>ENA-UALO01000618-UALO01000618.1-human-gut-metagenome-genome-assembly--contig:-NODE-618-length-13232-cov-4.931775_pt1 | contig 13232 bp, 12 predicted proteins | sample MGYA00243701_ERZ654470 | MGnify/ENA primary metagenome ERZ654470 (study PRJEB26926, sample SAMN06164444) | human gut metagenome | biome: ENVO:00009003; feature: ENVO:2100002; material: ENVO:00002003...
ATTTAATTATGAAAGGTATTAGTTTTGAATGGGATGATAATAAAGCAGCCATCAACGAGGCAAAACATCACATCACATTTTCAGAAGCCAGCACTGTATTTTCGGATGAAAATGCCATTTTGTTTGACGATCCCAATCATTCACAAGAGGAAGAAAGGTTTATGATGTTGGGGCTAAGCGATCATGCAAAAATGTTAATTGTATGTCATTGTTATCGCGGTATGGATGATGTTATTCGTATTATCTCTGCCAGAAAAGCAACCAAGAATGAAACAACTCAATACTACAAAATTAACGAAAGGTGGTAAGTCAATGGAAAAAGAATACGATATCGAAAAATTAAATCCCAGAAAAAATCCCTATGCAAAGCGTGTAAAAAAGCAGATTACTATTAACATTGATGGTGATACCATTGATTTCTTCAAGGCAAAATCAGAAAAATGTGGTATTCCCTATCAAACACTAATTAATCTGTATTTGTCAGATTGCAAAGAGCAAAACAGAGAATTGGAATTAAAATGGAACTAGCCCAACATTGTACAAGGATGTCAGCAATGCCGACATTCTTGTTTGTTTATAGAGGATAAATTCAAAAATAGGAGAAACGCTGTAAAATCAACGTTTCTCCTACTCTTAAATTGATGCTGGTGGCCGGACTTGAACCGGCACGGAGTTGCCCCCGAGGGATTTTAAGTCCCTTGCGTCTGCCTATTCCGCCACACCAGCGGACGCATTGCGTTATACTCGACTGCATGGACTTACGCGCTAAGCACTGTTCCATTGAGCTCATCAACGCAAATGGATGGAGGTGGATTCGAACCACCGAAGCAATTTGCAGCAGATTTACAGTCTGTCCCCTTTGGCCACTCGGGAATCCATCCATGTCAGGCAAAGTGCCCTAACAATGTGAAATTGTAGCATATGTTCACACAAATTGCAATATGTTTTTTGCTATTTTAGTGTAAAAGTTCAGCCATAGGATGACAGAAGCGACGATTGGGTGCTCGCACACAAAGCGTCAATTCTGTCATCCTATGAGCAGAGCGCCAATCTATGAGCAAAAGTAGTCACGAAGTGACGAAAAAGCGTGCTAACGCGACTTTGCGAATGGCGCAGGCTGAACTGCTTCAATATAGTACAGATAAAACGGATACTGCGCCAGCTGCATCTGCCCGTGATCGGTCACCTGATACCCTTTCTGCTGCAGTTCCGCGAAAGAGTCATCGCTCATGGCATCCGGTGTAAAGTACCAGAATCTGTCGGATTCTGCCTGGTTGTAATCACCGTTTACGATCTCATTATCGGGATAATAATAATACAGCACTGTCCATCCCAGATGTTTCACCCCGTTGGTGACCATCTGCACATCCTCTTCGGGCGTGCCGATCAGATCCAGGGTCTTGTCAGTCTCTACCTTCTGCTGTTCATAACTGCCATAAGATTCCCGGTAATTCTGTATTCCCATGCCAAACATTACAAGCAGTAATAGCACAAACAGCAATTGGGCTGACAGCCCCAAGCCTTTCCGGGACCGGTTCTCCAGCTCCGCCACCAGTTCCAGCACCCGGCTGCTGCCGATGACCAGCATCATGATCGCCACTGCACTTAACGGATACAGATATCTCTGCGCCAGCATCGGTGCCATTACAACACTCAGCAGATACGCAAATGCCAGCGTTCCCAGGATCGTGCAGGCACCTACTACCATGGCGTAAGTTTTGTCAGACCATCTTTTCACTGACGGCTTCTGCAGACGAATACCCTCTTCTCCCATGGAAAACAGGGACGAATCCGCCACCAGCGTCACTATCAGCAGTACTAACAGCAACGGAAATACAATTACATTCATCCGTCTGCCGCCCATGACGATCTCCAGGCTCTTATCCAGCCCGAGGATCTCCGTCATCCACCAGCCTCTGCTGACATTTTTCAATCCCGCATAGAAAAAATACAGCCAGGGAGCATAGCCGATCAAAAATGCCACGATTGCCAATACACCTTTTCTCCAGGTCTTACCGCGGTATTTAATCCACACTGCCACTCCGGTGAAAAACATCATAATGCCCACGGCTACCAGGGCATAATAGTGAGAATATGCCGCACCCAGTGCCCACAATACCATTCCGGTCCAGGTCTTCCTGGTGCCATCCTCTATTACACGGTAAGAACAGTAAAAGCAACCCATTACACACAAAAAGGCAAGTGCATACATACGAACTTCCAGATTATATTCCAGGCACGCCTGTCCCAGACCCGATATCATCACGAAAAATGTGGCCGGGAGCATACCGAAATGTTTCCGTATCACTGTCAGTGCCAGCACGATACCAATGGCAAACGGTACCAATGAAGCCAGATGGAATACCGGAACGCTGAATCCGAACAGGGTTCCAAACAGTTTCAGCCAGTAATAATACAGCGGCGGATGATTATCCCAATAATACAGCACCTGCAAGATACCACCGACGCTCTTATGTGCAGTATTTGCAGAAAAAGCTTCATCTCCCCACAGCACCCGGTCGGACATCATGCCGAAATTGAGACAGATCACCAGCACACTGAATGCCAGTACCACGACCGGTCCTATGTATCTGTATACAATGTTCCATCCTTTGCTGCCGGCGATTTTAGTCATAACACTGTGAATCTTCTCATGTTTACCGGCTTTCGCCTCTTCCAAGAACAGTTCACAAATGGTATATGCCAGCATGATGCAGATTTCCAGGATCAGCACTTTGACTGCATATTCCCGGGATTCTACGAGTTTTCGCAAAATTGTATTGTCGTCATTGCCGGTCAGGGAAAGCAATACCCAGGGCACAAAAAGCATGATCATCAGACAGGTTGCATAACGAAGAACATACGCTCCCTTACTTCCGGTCACCGTCTTCCCGGTGCTTCCATTATTTTTCAAAACATATTGCCGCCAGATCCCTAAGGATACCAGCGGCAACAGCAGGGTTATGATGATGGTAAACATCTGAAATCCTCTCTGTCTTTGGTAAATTATATCTTTTTCTACACGTTATTCCTGCACATACTTCAGGATCGTTGCGGAAGTCTGTGGCATCTCGATCAGGATCTTCCCTGCCTTGATCTCATACTCCGCGCCTTCCATGCAATATCCGTCATCTCTGGATTGCAGGATCACTTTCATCTTACCTGTCTTAGGAACCCCGATCTCCCATACATGGATCTCCTTGGTGATGGGATGATTGTTATTGTTGATCAGGATCGCACACTGTCCCTTGCGGTTAAAACGCCCGTAGGAGATGAAGTTATAATCATTCTCCAGCATTTTCAGGGAACCGGTACGCAGTTCCTCGTTTTCACGGCGCAGGCGGATAATATCCTTGTGAAACGACAACAGCACCTGATCCTCATGTCCCCAGGGATAGGTTCTCCGGTTATCGGGATCCGTGAATCCGCAGACACCGGCTTCATCTCCGTAGTAGATCGTCGGTGCGCCCGTCCAGGTCATCTGGATCACAACGCCCTCCCTGAACACTGCCTTATTGATGCCCTGCTCCGCAGCCTGGGGGCCTAAAGTATTGGTACGTCCCACCTTATGGTTCGTTCTCGTCAGGAAACGGGAATGATCATGGTTGGACAGTTCATTCATAGCCACCTGCCAGCTGGGCATGGAAAAACTGGAGGTATGATGCCGCATGGCTCCCCAGAAGCTCTCTGCATTACCGAGCAGATCCTCTCTGTAGTCATCGCTGTGCTTCTCCATACCGGTGAGGAACCAGGTCACGGGCTCCATGAACGCATCGTAGTTCATGACAGTATCCCATTCGTTGCCCTGCAGCCAGTCTCTGGTATTACCGTAATGCTCTGCCAGAATGATTGCCTCCGGATTGGCCTCTTTTACCGCTTTCCGGAATTCCTGCCAGAAATGATGATTGAACTCCTGGCTGTGACCTAAGTCTGCCGCCACATCCAGTCTCCAGCCGTCCACATTATAAGGCGGAGATACCCATTTTTTTGCAACATGAAGGACATAATCCATCAGTTCCTGAGAACCTTCGTAATTCAGCTTCGGCAGGGTATCATGTCCCCACCATCCGTCATAAGAATTGTTATAAGGCCATGCTGCCTGATTATGAAAATCAAAATAATTCCGGTAAGGGCTGTCTGCGCTGACATAAGCACCCTTGTCATAGCCTTCCGCATTCTCGTAAATACGTTCTCTGTCCATCCATTTATTAAAGGATCCGCAGTGGTTGAACACACCGTCCAATATGACTCTCATGCCTCTGCGGTGCACCTCTGCCACTACCTGGGCAAACATCTCGTTGCTCGCCTCTAAGTTCGCCTTATTGGTCACGCGGTCGATATAGCGGGAAGCGAAACGGTTCTCCCGCTGTCCATCCGGAAGCAGCTCTCCCTCATCACTGACGATCTTACCCAGATGGGGATCAATATAATCATAGTCCTGAATATCGTATTTATGGTTGGACGGGGATACGAACAGAGGGTTAAAATAAATTACCTCAACGCCCAGCTCCTGCAGGTAGTCCATCTTGTCCAATACGCCCTGCAGGTCTCCTCCGTAGAACTCACGGACATCCATCTGTGCAGGATACCGTCCCCAGTCCTCTACACGGTGCACCGGCTCCCCGATATAGCAGTATTCATTGGTCAGCACATCATTGGAAGGATCGCCATTGCAGAAACGATCGGTATAGATCTGGTACATTACCGCACCTTTTGCCCAGTCGGGAGTATGGAAGCCGGGAATGATGATAAAATCATAATACTCGTTGACCTCCTGCACCAATCCTCTCATATCGAAGATACCTGTGATCCTGCCGGTCTGTACCTCAAAGTAGTAGGATACCTTCTGATCATCCAGACGCATCACATAAGCATAGTAATCAAAATCATTATTGCTCTCCACTCGTACCATGAGATGCTTCTGTCCACCGCTTACGAGGAATATCCTGTCCACGTTGTTCCTGGCGGTACGGAAACGGATCGTCACCTCGGAATATGGTTCCGGCTCTTCCGGGATCACATACTCCGCACTTGTATCCGTAAAAAGAGCTCTTCTGTTAAATACGGGTCTCATGGCAGCAATATACTGCTGATTATATTCTGTTCGACGTAATCGCTCCAGATCCATAGTATCTATCCTTTCTGAGACTAATGTCTTACTATCTATATTATGCTCCTGCTATTCTTACCTGTGCAGCACATACATATGTAATTATACCCTTTTTCCTTACATCTGACAACAGCCTGACTTGTTTTTGAACGGTAAAAAGGACAGTCTTGGGAGGACTGTCCTTTTTAGAGAAGGTATTTCTTTCTTATGGGGTATAGCAAAAAACTATATAATGTATTGGGGGGGTTACGAGTATTATAATAGCATGCACTACTAGTTTTTACTATTCTCAAAATTCACAAATATTACAAAAATGAATATTTGTTTTTGTCTATTTTTCACAAAAGCAGTTTGTACAATACTACCAAATCTACGAAACGCCCTCGAAAACCTTTTCCTATACGAAAAGTGCTTCAAACTCTTCTCTGTTGATCTTTTCCTTTTCTAACAGAAGCTTAGCACAACTGTGAAGTACATTCTCATGCTGCATAATAATGTCTTTTGCCTTGGTATAGCAGTCATCTATGATGCGCTTGACTTCCTTATCGATCTCACCGGAAATCTCCTCACTGTGAGCCTTGGCATGTGCCAGATCCTTACCGATGAAGACTTCATCATCGTCATCGTCATAGCAGATAACACCGATATTATCAGACATTCCGTAACGGGTTACCATACGGCGGGCTGTCTTGGTGGCTTTCTTAATATCACTGGATGCTCCGGTGGTAATATCTCCGAAGATGATCTCCTCTGCGATACGTCCGCCCAAAGAGACCATGATATCCTGGAGCATACGGCTCTTGGTGGCGAACATCTCATCCTTTTCCGGCAGAGGCATGGTGTAACCGGCGGCTCCCACACCGGTAGGAATAATGGATACGGTGTAGACAGGTCCCACATCCGGCAGCACATGGAACAGGATCGCATGACCTGCCTCGTGATATGCCGTAATCTTCTTCTCCTTGTCGGAAATAATGCGGCTCTTCTTCTCCGCACCGATTCCTACTTTGACAAACGCCCTCTTAACATCTTTATTTGCGATAAAGGAGCGATTCTCCTTCGCTGCGATGATCGCCGCCTCGTTCAACAGATTCTCCAGATCCGCTCCGGTGAATCCTGCGGTAGTCTGTGCAAGCTGCTGTAGATTTACATCATCTCCCAGGGGTTTATTCTTCGCATGTACCTTCAGTATTTCTTCTCTGCCACCCACATCCGGAGTCCCTACCGCTACCTTACGGTCAAATCGTCCGGGCCGCAGGATCGCAGGATCGAGAATATCCACACGGTTCGTAGCTGCCATGACGATAATGCCTTCGTTGACACCGAAACCGTCCATCTCTACCAGTAACTGGTTCAGGGTCTGCTCTCTCTCATCGTGTCCTCCGCCCATACCGGTACCACGCCGTCTTGCCACGGCATCGATCTCATCGATAAATACGATACAAGGTGCATTATGCTTTGCTTCTTCAAACAGGTCACGCACACGGGAAGCGCCCACACCAACGAACATTTCCACGAAATCGGATCCGGAAATGCTGAAGAACGGTACTCCGGCTTCTCCAGCCACTGCCTTGGCCAACAGGGTCTTACCGGTTCCGGGAGGGCCCTCCAACAGGACACCCTTGGGGATTCTGGCTCCGACACCGGTGTATTTTCCCGGCTCCTTCAGGAAATCAACGATCTCCTCCAGTTCTTCCTTTTCCTCTTTCAGACCGGCTACCTGAGCGAATGTGACACTCTTGTCACCCAGTGTCATCTTGGCGCGGCTTTTGCCGAAGTTCATCATCTTGCCGTTACCGCCGCCTGCCTGTTGGGCATTCATCATCATGAACAGGAAAATTCCCACCGCCAGCACGACCAGCATCGGCAGCATATAGGTCAGGAACCAGTTCTCCCTTTCAATGTCATTGACCACCGGATCAAACCCATACTCACGTACCAGGGTCTCCAGTTCTGTAATGTCCGTTGCGTACAGCTTATGAGATGCACCGTTCTTCATCTGGATCTCCAGATATCCGGTAGGTGCTTCTCCGTTGGGCTGCACCACGACTTCCGATACATTGCCGGCATCCAGATCCGCAATGAACTCCGCCTTGGTGTATTCATCTGTACGGTTGTTCAACAGGTTGAGGCCGAAGATCACCAGAAGCAGAAGTATGATAAATATAAAATATGAATTGATTGTTTTGCCGTTTTGTTTCAACTTCACGGGCCTCCTACATCTTTGTATCGCTTAATCGAATTCTACCACACCGATGTAAGGCAGATTACGATATCTCTGATCATAATCCAGACCGTAGCCCACTACAAATTCATCGGGAATATTAAATCCGGTATAATCTACATGAACATCGATGACTCTTCTCTCCGGCTTGTCCAACAGAGTGCACAGACGTAAAGAAGCCGGTCCTCTGTCACGAAGCATCTCTAACAGATAACTTAAGGTTCTTCCACTGTCTACGATATCCTCTACTACGATAACATCCTTATCCTTCAGGGATTCATCCAGGTCTTTTACGATCTTCACCACACCGCTGGACTTGGTGTCGCTGCCATAGCTGGATACAGACATGAAATCCAGAGATACGGGAACGGTGATACGCTTTGCCAGCTCACACATGAAGAAGCTGCCGCCCTTCAGTACACATACAAGGTGTACCTGCTTACCTGCATAGTCCTTACTGATCTGTTCTCCGATCTCCTGAATTCTCTTATCTACTTCCTCTTCTGTCAACAGTACTCTGATATGTTCTGCCATTTTCTTTTGTCTCTTCGCTCTTAGGCGAACTCCTTTCTTATTAATTGTACCTTTAAAATACGTTTTGTATTCTCCGTTACTTTATAATATTCGCTGATGCGGTATCCCATGACCCACAGCACGTGATCATCTTCTGCCAGGATCGGCAGTCTGTCGCGCTCCTTGCGAGGAATTTTCTGATCGACAAAATAGCTTTTTAATGATTTACGGATCATTCCGCCTCTGCCGTCTGCAATGGTCAGATAGTCCCCTGTCTGCCGTGTTCGTATCATCGGACATTTTTTTATTTTATCATAATCAAACCATTTCGTATACTGATTTGTGGGAACTTCTTGGTTTTTTTCAAGTCCATGGGACGCTTCCCATACGGAATATTCCAGAGTTCCCAGCGCGCACTCCACTGTTTTCTTCTGTCTCGGAATCATATCCGGATCCCGCTGCTGCCAGAGCGGTGTCGCAACAGCAGTCTGCTCGTCGCTGTCCGCAGCTTTCGTTGTCTGCATCGTCTGTATTGTCAGGATGACCTGTTCATATTGCCGTCTGCCGCGGATTCCGAAGGGAAGGCAGATCGTCCGGTTTCCTTCCTGCGTAAACAATGTCAGAAGCTCCGTAATATGTTGATAGGTGATGTCTTTCTGCCCGGGAGAAAGTCTTTTTACCTCTTCATACAAAAGTCTTTTACGGATCACAGGATGCAGCGCCAGAAAAGGCTCCACCGCGATATGCACCTCTTGTGCCTGACTGCTCACATCCGGCTGCAGCGCACTGCCCGGAGCCTTTATGCTCCGTATGCATCTGTTCACTGCCTCCGCCGTCTGCAGCTCCAGATATTCCTCCGTCTCCGCCAGCAGCTCCGCTGTCTGGTTCATGTGCGCCACACAGCCCCGCGCAATGTTTTGCTCCGCATAGGGTAAAATATGATGCCGTATCCGGTTCCTGGTATAATCGTCCTCATCGTTGGTAGCATCCTTACAGTAGAAAATTCCCTGTTGTGTTAAAAAGTCCTCGATCTCCCATCTCTCCAGGCACAGGATCGGTCGTATGATCCGACCTCTCACCGGGAGGATGCTTGCCAGTCCCCGGATGCCGCTGCCCCGGAACAGATGAAACAGCTGCGTCTCGCTGCGGTCATTGCTGTTATGCGCTACCGCGATCTTCGTGGCTCCCCATTCCTCCGCAGCCTTGTCAAAAGCTTCATATCTTGTTCTGCGGCCGGCTTCCTCTTCGGAACATTTTTCCAGAATTGACCGCTGCCGTACATCGGCTTCCGTCAGGAAAAACGGGATTCTATGTTCTCCACACAATTTTTCCACATACCGGGCATCCTCACCGGCTTCCGGCCGGATCCCGTGATTGACATGGACCACCGCAATGTCCAGCGGGAATTCTCTCCTCCATTCCAGTAACAAAAATAAGAGGCAAACCGAGTCTGCCCCTCCGGAAACCCCGGCCACCACACGGTCACCGGGTTGCAGCATTTGATGCTCTTTTATATATGCAAATACTTTTTCTCGTGTATCCATCCATGTATTCATGATTTTACTCTATCCTAATTATACGAAAAAATCAAGGCAGCAATCACGCATTCTCCCACAAGCACAGCACAAACACCGTCATATCATCCCGGATCCTGCCCCCACAGCTGCATATGGCATAAGAAAGTATCTTCTCTGCGATCTCCTGCGGATTCTGTTCTTCCAATGCCTCTATCATATCCCGCATCCGCTCCTCGCAATCATCCTCCAGTGCATCCAGCACACCGTCCGTCATCATGATCAGCAGATCGCCCGCTGCCAGCTGCCGCACCCGGACTTCCGTCTGCGCTTTCTGGAAAATCCCCAGCGGCAGACTTTCTCCACCGATACACTCTGTCCCGCCGCTTTCTTTCAGAAAAGTGGCCGCACCTCCGACTTTGCAGATCTCGCACTCTCCGCTGTACAGATCCAGGCTGCAGATATCCACCGTCGGATGATCTTCCTCCTCATTCTGCGCATACAATGCAGAGTTCAGCATATTTACGGATTCTTCGGTATCAAATCCCGCCTCCAGCATTTTTTCCATGAGATCCAATACTCTGCCGCTGCCCCGGCTGGCATCTTCTCCCGCACCGGTTCCGTCGGATAACAGCAATAACAGTCTTCCTTTTTCCGATTCCAGCATGGCATACTGATCCCCGGATATTTTCTCTCCCTCTTTTACTGCCCGGCTCACTCCGGTAAGGGCCACATATTTCGGTTCTTCTGTAAACTGAAAACAGTGTGGTTCCCTCTCTATGAGATAGGGACTTCCCGGCGACGGCTGCAGATGCTTCCCCAAAAGTACGGTAAGCATATCTGCTGCCTGCGAGGCCTTACAGCCGGATCTCTCCGTGGAAAGTATCATGCTGATACCGTTTGCGGCAGCACCTTTTTTTCGAATATAACATAACTCTGCTGCCGCGATCCCCTCACTATGCAATGCCTGGACGAGGTTTTTTCTTCGCTTTTCCTCTACCGGCCGGTAACACATCTCTTCTCCGGCCACTTGTTCCATGATCCGTGCGACCGTCTGCAGATGATCCCCCATGACCTGCCTGCTCTGCTGCAGCAGACATTTCTCCAGAATACTCTGTCTGTCATCTCCCACAATCCTCGCTTCGTCGTGAAAACTTCTCCCCAATTCCTCAAAACTCTCCGCATACCCCAACAGCTTCTGCCGACACAGCATGGATACCTGTGCACATAACTTCTGTTCTGGATTTTTCTGTTCCCGTTTCCCTATCACCATGACTATTCCCCTTTCTGTCTTCACGATTATAGAGCCACTGTTTCTTTCTTTTTGTCAAATTCGGGGGAATGTTACCTTCATTTTTTGCGACAAAAAAAGCAGGTCCACTGTTGAGAATCAGTCTCCCTGCTTAATTGTCCTCTTTAAAAAGAATCTCACCTTCATACACCAGTCCCAGCTTATCCTTCGCCACTTCCTCCACATAAGCCTTGGTCTGCGTATACTTGCGATACTCCTCGATCTCTTCCGCTCTGGCGGTCTCCGCATCGATCTGCGCGCTCAGGCTTGCGATCTGGGTATCATATCCTGCGATCTTCCGTTGTAATTCCACGCTTCGCACCGCAACGACTACCATGATCATCAATACGACCAGGCTCACCAGGAACAGGCTGAACCGGTTCTGATGTCTCCTGCGGTAGGCTACTCTTCTTTTTCCCCTTGCCATACGCGCATCTCCTTTCTATGAATATTTTAAGCATTTTCCGAAGTCCCGTCAACTTCTTTTTTACCCATCTTACGGATATCCGCAACGCCTTATGAATCGGGTTTAAGAGCATGTTGAGAAATCCGGAGATATATTTTACCAGGAGGGGACTTAGCGTCCTGTGATACAGATACATTCCCAATACTGCCCCCAGCACGGCGAACCATCTCAGGTTCCCATTGCTCTCCCGGAACATCAGTAAAAACACTTTTCCCGCACAATAGATCCAGAAGGCAATATCCTCCAGTGACACCATGCCGTTGCCATGTGTAAAAACCCTCCGCAGAATCCGCAGTATATCATACAGAAAAGTAATCTCTATTCCCAGGAGAAACGCATGCAGCAGAAAAACATTTTCATTCATTAACGGAACAGCCTGGCGAAAAATGACTCCTGCTTCTCCCCGGATGCTGCGGTATCCGAATATACGAAGCTGTCGATCCGGCCGTCAATGTCTACTTCCCCTTTATCCAGGGTCAGCCGATTCACATGCAGTTCATTTCCGCGGATCATCAGCATCCCCTGTTCCGTCTCCAGCAGAATCTCCCGCAGATCAAAAGAAAGCACATCATTGACACCGTTCACCGTGCAGGTTCGTCTGTTGGTCATAATTATTTTATGCATACGCCCTGTTGTGTTTAAATCTTCCATACTTCCTCCCATCTGTGTCACATTGCAATTTATCATAACTATTCAAAGCTACAATTCATCTTATGGGAGTCATTGGAAATTTATACATATTTATACATAACGAAAGAGTTCTTTTGCTTCTTCTTTTTTCACTGTCTCCTGAACATCCAGCACTTCTACCTTTACTTCCTTGTTACCGAAAGAGATCGTGATGATGTCTCCCTCTTTTACATTGGCAGATGCCTTTGCCGGTTTGTCGTTGATCAATACTCTGCCGCTGTCGCAGGCTTCGTTGGCCACAGTACGGCGTTTGATCAGGCGGGACACCTTTAAATATTTATCCAGTCTCAAATTGATATCCTCCCATTTTGCAGCGGGCAACATTCCGCGTTGAAGCCCTGCCCTGTAAAAAAAGAAGGGCAGGCGCCCCGCCTGCCCTCCAAGCCGCGCAATCGCCCTGCGACCCGCCACACCGGCAGGCAAATGCACAGCAACCTCTCCGCAGCCCTTATGCTTTTGCAAATTTTATTTCTTTGCAACAGCTTCCTTGAGCGCCTTACCTGCCTTGAACGCCGGCAGATTGGAAGCGGGAACGATCATCGCTTCGCCCGTTTTGGGGTTACGACCCTGCTTCTCAGCGCGTGCACGAACCTCAAATGTGCCAAAGCCAACAATCTGAACCTTATCGCCCTGAGCAAGCGCATCGGTAATGCTGTCCAACACTGCCGCTACGGCCTTATCGGCATCCTTTTTGGAAAAATCCGCCTTTTCGGCGACTGCGTTTACAAGCTCTGTCTTATTCATTACTGATTTCCTCCACTTTCAAGAAATATTTATTAATCCATGAAATAGCAATTATTTCATTTGGATAGCAAATCAAGCTTCGCCTCATCCCACAGAGCGTCTAGCTCGCTCAAGGACAGTTCTTCCAGCTTGAGGCCTCGCTCACGCGCCTTTTCCTCCACACAAGCAAACCTGCGCATGAACTTATCCGTCGCTGCGGTGAGCGCTTCCTCCGCATCGCAGCCGACGAAGCGGGAAACATTGACCGCGCTGAAGAGCAGATCGCCCAATTCTTCAGCGATCTCTTCCTCACTGCCGCTTTCAATAGCGCCGCTGAGCTCAGAGGTTTCCTCATACAGCTTGTCCACCGCGCCGGAAATATCCGGCCAGTCAAAGCCGACTTTCGCCGCCTTTTTTTGCACTTTCGTGGCGCGCATCAGGGCCGGCAGCTCACGCGGGACAGAGAGCATCGTTTCCGTCTGGCTCGTTTGCCCCTTGGAACGCTTTTTAATATCATCCCAATTGCGCAGAACCTCCTCGGAGCCCGTTACCTCGACCTCGCCGAACACATGCGGATGCCGCTCAATAAGCTTTTTGCACACGCCGTCCGCCACGTTTTCAAAGGTGAAGGAACCCTCCTCCGCCTCCATCTGGGCTGTCTCTTATACACATCTCCGAGCCCACGAGACCCTAAGACATCT
>ENA-UALO01000623-UALO01000623.1-human-gut-metagenome-genome-assembly--contig:-NODE-623-length-13188-cov-11.574355_pt1 | contig 13188 bp, 8 predicted proteins | sample MGYA00243701_ERZ654470 | MGnify/ENA primary metagenome ERZ654470 (study PRJEB26926, sample SAMN06164444) | human gut metagenome | biome: ENVO:00009003; feature: ENVO:2100002; material: ENVO:00002003...
ATTATAATAGGTGTACTTTATTTCTATTTTAATTTATTTTCTAGTTTCAGGCTGCAAAGATACAAAAAAAGATTAATAAAACCGCTTTTTTCCTAAGAAAGTTTACTTTTATGCTTTTTTTAGTAGATATTTCTTGCCATTTTAGGGATTTTTATTACTTTTGCAATTTAAAAAACAATTTCTTGACTAAGATATGAAAAAAAAGATAGTTTTCATCATGAACCCGATTTCTGGAACCAGCAGCAAAGCAGCGGTTCCCAGTTTGATAGATTCTACTTTGGACAAGGAGCAGTTCGAGTACGAGATAAAAATGACTGAAAGACCAGGACACGCCTCAGAACTGGCAGCCGAAGCCAGAGACAACCATGCAGACATTGTGGTTGCTGTAGGTGGCGATGGTACCGTGAACGAGGTGGCCCGTTCCCTCGTCCATTCCGACTCAGCATTAGGTATTCTGCCTTGCGGCTCAGGAAACGGCCTGGCGCGCCACCTGCTGTTGCCAATGAACCTAAAGAAAAGCATTGAGATCATCAACGCCTGCAAAATACACGACCTTGACTACGGAGTCATCAACGAATATCCATTCTTCTGCACTTGCGGAATGGGCTTCGATGCCTTTGTCAGCATGAAGTTTGCAGAAAGCGGAAAGCGTGGGCCAATCAGCTATGCAGAGAACATTCTGAGAGAAGGCTTGAAATATGAGCCTGAAACATATACTCTGGAGGATGAGACTGGAACAAAACAATATAAAGCGTTTCTCATCTCATGTGCCAACGCTTCCCAATACGGCAACAACGCCTATATTGCCCCACAGGCATCTATGAGCGATGGATTGATGGATGTGGTCATCATGGAACCGTTTGATGTCATCGAAGCTTCACAGGTTAGTTTCGACATGTTCAACAAGACCCTCGACAAAAACTCGAAGATCAAGTCTTTCCGGTGCAAGAAGCTCCACATCACCCGCAGCAAACCGGGTGTCATCCATTATGACGGCGACCCAGTGATGACTGGCGCCGACATAGATGTGCACATGGAAGAAAAAGGCATCAAGATGATTGTAAATCCGTTTGCAGACAAAAGTGTACGCAAGCCGAACATCATTCAATCAGCCTTTGCCGATTTCTTCAATGACATAAATATAGTGCGCGATGACATTCACAAAGACATCCAGCGCCAAAGCAAGCGAGTAGGAGCCATCAGCAAGCTCGTACAGAGAAAGCTGAATCTCTAGCCCCTACCTGATATAAAATTCTTCTGTAATTTTCGCATACCATTCTGACCGGTTCCCCTCGGAATCGGTCATTGTTTTTATAGTATTTTCCATACCATTATACCGATGCTTTGCGAACGACAGAAGATAGCGTTTAGGCAGTTTGCGCTCCACAGTCTTAACGCCACACTGCCTGATAAGATAAAATCCTAGCATACAAGCTTCCGACACAACCACCTCAAGAACCTCAGAAGGAACAATCACGGAAAAGACGCCATCATCACTCAGCAGCATTCTTGCTCCCCTGAAAAGATCTCTGAAAGGCAAGCTATCCGTATGGCGGGCCATCGTACGTTTACTGTCTGGATTTTTTAGGCTATTCAAGAAAAAAGGAGGATTGCTTACGATTGCATCAAAAGACTCCGCAGAATGATAATCCTGCAATCGGCAGCACTCTATTTCGACACGATCGGCAAAAGGACTTGCAGCCACATTCTCAGCAGCCTCCTCACAAGCCTCTCCGTCCATATCAATACCCAGCACCTGCGCCTCAGGGAAGCGCTGCGCCATCATCAGCGAAATGAGTCCGGTACCTGACCCGACATCCAAAATGCGTTTACCGCCAGGTGCCCATGCCCCCAGCAGCACACCATCCGTTCCCACTTTCATGGCGCAACGATCCTGATGAATCTCAAATTGTTTGAATTTAAATCCAGTCATAGTTTTACTTTTAAAATAGTAACGCAAAAATCAGCATTTTATTACAGTCTTCTTGCTTATATTAATAATAATATCTAATAAAGAGGTGATTTTCGGAAAAAACGATGGGATTCTCGGCAAAAATTACTAACTTTGCACCCTATAAATATATATTCAAGAGAATATACACCCCAAAAAGTGTTTATCAAAATAGAACAGAAATTCATATACACCCCAAAAAGTGTTTACCAAATAGAATATGAACAGAAATTCGAATACACAAATCCAGATGATAGCCGACTTTGAGGGCGATGCATCCGTATTGATACAAGAAAGGGAGGCAGGAGTCTATCCTACCCTCTGCACCCGCGACCTGGTGGTTTTTCCATCCGTGCTTACTCCTATCTTGATAGGCAGGGCGGAAAGCAAGGAGTTGGCAAACATGCTGGAGCAAAATCCAGAAACAGTATTCTGCATCTTTTGCCAGAAGCATGCGGACATAGACTCACCTAATCAGGAAGACTTGTACGAAACCGGAACATTTGCCAAGTTGATGAGAGTCATCAACATGCCAAACGATGAGCATCAGAAGACCATCATCGTACAGGGTTTAGGCAGATGCAAGATGAAGCAGATTGTAGATAAGGAACCATTCTACCTGGCCGATGTAGAAAGTCTGCCAGAGACCTGGCCTACCGAAAAGGAAGCCGAAGATCCTATGTTCAAGGCATTGACCCAAACATTCTTCGAGGAATCTATCAAATTCATTCAGTACAATGAGAACATTCCCAACGAGGCTGTCTATGCGATCAATGAGATTACCAATCGCTTCGTGAAATGCAACTTCATCTGCACCTCCCTGCCTTTTACGGCAGAAGACAAGATCAAGATGCTGGAACAGGAGAAGCTGTCAGAGCGCCTGATAGAGGCACTCAAGGCCTTGCACAAGGAGCAGAAACTGCTCTACCTGCAAAATGAAATCAGGAACAAGACTCAGTTTGATCTCGACGAGCAGCAGAAGGAATATTACCTGAAGCAGCAGATCAAGAACATCAAGGAAGAGCTGGGCGAAGGCGAAAGCAGTCCGGAAAAGAAGGAGCTGCTCGAAAAAGCCAAGACCAAGAAATGGAACGAGGCAACCCAGAAGGTTTTTCAGAAAGAGTTGGCCAAACTCGACAACATCCATCCTCAGAGCCCAGACTACCCTATCCAGCTCAACTATCTGCAGACGCTGGTAGATTTGCCTTGGGGCGAATACACCGAGGATGACCTCAGCCTGTCTCATGCCCAGAAGATTCTCAACCAGGACCACTACGGCATGGAGAAAGTAAAGGAACGCATTCTGGAATATCTTGCCGTAAGATCCCTGAAGGGTGGAATGCAGAGTCCGATTCTCTGCCTCTATGGTCCTCCGGGAGTCGGCAAGACCAGTCTGGGCAAGAGCATTGCCAAGGCCATGAAGCGCAAATACGTGAGAATGTCTCTGGGCGGTCTGCACGATGAAGCCGAGATTCGCGGTCACCGCCGCACTTATATCGGAGCCATGCCTGGCCGCATTGTCAAGAACATCCTCAAGGCAGGCAGCAGCAACCCAGTCTTCATTCTCGACGAGATAGACAAGGTTTCAGCCAACAACCACCAGGGTGATCCAGCATCAGCCTTGCTTGAAGTACTCGACCCAGAGCAGAACAACACCTTCCACGACAATTACCTGGATGTGGATTACGATCTCTCTAAGGTTCTCTTCATAGCAACCGCCAATGACATCAGCTCAATCCCACGTCCTTTGCTCGACCGAATGGAGCTCATCGAAGTAGGCGGCTACATTACGGAGGAGAAGATAGAGATTGCCAAGCGCCACCTGATTCCGAAGGAATTGGAGAATACAGGTCTCGACAAGTTCACCCCGAAGGTAAGCTTCAACAAGGCAGCCATTGAGGGCATCATCGAGCACTACACCCGAGAAAGCGGTGTGCGCCAGCTCAAGAAACAGATCAACAAAGGACTGCGCAAGATGGCCTACAAGCTCGCCTATTCCAAGGAATTGGAGAAGCCATCCATCACCGCATCAGACCTAAAGGAGATTCTCGGCACCGCCCCATTCACCCGCGACATCTATCAGGGCAACGATTATGCAGGAGTAGTAACAGGACTTGCATGGACCTCTGTGGGCGGCGAGATTCTCTTTATCGAAACCTCTCTGAGCAAGGGAAGACAGGGCAAGCTTACCCTGACCGGTAACCTGGGAGACGTGATGAAGGAATCGGCTATCATCGCCCTGGAATACATCAAGGCACATATCGACCTGCTGGGCGTGGATTACCGCATCTTTGAAAACTGGAACATCCATATCCACGTACCCGAAGGTGCAACGCCAAAAGACGGTCCTTCGGCAGGTATTACCATTGCCACCAGTATCGCTTCGGCCATCACCCAGCGCAAGGTTCGCAAGAACATAGCCATGACCGGCGAGATTACCCTTCGCGGCAAGGTACTCCCAGTGGGAGGCATCAAGGAGAAGATCCTGGCAGCCAAGCGTGCCGGCATTACCGACATCGTGATCTGCAAGGAAAACAAGAAAAACATCCTCGACATTCCTGAAAAGTATCTCAAGGGCGTAGAATTCCATTATGTAGAAGATGTAGCAGATGTCTGGGAGTTTGCCCTCACCGACGAGAAGGTAAAGCACCCTATCAACTTCACCATTCCTGAAAATGACAAAAAAGAAAAGAAATGAAATTTGAACTACAAGTAACAGATAAGGCAAGCGATGCTCGCACCGGCATCATCACCACCGACCACGGACAGATCAAGACTCCGATCTTCATGCCTGTGGGAACTGTGGGCAGCGTAAAGGGTGTACATTTCGAAGAATTGCGCCAGCAGGTAAAGGCCCAGATCATCCTGGGAAACACCTACCATCTCTACCTGCGCCCGGGACTCGAAGTCATCAAGGCGGCAGGCGGACTGCATAAGTTCAACGGCTGGGACCGTCCTATCCTCACCGACAGCGGCGGCTTCCAGGTATTCTCGCTTACCGGAATCCGCAAGCTCAGAGAAGAGGGCTGCGAGTTCCGTTCCCACATCGATGGCAGCAAGCATTTCTTCACTCCAGAGAACGTGATGGATACAGAACGCATCATCGGTGCCGACATTATGATGGCTTTCGATGAGTGTCCTCCCGGACAAAGCGACTTCATGTATGCGAAGAAGAGTCTGGAGATGACTCAGCGCTGGCTCGACCGCTGCATCAAGCGCTTCGACGAGACAGAACCTCTCTACGGTTATCAGCAAAGCCTCTTCCCTATCGTCCAGGGTTGTACTTTCCCAGAGCTGCGCCGCGAAGCAGCCAAGTACATTGCCGACAAGGGAGCCGACGGAAATGCCATCGGCGGTCTTGCCGTAGGCGAGCCTACCGAGGTGATGTACGAAATGATCGAGGTGGTGAATGAGATTCTTCCAAAGGACAAGCCTCGCTACCTGATGGGCGTAGGAACTCCCCAGAACCTGCTCGAAGCCATCGAGCGCGGTGTTGATATGTTCGACTGCGTAATGCCAACCCGCAACGGCCGCAATGCGATGCTCTTTACCTATAATGGTACGATGAACATGCGCAACAAGAAGTGGGAGATGGATTTCAGTCCAGTGGATCCAGACGGCTGCGACATCGACCAGATTACCACCAAGGCCTACCTGCACCATCTCTTCAAGGCCCAGGAGCTCCTTGCCATGCAGATTGCCAGCATCCACAACCTGTCGTTCTATCTCCGTCTCGTTACAGATGCACGCCACCATATCGAGCAGGGCGACTTCGTAGAGTGGAAACGCTCTATCATCGATCAACTCGGCCGACGAATCTAGCTTGAGCATTGAGCATTGAACTTTATAGGATGCTCCTATACATATTTTACATTAAATGATGAAAGATTATAAATACATCAGAAAACATCGCAGACTGCTCAAGATGGGCAGAGCCTTCGAATCTCGCTTCGGCTGGCTCATTGCCATCCTGCAGCGCATAGCCCGCATTCTAGGCTGGATCGGGCACAAGCTGCGATTCCTCAGGGTGCTCAGGTATCTCAACCCACTGAGATACATCAAGCGGTTAGACTGGTACATTATCAAGAAGTTCTTAGGCTACTACTTCTTCTCGATTGCACTGATCATCTCCATCTCCATCGTGTTCGACTTCAATGAGAACCTGGCGAAGTTCACGGAGTATCATGCACCAGCCAAGGCCATCATCTTCGATTATTATGCCAACTTCATCCCTTACTTCGCCAACCTCTTCAGTGCGTTGTTCGTGTTTGTGGCGGTCATCCTCTTCACGTCGAAGCTGGCAGGCAACTCTGAAATCATCGCCATTCTGGCATCAGGTGTTTCCTTCAAGCGACTCCTTCGTCCTTACCTCATCACCTGCATCATGCTCTCAGCCTTGAGCTATGTACTCTCTGCCTACGTGATTCCACACGGCACGGTAGTACGCCAGAACTTTGAGACGATGTACAAGAACAAGAAGAAGAATACTTCTGCCGAAAACGTACAGCTACAGGTAGATAAGGGCGTAATTGCCTATATGCAGCACTACGACAACAACTCGAAGCGGGGTTACGGATTCTGCCTCGACAAGTTCCAGGAGAAGAAACTCGTAAGCCACCTTACGGCGATGGAGATTCAGTATGATACGATCTCCGACAGCAAATACCACTGGAAGCTGAGCAACTGGAAGGTGCGCCAGCTGAAAGGTATGAAGGAACACATCACCAGCGGAGCACAGAAGGATACGCTGATTACGATGGAGCCTACCGACCTGGTTTATTCCAAGGGTCAGCAGGAAACCTTCACCAGTCCGGAACTGAAGGAGTATATTTCCAAGCAGATCAACCGCGGTTCGGGCAATGTGGTGCAGTATCAGGTAGAATACCACAAGCGCATCGCCGCCTCGTTTGCCTCCTTCATCCTCACCATCATCGGTGTTTCGCTTTCATCGCGCAAGCGAAAGGGAGGTATGGGCCTATCCTTGGGAATCGGTCTTGCACTGAGCTTCGGCTACATCATGCTGCAAACCGTATCGGCAACCTTTGCCATCCAGGCAAACTTCCCTCCGGCACTTGCCGCTTGGTTGCCGAACATCATCTTCGCCTTCGTTGCCTACTTCTGCTACCGCAAGGCTCCGAGGTAATTAAACATTGAAACAAAGAACCTTGACCATTGGAACGGATGAAGATCCATCCGGCTCAATGGTCAACAAAAGAAAGGAAAAGAATGTATTTCGACGAATTAGATTTGAATGACAACGTGCTCGACGCATTATACGACATGCGCTTCGACACTTGCACCCCTGTACAGGAAAAATGTATCCCTGAGATATTGGAAGGTCACGACGTATTGGGCGTGGCACAGACCGGAACGGGTAAGACAGCAGCCTATCTGCTCCCTGTATTGAGCAAACTTGATGATGGCGGCTATCCGAAAGACGCCATCAACTGCGTCATCATGTCGCCAACCCGCGAGTTAGCCCAGCAGATAGACCAGGCCATGCAGGGCTTCGGCTACTACCTGCAGGATGTGAGCAGCGTGGCTGTTTATGGCGGCAACGACGGCAACCGCTACGATCAGGAACTGAAGAGTCTCCGCATGGGTGCTGATGTCGTGATTGCTACTCCAGGTCGCCTCATCACCCACATTTCCCTGGGTAATGTAGATTTGAGCAAGGTAAGCTTCTTCATTCTCGATGAGGCCGACCGCATGCTCGACATGGGCTTCTCAGAAGACATCAATACCATCGCTTCCAAGTTGCCAAAGACCTGCCAGACCATTATGTTCTCTGCCACCATGCCTGAGAAAATTGAGGAACTTGCCAAGGCCCTGCTCAAGGATCCTGTAGAGATCAAGCTTGCCGTAAGCAAGCCTGCCGAGAAGATCAAGCAGGAGGCTTACGTTTGTTACGAGACCCAGAAGATGACCATCATCAAGGATATCTTCAAGGCTGGCGATATGAAGCGCGTCATCGTGTTCAGCGGCAGCAAGATGAAGGTGAAGCAGCTGGCTGCTGCCCTTCAGCAGATTGGTATCAACTGCGGTGCAATGCACTCCGACCTGGAGCAGGCAGAGCGCGATGATGTGATGTTCAAGTTCAAGAGCGGTCAGTTCGACGTACTGGTTGCTACGGATATCGTGGCTCGTGGAATCGATATTGATGATATCGAGATGGTCATCAATTATGACGTTCCTCACGATACTGAGGATTATGTTCACCGCATCGGCCGTACAGCCCGTGCCAACCGCGATGGTAGAGCCATCACCTTCGTCAACGAGGAAGACCAGTACTGGTTCCAGCAGATTGAGAAGTTCCTGGAGAAGGTGGTAGAGAAGATGCCTCTGCCGGAAGATTGCGGCGAAGGCCCTGAATACATCAAGCTCAACAAGCCTTCAAAACGCAACAATGGTCGAAAGGGCAAGGGCGGAAACAACCGCAACGGCAACCGCGGCGGCAACAATAACAGCAACGGCGAGGGCAAGAGCAAGACCAGCGCCAAGAGTCGCAGACAGAAAGACCGCGACCAGACTTCGCACAAGCGCAAGCCAAACAAGCCAAACGAGCGTCAGGAAAAGACTCCTCAGAACAATGGAGAGAATGGTGCACAGAAGAATCACGAGAATGGTGCACAGAAGAATGGCGAGTTCAAGAACAATGAACAGAGAAACGCTGAGCAGCACAACGGCGAGCAGAAGAACCGCAATAACAACAAGCGCCGCAACAATAAACAGCGCAACAACGAGAACGGCAATCAGCAGTCTAACGGCAACCAGCAGTCTAACGGCAACCAGCGCCCGGGCAATGAGAACAATGTTCGTCCAGGCAGCAATGGCCGAGGCAGAGGTGTAGCCCAGAAGAAGCAGGGTGGCGCTCAGCAGAACCAGCAGAAGCGACAGGGCACAGTTCCTCAGAACCAGCAGAAGAAGGGAACTGAGAATTCCGGTCCTCGCAAGTACGCTCCTGTTGTCAATCCACAGAAGAACGATAATCCTGTGAAGAAATTCATCAAGCGTATCTTCGGATTCGGCAAATAATCTCAAGAGAGAGTAATCTCCCGAAATGATATATTCCTGCTTCCAGGCAGGCTTATACATTATTATATATATGAGAAGCCCGATAAGAGAGTTGGACTATCCCAACCTTTTGTCGGGCTTCTCTTTTTTAAACGAACCTGAAAACACGGCTAAAATGGATAGAAATAAAAGACTCCCAGTCACTCCGCTGATGTTCTTCAGCCTCATACTATCACTCAGCATCATCACAGCCAGATACAGCTATGATTACTTCTCCACGCGCTATTGGCTCATCGCAGCCATCATTGCCATATCCTTAGCCGGCTGCTGCTATGTACTCATTGAAGCCCGTCAGTTTTCCCGGCTCTTCTTCAGAAAAATCAAGCAGCTGGTCCTTCTTCAGAGTCTCCTTCTGTCGCTCTGCCTGTTCTGTCTGGGCGGTTTCATCACCTCCCATCATATCGATAAGACGAAAGCACCTGGCAGCATCATGACCTATCAATCACTCTCCCCCATCGACCGCACCATCCTGGCAAGCCGTTCCTTCCGCCAGCAGCTGGAACAGCAGCTGCATACTTATCATATCGACGGACAGGATTTCGCCGTGATTTCTGCGATGGCGATGGGCGATAAGAGTTCACTCGACCGGGAAACCAAGGAGAGCTTTTCCATCTCCGGCACAAGTCATATACTGGCAGTTAGCGGCTTGCACATAGGCATTATCTTCCAGCTCTTCGTGATTCTTCTGGGCGGAAAGCGCCGTTCCAGACCCACCATTGCCCTGTCCCTCGTTGCCGTATGGGCGTATGTCGTCTTTATCGGCTTTCCCCCTAGTGCCGTCAGATCAGCCTCCATGCTCAGCATCTACAGTTTCTGCCTGCTAGCCCTGCGCCCCGACCTTTCGCTCAACACCCTGGCGCTAACCTATGTCATCATGCTGTTTCTGAATCCCTTCCATCTTTTCGACATCAGTTTCCAGATGTCCTTTCTCGCCGTGGCTTCCATCCTCATATTCTATCCCCCACTCTTCGGCCTGCTCAAATCCCACGGCAAGATCATCCGTTGCCTTTGGGGATTATTCAGCGTATCCCTGGCGGCACAGATAGGTACGCTTCCGCTCATCGTCTATTATTTCGGCAGAATATCCTGCTACTCCCTGCTCACCAGCTTCATCGCCATCCCGGCAGCCACCCTCATCCTCTATCTTTGTGCCCTACTCCTGCTGCTTTCTCCCCTTACCTACATTTCCAGCCTTGCCTCCGTCGACATCTGGCTGATGCAACATGTAGCAGCAGTACTTGCCAGCATTACCCAAGCCACCCATACCGCCTTCCGGCTTACCAGTCTGTTGCCGGGTGCCAGCATAGACCATCTTCATCTGTCACTCCTTCAGTTGATGCTTCTCTATCTGGCAGTCGTATCCGGCTACCTGATCCTTGCCAAATGGAACCAGATAGGGGAAAAAATCTACAAGATTCGCCATTCTCATGCATTACCTTTCTAATCATTTGCCCATCACAAAAATAATGTGTATCTTTGCAGTATGAATTACGATAGAATCAAACAGCAGGCAGGTCATCTTCCTGCCTTCCAGATAGCCGACGCCATCAACAGCACCCTGAAGGAGTCGGCAAACCTTGTTGTTACCGCTCCGCCGGGAGCAGGAAAATCCACCATACTCCCACTCACCCTCCTCGGAGCCACCCCACAGGGAAAGATTCTGATGCTGGAACCACGCCGCCTTGCTGCCCGTCAGATAGCTGAACGAATGGCAAGCATCTTGGGCGAACCCGTGGGCAAGACCGTGGGTTACCGGGTACGCTTCGAGAACAAGGTTTCTTCAGAAACCCGCATCGAGGTGCTCACCGAGGGAATACTTACCCGAATGCTCATCCACGATGCCACGCTCGAAGGAGTAAGCGCCGTCATCTTCGATGAGTTTCACGAGCGAAGCATCAACTCCGACCTGGCGCTAGCCCTCACCCGACAGGCACAGGAAATCATCCGACCAGATTTGAAAATCATCATCATGTCGGCAACCATCGATGCTTCCGCCATCTGCGAGGCTCTTCAGGCACCATTGATAGAGAGCGAAGGACGGATGTTCCCCGTAGAGACCGTTTATTCTGAGACCGATATGGCGCGATACGACATATATAAAGAGGTGGCGGCTACCATCCTCAAGGCTGCAAATAGGTACGAGGGAGATATTCTGGCTTTCCTTCCGGGACAGTCGGAGATTCTGAAATGCAAGGAGATATTGGATGCAAGCATCAGCAGAGCATCAGCTTCATTATCTGCTGCTTCATCATCTGCGGCAGAACTTTCCGTTCCGCAGGTTTATCCGCTCTACGGCAATCTTCCACCCGAGAAGCAGCGCCTCGCCATAGCCCCTTCGAAAGAGGGAGAAAGGAAAATTGTGCTCGCCACACCTATCGCAGAAACCTCACTTACCATCGAAGGCGTGAGGATCGTGGTGGATTCCGGACTTTGCCGAAAACTGGTTTACGATGCCCGAACGGGATTGAGCCACCTGGAAACCGTTACCATCAGCAAGGATATGGCAACCCAGAGAAAAGGACGAGCCGGACGTGTGGCAGAAGGAATCTGCTACCGGTTGTGGACTCAGACCTCGGAACATCTGATGGAAGACCAGCGCCGACCGGAAATAGAGGAAGCCGACCTTACATCGATGGTGCTCGACATTGCAGCCTTTGGCGAGAACAATCCCCAGTCGCTGCTCTGGCTTACTCCACCATCAAGCAGTAACCTACTCAATGCCAAGGAATTGCTTCTTTCTCTTGAAGCGATAGAACCGGATGGCAGCATCACCCCATTGGGCAGGAAGATGGCAACATTGCCTTGTCATCCGCGCATCGCCAAGATGATGATGAGTTCAGAATCTTCTGCACTCAAAGCTCTAGCCTGCGACGTTGCCGCCCTGCTGGAAGAGAAAGACCCGATGAGCGACGCAGAGGATTCGGATATGGCGCTGCGCCTCTCCATCCTCCGCTCCCAGCGACAGAAAAACAGTCTGGGCAGATGGGCTCGCATCGCCCAGATTGCCCAGGAATACCGCAGGATGCTCAAGGTGAAGGAAGATAATGAGCCAGTGGATGCAGAGGAGGTGGGCAGACTGATTGCCCTAGCCTATCCTGAGCGCATCGCCATGGCAATCGATAATATCGGACATTTCAGAATGTCGAACGGTAAGACGCTCTTCATCGATTCAAGCGATGCAATGTCGGCGCAGCAATGGCTCGCCATCGCCTCACTCAATGTATCTGCTCAGCCGTCGGGCACGAATGCTTCCACCCCGCTTCCATCTTCGGGAAAGGCAGGCAGGGTGTTTCTCTCGGCTCCCGTAAACATCAACGACCTCCCTACCCACGAGTTCGACAACATCTCGTGGGACAGTAAAGCGGGAATGATCAGGATGCAGAGAGAGCGACGCATCGGAACCCTGGTGGTGGATAGCAAACCGCTCCAGGATGCCGACAAACAGCAGATTATCCATATTCTCTGCACCGCCATTCGGAAGGAAGGACTCAGCATGCTGGATTGGAGCGAAGACGTTCAGCGGTTGCAGCGGAGGGTGGCGCAGGTAAGAGAGTGGCACCCGGAAATGGAGTTGCCCGATCTGTCCACCGCGCACCTGATGGAGACAGCCGGCGAATGGTTGCCCTTCTATCTGGAACAGGGCGGAAAGCTCAAGACGAGTACCGCCGAACTCAGGAAGCTCAATCTCCCGGAAATACTCTGGGCACAGATTCCATACGAGCAGCAGCAGGAAATAGACCGCCTCGCACCCACCCACATCGTGGTTCCATCGGGCAGTCATATCCGCATCGACTATCGTCAGGGAGCCGAGGCTCCCATCCTCAGTGTCCGTCTGCAGGAATGCTTCGGAATGACTCAGACGCCAGCTGTTGATGATGGCAGGCAGCCTCTGTTGCTGGAGCTGCTCTCTCCGGGTTTCAAGCCCGTTCAGCTTACGCAGGACCTCGCCAGTTTCTGGCAATCCACCTATTTCGAGGTGCGCAAGGAGCTGAAGCGCCGCTACCCCAAACACTTCTGGCCCGAGAATCCATTGGAAAGTGAGGCAGTAAGAGGGGTGAAAAGAAAGAAATAATAGATAGAAGAATAGTATAACTTTTAAATAATATATAATTATGAATGTAGGAGATAAAATACCAGAGATTCTTGGCATTGACCAGGACGGA
>ENA-UALO01000652-UALO01000652.1-human-gut-metagenome-genome-assembly--contig:-NODE-652-length-12829-cov-4.730077_pt1 | contig 12829 bp, 9 predicted proteins | sample MGYA00243701_ERZ654470 | MGnify/ENA primary metagenome ERZ654470 (study PRJEB26926, sample SAMN06164444) | human gut metagenome | biome: ENVO:00009003; feature: ENVO:2100002; material: ENVO:00002003...
GCACAAGGGGGCAGAATCGCTTGGTTTTAGGGGGCAGCTTACACTGGATTTTCCACTGCCCGTGTTGCGTGTATCATTATAACCGCTTTTCTTGGTACGCGCCAGGCTGGCATTGGTGGTCAGTTCAAGGAATTTCCCCACCTTCTGGGTGAGGTTCAGGCGACCGGAAACACGGTCGAAGCTGTTCATCTTCAAACGTCCTTCGTCCTGGGTATAGGAAAGGGAAGTGTAATAGTTGGTATTCTGCGTAGCACCGCTGACGGACATATCGTAGGTCTGGTAAATGGCGGTACGGAAATATGCCTTGTCCCAATCGTAGTATTTGCCTCCACGCCCGGAGTTGTCGTACTCAAGGATATTGACGTTCTCGTAAGCTCCCGTACCATTTGTGGTAAATTGGTAGCCATGTTTGTTGAAACGGCTGTTCAACTGGCCTATGGCATAGGCTGCCGCCTTTTCGTCCGTTTCGCCCTTACCACTTGTACGGGCATCGTGAAATACGGTGTAGAGCATATTCACATTCTCCTGTACGCTGGCCGTTTCATAGTTGTCCGTTGCCCAGCAGGGCGTGAAGCCCACTTCGGCTTTCAGCGTCACCACCGGCTTGCCAATCTGTCCTTTTTTGGTAGTAATCAGAATGACGCCGTTTGCCGCACGCGACCCATAAAGCGAGCTGGCCGCCGCATCTTTCAATACAGAAATAGATTCGATGTCTTCCGGGTTCAACGTATTCATGATGTTGTTGGTAGAATAGAGCTCACCGCTCATCTGCCCCGTATTGCCCGAAGAGACCGGAACACCGTCCACTACATACAACGGTTCATTCCCGGCATTCATAGAACCTATGCCACGGATGCGGATGGCCGGTGCGGAACCCGCCTGGCCGGAATTATTCGTCAGTTGCAAGCCCGCCACTTTACCGTTCAACGCGTTTTCAAAGCTGGTCGTCGGAATGTCTTTCAGCGCATCCGCTTTCACTAAAGAAGCCGAACCTGCATAGCTGCTCTTTTTGGCCGTGCCGTAAGCCACCACCATCACTTCATCCAACAGTTCCGAATCCGATTTCAGCACCACCTTCATAGCAGGCTTTATGGCAGCTTCTACTTTCTGCATACCTACAAAAGAGACAATCACTGTCTTTGCCGTGCCCGGCACATTCAAGATTGTAAATTTACCTTCGATATCGGTCACGGCCCCCAGCGTTGTACCCTTCACCAATACCGATGCCCCAATAATCGGCTCATTGTTGTCCTCGGCAAATACTGTTCCCGAGACCGTAGACGTCTGAGCCATCACTCCTGCCCCCATAACCAGGCAGACAATGATTAACAAGAAGAATTTCTTTCTCATGCTTCTCTTCCTTAAAATTAGTCAATCAAAACACTTTTTAATATCCAAACGCTGCAAAGGTATGTATCTTTTTCAAAAAGAAAAGCAATAGTATTCAAAAAGCTTCATTTTGATTGTATTTTAAGCCAAACACAAGCAATATGTCTATAACCTAAGCATTCCAAGCAATAAGTATGATGCTGGATACGGAAATATAAGCAATGCCAAAGAAGATATATCCGGATTTTAAGATATGACACGTCCCGGCATACAACTTTTTTCGTAACTTTGCACAGTTTTAAAATACACTGAACGAATGGAGTTTAAGTATGACGTTATTGTAATCGGCGCCGGACACGCAGGATGCGAAGCCGCTGCCGCTGCTGCAAACCTGGGTTCGAAGACTTGTCTTATCACAATGGATATGAACAAAATCGGACAGATGAGTTGTAACCCGGCAGTGGGAGGCATCGCCAAAGGACAGATAGTACGCGAAATAGACGCCTTGGGAGGATATATGGGATTGGTGACAGACCAGACAGCCATACAGTTCCGTATACTGAACCGTTCCAAAGGTCCCGCTATGTGGAGCCCGCGCGCACAGTGCGACCGCAACAAATTTATCTGGGCATGGAGAGAAATTCTGGAAAATATCCCCAACCTGCATATCTGGCAGGATACCGTGCAGGAAATCCTCGTTGAAAACGGTGAGATTACGGGAGTAGTCACATTATGGGGAGTAACGTTCCATGCCAAATGTGTAGTACTCACCGCAGGAACTTTCCTCAATGGACTGATGCACGTGGGACGTACCATGCTTCCAGGTGGACGTATGGCAGAACCTGCATCCTACCAATTAACCGAATCCATCGCAAAGCATGGCATCACCTTTGGACGCATGAAGACGGGAACCCCCGTACGCATAGATGGACGCAGCGTGCATTATGAGGATATGGAAATCCAAGACGGAGAATGTGACTTCCACAAGTTCTCGTTCATGGACACTCATGTACGCCATTTGAAACAGCTCCCTTGCTGGACCTGCTTCACCAACGAAGAAGCACACCGCATCCTGCAGGAAGGTCTGCCGGATTCTCCCCTTTTCAACGGACAAATCCAAAGTATCGGCCCACGTTATTGCCCCAGTATAGAAACCAAGATTGTGACTTTCCCCGACAAACCGCAGCACCAGCTTTTCCTGGAGCCCGAAGGGGAAACAACCCAAGAGCTCTACTTGAATGGATTCTCTTCTTCATTGCCCATGAACATCCAGATTGCAGCATTGAAAAAGATACCGGCGTTCAGAGACCTCGTCATCTACCGCCCGGGCTATGCCATCGAATACGACTTCTTTGACCCCACCCAACTGAAACATACGCTGGAAACGAAGAATATAAAGAATCTGTTCTTTGCCGGACAAGTAAACGGAACAACCGGTTACGAGGAAGCAGCTGGACAAGGAATCATGGCAGGCATCAACGCCCACATCAATTGCCACGGCGGAGAGCCGTTCACCCTTGCAAGGGATGAAGCATATATCGGCGTTTTAATCGATGACTTGGTAACAAAAGGTGTGGACGAGCCTTACCGTATGTTTACTTCCCGTGCCGAATATCGCATCCTGCTCCGTATGGATGATGCGGACATGCGACTCACGGAAAAAGCCTGGAAGCTGGGACTCGCCAAGGAAGAGCGGTACAAGCTGCTGACAGAAAAACGTGAAGCCGTGAACCGGATTATAGACTTCGCGCGGAATTACTCGATGAAACCGGCATTAATCAATCCGGTATTGGAGCAGCTCGGCACAACTCCACTGCGCCAGGGATGCAAATTGATAGATTTGATAAACCGTCCGCAGATAACGATTGAGAACATTGCCGAACACGTCAGTGCCTTTAAACGAGAACTGGATAAAATATCCGATAGAAAGGAAGAAATTGTAGAAGCTGCAGAAATACTCATCAAGTACGAGGGATACATCGGACGCGAACGGATTATTGCGGATAAATTGGCAAGATTGGAAAGCATCAAGATAAAAGGTAAGTTTGACTATAATTCCATTCAATCCCTTTCTACCGAAGCTAGACAGAAGCTGATGAAGATAGATCCGGAAACAATAGCCCAAGCGAGTCGGATTCCGGGAGTATCTCCAAGCGACATCAACGTGCTACTGGTACTTTGCGGACGATAGAGCGCAAAGTTCCACGTGAAACAAAGAATTCAATAAACGTATTAAATAAACTGATTATGAGCAAAGAAACTCTTACCAAAAGCATCCGAGAAATACCCGACTTCCCCATTCCGGGAATTCTATTCTACGATGTAACTACCTTGTTCAAGGAGCCTACCGCCTTGCAGGAACTCTCGGACACACTATACGAGATGTATAAAGACAAAGGCATCACCAAAGTAGTGGGTATAGAATCAAGAGGATTCATTATGGGCCCCATTCTCGCCACCAGACTGGGGGCAGGCTTCGTACCTATCCGCAAGCCGGGAAAGCTTCCTGCAGAAACCATTGAAGAAAGCTATGATAAAGAATATGGCAAAGACACCGTGCAGATGCACAAGGATGCCATCAATGAAGACGATGTAGTATTGCTACACGACGACTTGCTGGCAACCGGTGGAACAATGGAAGCCGCCTGCAAACTGGTGAAACAGATGAACCCCAAGAAAGTGTATGTAAACTTCATCATCGAGCTGAAAGAGCTTCATGGCAAGGATGTGTTTGGAGATGATGTGGAAGTGGAGGCTGTGCTGTCGCTTTAGCCATTTCATATTTCACCACAGATTACACAGATTAACACAGATTATTTATCCACCACAAAACACAGTTTTATCGAAGAGAAATCTGCGCTAATCTGTGTAATCTGTGGTGAAACGTCGGTATTATGGAAGAACTCAGAACTAACGACTACCTCAAAGGGATTGTATCCAACCTTCCCGAAAGTCCCGGTATTTACCAATATCTGAATACCGAAGGGACTATTATATATGTAGGAAAGGCAAAGAATCTGAAGCGAAGAGTGTCTTCCTACTTCAACCGGGAGCACGAACCGGGAAAGACGAGGGTGCTGGTCAGCAAGATTGCAGATATCCGATATATCGTGGTGAATACGGAAGAAGACGCGCTATTGCTGGAAAACAATCTTATCAAGAAATACAAGCCTCGCTACAACGTACTGTTGAAAGACGACAAGACGTATCCCAGCATCTGCGTGCAGAACGAATACTTTCCACGTGTATTCAGAACCCGGAAGATAATCCGTAACGGTTCCTCCTATTATGGCCCTTACAGCCATATACCTTCCATGTACGCATTACTCGACCTCATCAAGCATCTGTACCCTTTGCGTACATGCCACCTGAACCTCTCTCCGGAAAACATACGTGCCGGAAAGTTCAATGTTTGCCTGGAATACCACATCAAGAACTGTGCAGGACCTTGCATCGGGAAGCAAAGCCAGGAAGAGTATCTGAAAAACATCGCTGAAATCAAGGAAATACTCAAAGGGAATACCCAGGAGATAGAACGGATGCTTTTCCAGCAAATGCAGGAACTGGCAGCCGAAATGAAGTTTGAAGAAGCACAGAAGATAAAGAAGAAATACCTGCTGCTGGAAAACTACCGGGCGAAATCGGAAGTGGTAAGCAACGTGCTGCACAATATCGACGTGTTCTCCATCGAGGAAGACAGCGATGAAAAGTCCGCTTTTGTCAACTACCTGCACATTACGAACGGTGCCATCAACCAGGCTTTCACCTTTGAATACAAGAAACGATTGAATGAGAGCAAAGAAGAACTGCTCTCTCTCGGCATCATCGAAATGCGGGAAAGATACAAGAGCCTTTCTCGTGAAATCATCGTGCCTTTTGAGCTGGATATGGAGCTGAAAGATGTCGTCTTTACCATTCCGCAACGGGGAGACAAAAAGAAACTGCTGGAACTCTCCATCCTCAATGTGAAGCAGTACAAAGCCGACCGCCTGAAGCAAGCCGAAAAGCTGAATCCGGAGCAACGGACCGTGCGCCTGCTGAAAGAGATACAGCAAGAGCTGCACCTGGACCGCCTGCCCATGCAGATAGAATGTTTCGACAACTCCAACATCCAGGGTTCCGACCCCGTGGCCGGGTGCGTGGTCTTCGTCAAGGGGAAACCTTCCAAGAAGGATTACCGCAAGTACAATATCAAGACCGTAGCGGGACCGGATGACTATGCCTCCATGAAAGAGGTCGTAAAACGGCGCTATCAGCGCGCTATAGAAGAGAAAGCACCCCTGCCCGACCTTCTTATCACCGACGGTGGAAAAGGGCAAATGAGCGCCGTAAAAGAGGTGATAGACGAGCTTGGCCTGAACATCCCCATCGCCGGACTTGCCAAAGATGGCAAACATCGCACTTCCGAGCTATTGTATGGCTACCCTCCCCAGACCATCGGATTGAAACAGAACACCCCCCTCTTCCGACTGCTGACGCAGATTCAAGATGAAGTGCACCGCTTCGCCATTACCTTCCACCGCGACAAGCGCAGCAAACGGCAGATTGCCTCCGCACTGGACGAGATAAAAGGTATCGGTGAAAAGACGAAAAGCACGTTGCTCAAGGAGTTCAAAAGCGTGAAGCGTATCCGCGAAGCATCTGCCGAGGAGCTTGCCGCCGTGGTGGGAGAAGCGAAAGCCAAAATCATCCAGACCTATTTCTCAGAGAAATAATGACTGATAAATCAGCCTGCAGAGCCATGCACACAACGAATTAATTCGTAACTTTGTCCCCTCAAAAAGACAAGAACAACATGAGAGTAGTGATACAACGTGCCGGACACGCTTCCGTCACCATCAACGGAACCTGCAAAGCCTCCATTGGAAAGGGCCTCATGATACTCGTAGGCATCGAAGAATCCGATGGAAAAGAAGATATCGACTGGCTTTGCAAGAAGATAGTCAACCTGCGCATTTTCGATGACGAAAACGGCGTAATGAACAAATCCATTCTTGAAGCAGACGGCGAGATACTGGTTATCAGCCAGTTCACCCTCCACGCCTCCACCAAGAAAGGCAACCGTCCCTCCTACATACGGGCAGCACGGCCGGAAATATCCGTCCCGCTGTACGAACAATTCTGCCGGGAACTGAGTTTAGCATTAGGTAAAGAAATAGGTACCGGCGAATTTGGTGCCGATATGAAAGTAGAACTGATGAACGATGGTCCCGTGACCATCTGTATAGATACAAAAAACAAGGAATAATGACGTTAGAAGAAGCACAGAAACAAGTGGATTCCTGGATAAAGGAATACGGAGTGCGCTATTTCAGCGAACTCACCAATATGGCGATACTGACCGAAGAAGTGGGCGAACTCGCCCGCGTCATGGCACGCAAGTATGGCGACCAATCCTTCAAGAAAGGAGAAAAAGACAATCTCGACGATGAGATGGCAGATGTTCTTTGGGTACTTCTCTGCCTTGCGAACCAGACCGGAGTGAACCTGACAGACGCCTTCTGCCGCAACTTCGAGAAGAAAACCAGACGTGACCAGACAAGACATATCAATAATCCTAAATTGAAAAACCATGGAGAAGAATGAGCCTACCCAGAGTAAGTATGACGCCGCCCTGGCAAAGTACAACACCCAACTGGATGATGCAGAAATAGCTGCACAAGCTGCCAGAATCATTGCAGAGAAAGTACCGGCAAACAATACACCGGAGGTAAAGAAATTCCTGTTCAACTGCATTGACCTTACCACCCTGAAGAGTGAAGACAGCGATGAAAGCGTCATGAAATTCACCCAGAAAGTGAATAAATTCGACGAAGAGTTCCCCGACCTGAAAAATGTGGCAGCCATCTGTGTATACCCCAATTTTGCAGAAGTCGTAAAAGACACGCTGGAAGTGGAAGATGTAAAAATAGCTTGTGTATCAGCAGGTTTCCCCTCCTCCCAGACTTTCATTGAAGTGAAAGTGGCAGAAACTGCCATGGCACTGATGGAAGGCGCCGATGAAATAGACATCGTTATTTCGGTGGGCAAGTTCCTGGCGGGAGACTATGAAGGCATGTGCGAGGAGATACAAGAACTCAAAGCAACCTGCAAAGAGCACCACATGAAGGTAATCCTCGAAACCGGAGCTTTGAAGACGGCTTCGAACATCAAAAAAGCATCCATCCTTTCCATGTATTCGGGTGCCGATTTCATCAAGACTTCCACCGGCAAGCAGCAGCCTGCCGCCACGCCGGAGGCCGCCCTGGTTATGTGCCAGGCCATCAAGGAATATCACGAGCTGACGGGTATCAAGGTAGGCTTTAAGCCCGCAGGAGGAATCAACTGCGTGAACGATGCACTGATTTATTACACCATCGTCAAGGAAGTGCTCGGCGAAGAATGGCTGAACAACGAGCTGTTCCGTCTGGGAACCAGTCGTCTTGCCAACCTGCTGCTTTCGGAAATCAAGGGCGAGGAAATGAAATTCTTTTAAGAGGAAGCTGCATTTACCTATAAATAAAGCCTGATGGAGTGGGTTCCATCAGGCTTTCTCATATTATCAACCGGAAACAGTTCCGTCATTTTTCCCGCTCTACCACATAATCCAGATACCCGGCTAGCGCTGCTTTTACCTCCGTATCGGGCAAAGAAGCCAGCAAAGAAAGAGCCTTTTCCTTATAGTCATACATCACTTGCGAAGCATACTCTATACCACCATTCTGCTTGGTAAATTCGATTAAATGGGCTATTTCGCCAGGCGTTGCCTCCCCATTCTTTATCTTTACGGCAATTTCTTCCGCTGTTTTATCCTTCACGGTATTGAGCACATGAAGCGCAGGCAGAGTCAACTTCCCCTCCACCATATCATTTCCGGTAGGTTTGCCTATTTCCTTGCTCTCGGAGTAATCGAAAATATCATCCTTTATCTGAAAACAAAGCCCGATATATTCACCGAACAGACGCGCAGATTCCGCCTTTTCATCGCTGGCCCCCACCGAGAGAGCGCCCGCCTTCGTACAAGCTGCAAAGAGCACGGCCGTCTTCTTGCGGATAACGTCGAAATAGACTTCCTCGGAGAAATGGAGATTGCTGACGTTGGAAAGCTGCAGAAGTTCACCATCTGCCAAATCCTGCCCCAGGCAGGAGACGATGTCGATAATGTCATGGTTACGGGTCATGCCCACTTGCACCAACGCTGTTGCAAGCAGATAATCGCCTGCCAGTACGGCTACTTTATTATTGAAAATGGCATTAACGGAGAGTTGTCCACGGCGTTCAGTACTTTCGTCCACTACATCATCGTGCACAAGGCTGGCATTATGAAGAAGTTCCAACGCAACCGCAGCATGCAGGGTTGCAGGACATACCTTGCCAAAAAGCTTCGCAGCCAGAAGCACCAGAATGGGGCGCATCATCTTCCCGTTCTTCTGCCGGATATGCGCAATTACGCTGCTCAGCAAAAGGTTGGAACTGGAGAGGGTACTTTCAAAAAGCTTCTTGAAGTCCTCCAATTCCTCAGAAATCGGAGATTTTATCAATGATGAGTTGTCCATGCATCGCTATTTGCCTACAAAAATAGTAATAAAACGGTTAATACGGTATTTTTTTGTACTTTTACCATGAAAAAAAGGATTAAATGTATGAATTCAATCGATAAACTGTTTTTGCTCGATGCCTATGCACTGATATATCGAGCCTATTACGCGTTCATCAAGAACCCGAGAATCAATTCAAAAGGATTCAACACTTCGGCCATTCTGGGCTTTGTAAACACCCTGGAAGAAGTGCTCAAAAAAGAGAATCCCACACACATAGGAGTAGCCTTCGACCCGTCGGGTCCCACCTTCCGCCACGAAGCCTACGAGCAATACAAGGCACAGCGTGAAGAAACGCCCGAAGCCATCCGTCTTTCCGTACCTATTATAAAGGACATCATCCGCGCCTACCGCATCCCCATCCTCGAAGTATCCGGCTACGAAGCCGACGACGTGATAGGCACGCTCGCCACCGAAGCCGGACGGCAGGGCATCACCACCTATATGATGACTCCCGACAAGGACTACGGCCAACTGGTATCAGACCGCGTCTTCATGTACCGCCCCAAGCATACCGGCGGATTCGAGGTTATGGGCACGGAAGAGGTAAAGACGAAGTTCAGCATACAATCCACCGAGCAGGTCATCGACATGCTGGGACTGATGGGCGATGCTTCCGACAACATCCCCGGCTGTCCGGGCGTGGGCGAGAAGACCGCACAGAAACTGATTGCCGAATTCGGCAGTATCGAGAATCTGCTGGAACATACCGACCAGCTGAAAGGCGCACTGAAAACGAAAGTGGAAACCAACCGCGAGATGATAACCTTCTCCAAATTCCTTGCCACCATCAAAACAGATGTTCCCATTCAGCTCGACATGGATTCGCTCGTCCGCGAAGAACCGAACGAAGAAGAACTCCGCAAGATTTTCGAGGAGTTGGAATTCCGCACACTCATCGACCGGGTACTCAAAAAGGGAAGCGGCAATTCGTCCTCCCCTACTCCAACCTCTCCGGTACCCGACCTCTTTGCCGGGACTCTGTTTGCCCAGCCGCAAACCTCCACTCCCGAAAACAGCGCCCCGATTCAAGGCGATTTGTTTGCAAATTTTGCGGGCGAGGGGACGGGCGTTTCTGAAAATTCAAACCTGACACGGTTAGAAATGCTCGATGTAGATTACCAACTCATTGATACAGAAGACAAAAGAGCAGAAATTATTCAAAAGTTACTTACAAGCGAAATTCTCTCAATAGATACCGAGACTACCGGAACCGAGCCAATGGACGCCGAACTTGTAGGAATGAGCTTCAGCGATGCCGAAAACCGTGCATACTACGTACCCGTTCCCGCCGAACGAGAGGAAGTCTTAAAAATTGTAAACGAGTTCCGTCCCCTCTTCGAAAACGAGAAATCCATGAAGGTGGGACAAAATATCAAGTACGATATGATTATCCTCCAAAATTACGGCGTCCAGGTGAAAGGCAAACTTTTCGACACCATGCTCGCCCACTACGTGCTGCAACCCGAACTCCGGCACAACATGGACTATCTGGCGGAAATCTACCTGCACTACCAGACCATCCACATCGATGAGCTAATTGGAGCGCGAGGCAAAAACCAAAAGAACATGCGCGACCTTCCACCCGAAGATGTCTACCGTTATGCCTGCGAGGATGCGGACGTCACCCTCAAACTGAAAAACGTGCTGGAAAAGGAACTGAAGGAGCAAGGTGCCGAACATCTGTTCTACGAAATAGAGATGCCGCTCGTGCCCGTACTTGTCAATATAGAGAGCAATGGAGTGCTGCTCGATACGGAAGCATTGAAGCAGTCGTCCCAGCACTTCACTGTCCGCCTGCAGGAGATTGAAAAGGAAATCTACGAGATGGCTGGCGAGACATTCAACATCAGCTCCGCCAAGCAGGTAGGCGAAGTGCTCTTCGACAAGCTGAAAATCGTGGAGAAGGCCAAAAAGACCAAGACCGGACAATACGTCACTTCCGAAGAGGTGCTGCAGAGCTACCGCAGCAAGCACGACATCATCGGGAAGATACTGGAATACCGCGGACTGAAGAAGCTGCTGAGCACCTATATAGATGCCCTACCCCAGCTCATCAACCCGCGCACGGGTCGCATACACACCTCCTTCAACCAGGCGGTAACCGCCACCGGCCGCCTCAGTTCCAGCAACCCCAACCTGCAGAACATCCCCATCCGCGACGAAGACGGAAAGGAAATCCGCAAGGCGTTCATCCCCGACAACGGCTGCGAGTTCTTCTCTGCCGACTACTCGCAGATAGAGCTGCGCATCATGGCACACCTCAGCGAAGATAAGAACATGATAGACGCCTTCCTCAGCGGACACGACATCCACGCCGCCACCGCTGCCAAGATATATAAGATAGACATAAACGACGTAACCGCCGACATGCGCCGCAAGGCAAAAACGGCAAACTTCGGCATCATCTACGGCATCTCCGTCTTCGGGCTTGCCGAACGCATGGGCGTTTCTCGCCAGGAAGCCAAAGAGCTGATAGACGGCTACTTTGAAACCTACCCGCAAGTGAAGGAGTATATGGACAAAAGCATCCAGGTGGCACGCGAGAACGGCTATGTGGAAACCATCTTCCACCGCAAGCGCTTCCTGCCGGACATCAACTCAAGAAACGGGGTGGTACGGGGCTATGCCGAACGGAATGCCATCAACGCTCCCATCCAGGGAAGTGCCGCCGACATCATAAAAGTAGCCATGGCACACATCTATCAGCGCTTCCAAGCTTACAATCTGAAAGCAAAGATGATTTTACAGGTCCATGACGAACTAAATTTCAGCGTTCCAGAGGCAGAAAAAGAGCTTGTACAGAAAATCGTAATCGAAGAGATGGAGCAGGCATATCGCATGCACGTACCCCTGAAAGCCGATTGTGGGTGGGGAAACAACTGGTTGCAGGCACACTAAACAGCCCAATAACTTTATTTAACTTACAATCAGAAAGCAACAGAAGCAATCCTTTCCAAATACAGTTTGCTCATCAGAATATCCGGCAACCTCACTGCCGGATATTTTTTATTCACCAATCTTGCCAAAAAGAAAGCATACCGAAGCCCTCACTACTGACATATTGATAAAATTTAATATGATATTTATATTTATGTCAATTTAATACGTACCTTTGCAGCGAAATCAATGACATATTGATAGAAAATAGAAAGTTAAACTAAAAAAGACATAAAACCATGAAAGCAAAAGTATCTTTAAAAACAGTGATTGTTTCAGCACTTCTCTTAGTTTGCGGATTAAATGCCTCAGCCGACAATAAGAGCAACCTCATTTACAATTCGGAAGAAGTAAATGGCATGAAAGTGGCAGAGACCGTATACAAGATGGACGGAAACACGCTTGCCAACTATATGAAGTACAATTATAAGTACGACGACCAGAACCGCATGACGGAAAGCGAAGCCCTGAAATGGAACAGCACCAAGAATACATGGGGCAAGGACATGTGCATCCGCTATGCATACCAAGGCAAGACGATGACTACCACATACTACAAATGGAACAACAAGAAAGGCGAATACATACTGGTTCCCGAGATGACAGTAATCATGGACAACCCTAACATGTAATTGACAAACTCTCTCTTAAAGTAAGAAATCTTATTCCTAACAACAATAACCGAAACCTTTCATAAAAGAGCCGGAATGATTCGCACATTCCGGCTCTTTTATTATATCTTGAAAAACAAATCCTTTCCGTCAGATACCAATAACCTTACACGATTAGTATCCTGGATTGTTTTCTATAATGGCACTGTTTGTATCAATCTCACTTTGGGGAAGCGGCCAAAGTTCATCCTTTCCTTTGATATACTTCATCGTGTTATACACACGGAGATTCAGTGCTTTCCCATCCCAAGAACTACCCTCTGAATCTGTCTCTTATACACATCTCCGAGCCCACGAGACCCTAAGACATCT
>ENA-UALO01000654-UALO01000654.1-human-gut-metagenome-genome-assembly--contig:-NODE-654-length-12811-cov-6.894403_pt1 | contig 12811 bp, 9 predicted proteins | sample MGYA00243701_ERZ654470 | MGnify/ENA primary metagenome ERZ654470 (study PRJEB26926, sample SAMN06164444) | human gut metagenome | biome: ENVO:00009003; feature: ENVO:2100002; material: ENVO:00002003...
CTGCTTTGGCAAGGGCGAGGCCAAGAACACCTACGGCACCGGCTGCTTTTTGCTGATGAACACCGGCGACACCATCTGCCGCAGCCGGAACGGCCTGATCTCTACCATCGCCATCAGCCTGAACGGTAAGGTGGAGTATGCGCTGGAGGGCAGCGTCTTTGTGGGTGGTGCCGTCATCCAGTGGGTGCGCGACGGCCTGCGCATGATCCAGGAGAGCCGCGATGCGGAATACTACGCCCAGAAGGTGCCGGATAACGGCGGCATTTACATTGTGCCGGCCTTTACTGGTCTGGGTGCACCGTACTGGGATATGTACGCCCGCGGTGCCATTGTGGGCATCACCCGCGGCACCACCCAGAACCATATCATCCGCGCGGCGGAAGAATCCATCGCCTACCAGAGCGCAGACCTCGTGGCTGCTATGGAAAAGGACACCGGCGTGCCCATCACCTCGCTGAAGGTGGACGGCGGCGCCTCCCGTGACCAGTTCCTGATGCAGTTCCAGGCCGACATCCTGAACAAGACCGTGCTGCGCCCTGCCATCCGGGAGACGACCGCTCTGGGCGCTGCCTATCTGGCGGGCCTTGCCACCGGCGTATGGAAGGACCGGGACGAGATCCGCAGCCTGTGGCACTGCAACATGACCTTTGCCCCGCAGATGGACGAGGCTGAGCGCACCCGTCTGCTCTCCGGCTGGCACAAGGCTGTGGGCCGCAGCTGCGACTGGGCAGAGCATTGATAGTTTTCGCCCAACTTTATGGTTCACGCACAAAATATTTTTTAATTGTTTATTTTCTATTGACATTTTGTTACAAAACGCTATACTAGAAGCATCCCAAGAGAAGTGAGATGGGGATGCACTGTATCGTCCAGATGCAGTGTGTCCCCATTTTTATTACGGAAAAATCAGATTCAAAAAGGAGGTCCCCCATATGAACGAGAAAAAACTTTCAAGGCCGCTGATCAGTCTCATCGTCAGCATCGCGCTCATCATCGTAGGCATTGCCGGTTCTTTCATTTTACAGACGAACTCCGGCAAAACGACCATCCGGAACGTTACCATTGAATCCGAATCCGGTCATACCCTTGCGATGGATGTTTATATTCCGGAAAACGCCACCGCTGAAACGCCTGCGCCCGCTATTTTTGTACAGCATGGCGGAAACAACAACAAAGAAGAAATGCAGCACTACTGCATTGAGCTCGCCCGCCGCGGCTATGTTGCGATCGGCGTGGATATGTACGGCATGGGCGAAAGCGAACCTCTGCCGGACTCCGAATGGCTCACCCAGGGCCGCGGCCTTTATGATGCGGTACGCTACGGCGTGACTCTGCCCTACGTTGATACCGACCGAGTTTCGCTGCTGGGCTACTCCCGCGGTGGCAAGGCAGCTGGCGAAGCACTGCAGTGCGATAACGACAGTCTGAATGTTGTCAAGGCCATTTTCCTGATCCACAGCGATCCCATCGTGCGTAACAGCGAGGGCTACACCGATGTTTACGGTGCCCGAGATGTCGCAGTTCTCGCAGACAAGAACGACGAGTTCTTCTTCTCGGAAAAAGCTAATGATAACGGTACCTATTCCAACGACGCCAACAAGTATGCAGCCAACCTTTCCAGCCCGGCAGAATATGTGATCAACAACAGTGCACAGTCCTTCCTGTATTTCGGTATCGACCCCGCAACCACCAGTGAACAGCGCGTGGCAGAGACCGTTTATGAGCAGGATTACGGCGGAAAGACCGGAAGCCGCCAGATCTTTGTTTCTAACGAGACGCATATGGCTGGTTGGTGGTCCCCGCTGGTCATGAACCGTGTGTTGACCTTCTTTAACCGTGTTATGCCCACTAGCACTGCTCTGAGCGCCAGCAGCTACACCTATACCATCTGGAACATCTTCAAGATCATCGCCCTGTCCGGTCTGCTGCTGTTTGCCGGGTCTCTGATGGTTTGGCTGGTCAACTCCGTCAAGACATTCCAGTGTGCCGACAATGGCGAGCAGGACCTTCGCCCAGTTGGCGATAAGAACGCAGTTGCATGGTTCTGGGGCATCCAGATCATCAGTGCCGTCCTGTCCATCCTCATTATTCGATTCCTGAACAAGCAGGGACTGGCATCTTACCGTGATGCACTTTTCCACTCGGCCAACCCTGCGTACCACGGCCTGATCTCTCTGCTGTGCGGCGCACTGACTCTTGTTCTGTGCACGGTGTGGTACATGGCCTACGGCAAAAAACACGGTTTCTCCTTCCGGAATACCGGCATCGCTATTTCCGGGCATGCACTCCTCAAATCCATCGGCGCGGCCCTGCTTGCAGTCTTTGCCCTGATCCTGATGGTTTTTGCCGTCGACTATTTTGTGGATGTGAACTTCCTGATCGTTTACTGGGGCTTTATGAAGTTTGGAGCCAACCGCATCCCGGGTATGCTCCTTGTTGTACCCATGTATCTCGTGTACTACATTGTCATGTCCATCAGCGTCAACAGTTTTAACTTTAGCACGGCGCTCGGCAAAAACAAGCTGCTTTCTAACCTTCTGATCAGCTTTATCGCATCGGTTCCCACTCTGTTCATCCTCTGCTACGTTTACGGCATCTTCAAGGCTACCGGCTCGAACCCGATGTTCGGCGGTCTGGCTTCTGCCGCAACTGCAGTGTATGCGCTGCCCGGCTTCATCTTTGTTGCGATCCTGATTTGTCGTCTCCTGTACCAGCACACAGGCAATCCCTACCTTGGCGGCATCTTCTGCGGCGTTCTTGCAGCTGTCAGCGAGTGGGGCATCTGCGAGATTCGCGTGCACACCCCCGGAACACAGTACGCTGGCACTGCTCTGGTCTACGCACTGATCGCGATCGGCTTTGTAGTTACCATAGCATGCGCTGTACTGCTGAAGAAAAATAATGCAGCCGTGCAGGCACATAAATAATGCCTCTTTAATCCTCTTTACAAACCCCTCAATTTTTTATAAACTTGGTTTACGCATGGTGCGGCCCTTTTAGAGTTTTCTGAAAGGGCCGTATCTTCTGATTGCTCCCTATCTCTGTAAATCTGGCTCGAAAGGAGTCTTACCCAATGCATCCTCTTGCTGAAACCCTGCTGGACGAACCGGTGATCGCCGCTGTAAAAACGGACGAAGCCCTGACTGCTGCGCTGGCTTCGCCCTGCAGCGCCGTTTTTCTGCTGGCGAGCACCCTGCTCACCGTAGACGGTCTGGTGCACCGCATACATGATGCCGGAAAACTGGCCGTGGTTCACATCGACCTTGTGGACGGCCTTTCGTCGCGGGAGATCGCGGTGGACTCCCTCAACGCCCTGTGCCACCCGGACGGCATCATCTCCACCCGCCCGACCCTGATCCGCCGGGCGCGCCACCGCGGCCTGTTGACCGTCCAGCGGGCATTCATTCTGGATTCCCTCTCGCTGACCAGCCTGTCCGGTCAGCTGGAGCAGGGCAAGCCGGATTTTGTCGAGATCCTTCCCGGCATCATGCCCCGGGTCATCGCCGAGATCAGCGCCCGCACACAGGTGCCTGTCATTGCAGGCGGCCTGCTGCGGGACAAAGCCGACGTCATGGCCGCCATGCGCGCAGGTGCCGCCGCAGTTTCCACCTCTGCGCCCTCCCTGTGGGATATCTGAGCCAGAGCAAGATCCCAGCTGAAGTACGAAAAGCATAATCGTATCCTGGTGTTTTATTGGATATGCCCGCCCACCGATGGAGCCGGATCTCCACGGTGAGCGGGCATTTTTTCGTTTTCATTCGATTCAAGTGAATCTATTCGGCCTGCGGATTAACTCGATAATTTAAAGCAATCCTACAAGTCGCACTCCCCTTAAAGTCTTTCTGCTTCCTGCATCTTAGCATCATACTGGATGGCAGAGATCGGCACGAGACCCTCGATCATATCCAGTTTGCTGTTGACAAGGTCATCATACACATCTTTGATGGGCGACGTAATGGAAGGCTCCAGCTGTTCATTTGCAATTACGCTTTCCACCAGTGCTTGTTTGTTTTTCAGTTTCTGCGCCATATCGGGCAGGAAGTGATAATTTTCAATCATGCGCAGAATGATGTTTGCCATAAAATTGCCGCGGATGCTGCTCAACTCGATATAAATCGCTCCGGCATCCTCCACGGAAATTTGTGCGATGCTCATCAGGTAATCAGCCAGAGTCCCTTGCGTATCGTTCAAAATTCCCTGACTTGCCATACTGCGTTGCAGGATATTCATTTTTCGATAGTCCTGAATTATACCGGTTTTTATCATTACATTCCACTACTTTATGCCGTCACATGGGTGGCATTCTCTTTCACCGAATTGATCGTATCCATCAGTTCACTCCCTGTTTTGCCATCAAACAGGCGGGTAAACAGGATGGGTTGGTCAAAGGGTGGTTTCATCAACACCGCTTTGCTTTCCACATAACCGTTCTGCTCGATGTAATGAATGACCTTCTGCACGAACGCGATCTGCTTTGCATTCAGCGATTCATCGTTGATGAACTTGGAAAATGCCTGCATGGCAGCATCGTGGTCCAGCTTTGCCACTTTACGCACCAGCAGACCAAAGGGTGTATCCCGAAACTCCCGTGCATAGTCCTCTTTGCTGCCCAGCTCACAGGTGAAGATATGTTCCAGCTCGGTATAGTCGCCCCGGGAAAGCGGAATGTTCTGGGTCAGCTTGTGGATAGCCAGCGTATCGCTGCGGTGCTCCATGATGTAGCGGTTCACACGTTCCCGGTACTCGCCAAAATCGTAGCCGGGATCCAGCGTTTTGCCCTCAGTCTGTTCCAGTACCGGGTCGGCAAGGGCCGTGTAGACAGGCTTTTGCCCTTCTACACCGTCCACCAGAAACTTGATGAGCTCCCGCAGCTCCTGCCGCATTTCCTCAAAGCGGAGAAGGTCATGCGAGGTCAAAAATTCGTCTGTCTGCACCTCCCGGATGAGGGGCAGTTTTGTCTGCACCTGCGGGATGGTAGCCTTCCCTTCCAGCATTGCCGCTGTATTGCGCAGCTGTTTCTGGGCGCGGCCCAGCCCCGGCAGACCTTCCAGTTCACAGAGCAGCAAGCCATACACAAAGTTATCGAACCGCTTGGCGGCTTCATCTTTGTCGTCCAGCGAGATGAGCGGTGCCACCTCTTTCATCAGAGTACCCTTGTCCGTTTCGGTCAGGCTGACAAAGGCTTCCGGCTTCTGATAGTGTTCCACGGCCTGTCGGTGCAGCCGCACGGATACCAGTTCCGGGTTCAGCGCTCCCACTTCGGCACGGCAGGTTTCTGTTAAAATTTTACGCCAGTTCTGGTATTTTTCGTCCGCATAGGCTCCATCCTGCAGCGCGGCGGCAATCCGTACCTGCTTGCAGAAAATGCTCTCGGACAGGCTTTTGGTGTCCGCGCTCTCGTAACCGTTGGGTTTCTGACGGAAAAATTCAAAGTTGCCGCAGTAGTCGAAAATCAGAAAACGCCGTTTGCCCGTATATTCGCCGTCGATGGCATCCACGCAGGCAAGGGATGGGCAGAGCCGCGTACCACGGCCGATCATCTGCCAGAACTTCGTTTTGCTGCGCACTTTTTTGAAGAACACCAGATTCACGCACTCCGGCACATCGATGCCCGTGTCCATCATATCCACCGAGACCGCAATAAACGGCGGCTTGTCCGGCTGCTTGAAGTCGTCAATGATGGACTGCGCATAGGCATCATCGCAGACCACCCGCTGGATGAATCCCGGGTACTGGGTCTCCAGCTGCGGGTAGAGCTTGCCAAAGCGTTCCCGGATAAACTCCGCGTGGCGCTTGTTCTGGGCAAAGATAATGGTTTTGCCGATGCGGTCGCCGCCCGCCGTCCGGATGCCCCGTTCCATCAGGTCTTGCAGCACCGTGTCCACGGTGTTGGCGTTGAAGATGAACTTGTTCAGCTTTTCGGATGGGATAAAGGTGGGCAGGGTGTCGTCCTCGGCAAAATCGTCCTCGTAGCGGGCCTTATCCTCCGGTGAAAGCTGGTCGTAGTGGATGCCCTCTTCTGTGAATTTCGTCTTGACCTCGTAGTTGTAGTAAGGCACCAGCACATGGTCGGTGTAGACCGCCGTGTCGTAATCGTAGGCGTAGGTGGGGATGCCGTGTTCCATCTCGAAAAAGTCGTAGGTGTTGCGGTCTACATCGGTTTTCGGGGTGGCGGTCAAGCCAACCAGAACGGCATCGAAATAATCAAAAATGGCGCGGTATTTCTTGAAAATGCTGCGGTGGCTCTCGTCCACGATGATAAGGTCAAAGTGGGCGGGCGAAAACAGCGGCACGCCGTCCTTGGTCTTGGCGTTGTCGATGGCGTTGAGCATGGTGGGATAGGTGGAAAACACGATGCGCGCGGCCTTATCGTCCTTGGAGGAGCAGAGGTTGCACAGCGACTGGTCGGGCAGATACTTCTTGAAGTCGTCCTTTGCCTGCTTGACCAGCGCGGTGCGGTCCGCCAGAAAGAGCACATTGGTCACATGACCGCCCCGGCTCAGCACATCGGTCAGGCTGGATGCGGTGCGGGTCTTGCCCGTGCCAGTAGCCATGACCAGCAGATTGCGCCGGAAGCCCTGTGTAATATGGGCGCAGACTGCCCGGATGGCGTTTTTCTGATAATAGCGGTCGGTGATTTTATCGTCAATTTCGATGGTGTCCAGCGGCTTTTTCTCGGTGCGGCGGTTCATCAGCTTCTGCAAGTCGTCCTTGCAGAACACCCCGCTTACAGCACGCTGCGGGCCGCTCTGCTCATCCCAGAAATAGGTGGTGTAGCCGTTGGTGGTAAACAGCATCGGACGGCGGCCAAACTTCTGCTCCAGACAGTCCGCATAGAGCTGAGCCTGCTTGCGCCCGATGTTGGGGTCTTTGGTGCTGCGCTTGGCTTCAATGACCGCCAGCGGCAAGCCGTCTTTGCCCATCAGCACATAGTCCGCATAGCCCTTCTGCCCCAGCACGCCGTTCATGTTGTCCACTTCGTACTCGGTGCGCACATCGGCGTCCGGCCCGGTAAATTTCCAGCCCATGGCCTTGAGGTCGATGTCGATGATCTTCTGCCGCGTCTCGGCCTCGGTCAGGTCGGCGGCGGTAAAACTGCGGCTCTGCTGGTTCTGCTGTTTGCTGGCCGTGTACGCCGCCGAAAGGCTCTCCACCTGCTTGCGCAGCGCTTCCAGCTCGGCATCTTTCTGGGTCAGCAGGCTTTCCTGCTCCCGGATCTTCTTTTCGTTCAGCGTTACTTTTTCGCCGGGGATGGCTGTCTCGTCAAAGGAGCGCTCCACATAGTCCGTGCCGTAGCAGTAATCCACCCACTGGATGAAGTCGAACAGCCCCCGCAGGCTGAACACCGCATCCGCCGCCGACACGCTATGCCCTGTATGTACCGCCAGATTTCCCGCCTTCACGATGCTGGGCAGCACGCTCCATACATTGCGGTCCACTGCGAACCGGAAACTCGGCTCATGCAGAAGGGATTGCAGGTTGTCCTTGTAGGGCATCGTGATGGTTTTGTCTGCCGCATACACCCACTTCACCGCCAGCTCCAACGCCTTCCGGCACCCCACCGCGCACATCGCCGGGGAGGTGGAGAACACTTTCTCGGCCTCGATGGCAGAATTGGCGAAGAGGGAGTATTCGGGATGGGTGGAGAGATAGGAGAAGTTGGACATAAGGAGGGCTCCTTTCGATTAATTTATCTTCTTTGTGCAACCAGCTGTGTCATGACAAATTCACCATATTTTGTAAGAGACCAATACGTCTGATCAGAGTGCTTTTTCTCACTTAGCTGGATATATCCTAGAGCTTTAAATTGAACGCAAATCATCCCAAAAGAAGAATCAGTTATATTATCCACCGAAACATCTGAATATTCTGAAGTAACATTATTAGGCTTTTTTCTTGCCAAATTCTCAAAAACGCCTCGCATATCAGATTCGCTTGCTTCATTTATTAAAATCGGAGAAACCTCTGCAAATAACTCATTCCATGTTACATCTATTTCTCCCACAATATCTATGTAGCTACCTCTGTACGTTCTAGCGCTATAATCAAATCCTAGCGTTACCAAATCATCGCCCTGTTTAAGCATTGCTGTCCCTTCCGGGGCTTCCACACTGATTTTTTCTATTTTCTTTCTCAAGGCCTCGTTTTCTTTTTGAAGCCGTGCAATCTCTTTTACGGATTTTTCGTCAACTGCACTGCCTGCTTTTACCCATCCTTCTGCTGGGAAATTTTTCATTAGTTTTACCATGCTTCGAGACACAACAGAACCAAGTTCTGCCGGCGTTTCCCAGAACTTGACCAATTTCTTTTCTGCAAGTTTTTTAAATTCTTCTAGTTTCTTTTTTCCCTCGTCAGTCTGCTCACTTTTTCCAGTTGGTATGGATGCTGGATTTTTATGTACAAATGAAATGATGGGCTTCCCTGTTTTAAGAGCATATTCAAATTCCATTTGAGTATAGCTAATCCCATCAGGGCCAACACTTCCATACCGACCACCGATAATTAAAATATAGTAATCACAATCATCAATGACGCGCTTAATAAGAGACCATTGGTCTTCGCTGGATGCCGGGAAGAGTTCCATACCTGCTGGAATACAATCAAGTTCCAAAAGAGCTTGCATCACTTCTTTGCGCTCATCTTGTAGGTCATCATAAGTCGAACTAACAAAAACCTGATATCTTTTATCAGTGGTAATCATCTTTTTACTCCATTCCTGATAATTTTATGCCCATCCCAATTCTGCCGCAATTATTCCCAAGCACACGCAAAATGCCTGTTGCTGATGTTCCGCATCCAATTTATTCACAGCTTCACACAGATCATATATTGCTTTTACAGCCTTTTGAACCTCTGCATTTTGGTCTTGCTGATACTGCCACATCGTCTGCGATGGAATCGATTGATAAAAGCTCTGATTCACATAGGTCGGATTAAACATCTGATCGTAGAACTGGTTCATCGTATGTGCTCCTTTCGCATCGTCGAAATACCATATTTTTCCTCATTGTAGCATACACCTTATGGTATTTCAATGTTTTATACAAAAGGATGCAAATTTCGACATGTATTTCAGAATTTTCACCAGAATCATGGTGCTCACAGGGAAACTCCCGCCGTCACGGCTTCGCCGTGCCACCTCCCTCTAGGAGGGAGGCTTTTGCCCCACCGCTACGCCAAAGGCTCCCTCCCAGAGGGAGCTGGCAAAGCCGCTAGGCTTTGACTGAGGGAGTATCTTCCAGTTCCTGAACCCGCTTTCTGACTTCCAAAGCAATTGCACTGCAAACTTCTTGAAAGCTCTGCTCTATTTCCAGATTAGAAAACCGAATCACCTTCACACCATATTCGGCAAAAATGGCGGAGCGTTCTTTGTCGTATGCCAGTCCCTGCTCATCATAATGCTGTGAACCGTCCACTTCCACGACCAGCCTTGCAACGTGACAATAGAAATCCGCAATAAAGCCATCAATCGTTTTCTGACGCTGAAACCGCACGGGATAGCCACGCAGAAAATCATACCAGAGATGATTTTCCTGTTTGGTTGCGTCCTTGCGCAATTCTTTTGCACGAGGGATCAATTTTCCTTGATATGGCAATGACATCTGGACGCGCTCCTTTCTGGAACTCCCTCCGTCACGGCTAACGCCGCGCCACCTCCCTCTAGGAGGGAGGCTTTTGCCTTACCACCACATAAAGGCTCCCTCTCAGAGGGAGCTGTCACCGAAGGTGACTGAGGGAGTTACCCAAAATATTCCTGCATCAGTGCCTTTTTCATCAATTCCAGCTTTTCAAGGCTCTGCTGTACAACTCCCTCCGTCACGGCTAACGCCGCGCCACCTCCCTCAAGGAGGGAGGCTTTTTCTCGGGCCGGAAACTTTCCCTCTTTGTCAAAAGGCTCCCTCCCAGAGGGAGCTGTCACCGAAGGTGACTGAGGGAGTCACCCAAAATATTCCTGCATCAGCGCCTTTTTCATCAGTTCCAACTTTTCAAGGCTCTGCTGTACGATTTGCTTTTGCCTATCTGCACATTTCACAAATGATATAAAAGCTTTTTGCATTTCCATGGGTGGAACAATTTGACGATGCATCTTCATAATATTTGTATTTAAGTTTGGTTGCGTTCCTGCCGGCGCCGTTTTCCTAAAATATTCAGTCATTTGATTCAAAGAATATAACAAGAATATTTTATCGAGCTTTTCGTCAATATCTTCCATCGCAAGCCATCCATCGTGAATACAGCCATCAAATGTAATAATTCTTGCAAATCCTAGCGAAACCCCACAATTTGCAAAAATCAAGCTTCCCGCTTTTATCATACGGCTTTTTTTTACGCCCTCTTGAATAATATATTCCTTCGTAGAATTCAAGTAAATGTTTTCTCCAGTTGTCGCATCACCGATTTTAATCCAAGGAATAGTTCCTCCCAGATACCTTTCAATTGGACGTGGTGAACCGCCTCTAACAATCGTACACAATTCTCCAAGAGGATAAGTCATCCATTTCTTATTGTTAACATTTATATCTCCAAACATCTCCACAAACCGCGCCTTTACCAGCTCGTCCAGTTTGGCAAGCTGTTGTTTGCGAAGAAAAATCAAATCGTCCACTTTTCTCAAAATTTTGTTTTCGCTTTTTTGGGTATCAATATCTGGCAAGTTCACGACATAATTTTCCAAGAAAGTTTTTGGCACACGTTTTTGACCTGCGCTTCCAGTCATGTTTCTCTCAGCCTCTTTGCGAAAAGCCTTCCATGTGGTCAAATAATACAGCCATTCGCTCGTTATTTTGTCTGTATCAGGACGCAAAACATGAAATTCAGTGCTTCCAAAGCCAATTCCGTTTTTCATATTATGGGCGATTGCACCTTTTCCATTTTCCATACAAGGTGTAATTTTCGCAAATAAAATATCGCCATTTTGAAAATTTGTGAAGCCTTTCTTTACTTCTGAATAATTTTTAATTTCAGATGCATCGAACTCCCCGTGCTCACCAACTTTTGTCATTGGAATAAAGGAAACTTCAGTGTCATCTCTTAATGTGCAACTCTTGGGGTTAATTAAGCAAACCTCTCCCAACTTCGCCATCACATCATCTTCTCCAACTCTGCCAAACCCTTGGTGATCTCCATTTCCAGCTCATGCAGGTCAGCAAGGATCTCCGTGGTCGAGGGGTACTCCACCGGCACATACTCGGTCTCTTTGTACTTATTGATGGATAAATCATACCCATTGGCGGCAATCTCCTCTTTGGGCACAAAGAAACTCTGCTCGGTGCACTTGCGGTCAGTTTCGGCATCGAGGTTCTGAAACCGGGCGATGATGTCCGGGATGTCGTTTTCCTTCACCTCGGTGCGCTTGTCGTCCAGCGAAAAGCCGTCGGCTTTCATATCGTAGAACCACACCTTGTCGGTGCCGCCCGCGCCGGTCTTGGTAAACACCAGCACCGCCGTGGACACGCCTGCGTAGGGCTTGAACACGCCGGAGGGCATGGAGATGACAGCCCGCAGCTGATGGTTTTCAATCAGTTCTTTTCGGATGCTCTGGTGCGCCTTGCTGGAACCGAACAAAACGCCGTCCGGCACGATGCAGGCGCAGCGTCCGCCGGTTTTGAGCATTCGCAGGAAGAGCGCAAGGAAAAGCAATTCCGTCTTTTTGGTGTTGGTGACGGCCTTCAGGTCGTCGTTGATGCTCTCTGCGTCCACGGTGCCCTTGAACGGCGGGTTCGCAAGGCAGACCGTGTACTTGCTGCAAATGGAGTTTTGCTTCGACACGCTGTCCTTGTAGTCGATCTCCGGGTTCGTGATGGAGTGGAGCATCAGGTTCATGGCCGAAATGCGCAGCATGGTGCGGTCCATGTCAAAGCCGGTGAACATCGGGCCGGCAAAATGCTGCCACTGCTCCGGGGTCATGCTGTCCTCGTAGTGGGCGCGGAGGTACTGCGCACTGGACACCAGAAAGCCCGCCGTGCCGCAGGCGGGGTCGCAGATGAAGTCGTCCGGCGTGGGCTGCACCAGTTCCACCATCATGTCGCGGATGTGCTTGGGCGTGCGGAACTGGCCGTTCCGCCCTGCCGAGGACAGTTTTAGCAGCATATACTCGTACAGGTCGCCCTGCATATCAAGGTCGGCAATGTCGTGGGTGTAAAGATCTTCCAGCCCGGTGATGATCTTTTGCAGTACCTGCGGCGTGGGGATCAGGAACATGGCATCGTCCATATACCGCGCAAAGGCGGTGTTGCCCTCATCCGGGCGGGTGGGGTCGTCCTCGATTTCCACCAGCTCACCGTTTGCGTCAAAGTCCGGCAGACGGCCATACTTCATCTTTTTGATGGCCGGGAACACCCGCTGCTGCATGGTCAGGAAAATCTCGCGGGAATCTTTATCCTTGAAGCGGCTCCACCGCATAGACTGTCCTGCTTCGCTGGCCGGGAAGATATGCTCCATCTTTTCGCCCGCCATGTTCTCAAAATCTTCGGTGGCAAGCTCTTTCTCGTCCAGTGACCGGATGAACATGAGATAGGTCAGCTGTTCAATGACGGTCAGCGGATTGGTGATGCCGCCTGCCCAGATGTCCGTCCAGATCTTGTCTACCTTATTTTTAATGGCTCCTGTTACCATGCATTCCTCCTGAATGTTTGCCAATCGCAAACGCTTTGCATCTTGAATTTTTGGTGATAATATCACAATTTTATTATAGCAGTGTACGATTATATTTTCAATGTAGAGCGTTTAGCAGACGTGCTTTCTTGATTGCAAGGCAAGAAATTAGTGGAACATTAAAACAGCAATTTGCGATATGCAATTCAACGCTGTT
>ENA-UALO01000665-UALO01000665.1-human-gut-metagenome-genome-assembly--contig:-NODE-665-length-12705-cov-4.950040_pt1 | contig 12705 bp, 8 predicted proteins | sample MGYA00243701_ERZ654470 | MGnify/ENA primary metagenome ERZ654470 (study PRJEB26926, sample SAMN06164444) | human gut metagenome | biome: ENVO:00009003; feature: ENVO:2100002; material: ENVO:00002003...
GAGCCTTATCGTCGGCAGCGTCAGATGTGTATAAGAGACAGAAACAGTGCAGATATTGCGAAAATGGATATGTGAAAAATGAGCAGAACAAAGGAGATTAAAAAGGGAAAAACGAGCAATTCAACCAACACAAAACAAAAAAAGAACACCAAAAACAAAAAATAGACACTGTTTTTCTAACAGCCTTTGTGTATAATGAACTCATCAAGCAAGAACGAAAACCTTAAGGAGGTAAAAAGTATGAAAAAGCGTAACATGAAAGTCCTTGCACTGTTAATGACAGTGACAATGGCAGGAACGATGCTTGCTGGATGTGGAGACAGTGGAAGTACAAGCACCGGTTCATCCGGAGGAGCAACAGCATCCTCCAGCGGAACAGCAGATGCATCAAGCGATGCCACAGCAGCATCTTCCAGCACAGCAGATGCTTCCAGCGAAGATACCACAGGTTCAGATGATGTGGTAGGAGAGCTTCCAAGAAATGAAACTCTTTACTTCGCAGGACAGCAGTGGGGTACCGTCAACTCCTGGAACGTCATCGGAACCAACCAGAATAACGCCATGGCCCTCGCCGCTGGTGCCGGCTACCGTACCACCATGTTCGAGACCCTGTACATGTGGAACGTAATGACCGGCGAGCTGATCGGTCTGTTGGCCGACGGCGACTACACCTGGAACGACAACATGACTGAGCTTTCTGTCAATCTGAAGGAAGCCGCCCACTGGTCTGACGGCACGCCTGTCACCGCCGCCGACGTTGTCCGCACCTGGGAAATCGGCGTTGAGATCGGCAACGGCACCGGTTCTTCCTACGGCGCTTTCATCGACAGCATCGAGGCTACCGGTGACAAGAGCCTGGTCATCCACTGCAAGCTTGATGCCAGCGGCGCGCCTGTCAACCCCCTGAAGGTTCTGGACTTCCTGGAACTGGCTCCCATTGCGCAGGCTGCCTGGATCGACAAGGTCGTTGAGCGCTGCAACGGCGACGCCACCGCTATCCTGAACGACCCCGGTGATGATGTCGTTTGGTCCGGCCCCTACACCAAGTACTACTCCGACGATCAGAAGGTCGTTCTGATCCGTGACGACAACTACTGGGGTCAGGACGCCTCCATGTGGGGTAAGCTCCCTGTTCCCAAGTACCTGGCTCACGTTATCTACGCTGATAACGCCGCTGGTGAAGTCGCTCTGAAGGCTGGCGAGGTTGACGTTTGCCAGCAGTTCATCGGCAACATTCAGAATCTGTGGCTGGAAGACGGCCTGCCCATCTCCACCTTCTATGACGAAGCTCCCTATGGTGTCTGCCTGACCATGCCTACCGCATGGTACAACATGAACCTCCCCGTTATCGCTGAGAATACCGCCCTTCGTAAGGCCATTGCCATGGCTGTTGACTACGATACCATCATCGCCAACGCCATGACCAATCAGTCCCCCAGCTTCTCCGATGTTCCCCGCTCCCTGATGAACCCCACCGACGGTGAGCAGGCTCTGTACGATCACGACGCCGTTGCCGATCTGCAGTGGGCAGGCAATGACATCGAAGGCGCCAAGGCTCTGCTGGACGAAGCCGGTATCGTGGACAGCGACGGCGACGGATGGCGTGAGTGGAAGGGTGAGAAGATCTCCCTGAACGCTGTTTGCCCCAACGGCTGGACTGACTGGCAGGCCTCCATGGAAGTGGTTGCCGCTGCCGGTAAGAACATTGGCGTTGAGATCACCACTCTGTATCCCGAGTACTCCATCTATCAGACCGTGTTTGTCGATCCCGACCAGACTGAGTACGCCATCTTCATGTGGTCTCCCGATGCTTCCACTCCCTCCAATCCCTGGGGCCGTGTGAACCAGTTTATGGGCAAGGACTATGTGGGTATTGCCAACAACTGGTCCGGCAACTGGGGCCAGTACGTCAATGACGAGGCTGAGGCTCTCATCAAGAAGATCCCCACCACCACTGACACTGCTGAGCTGAAGGATCTGTACACCAAGCTGACCGAGATCTACCTGACCGAGGTTCCCAGCTTCTCCCTGATGTATCGTCCTTCCGTGTTCCACTGCGTCAACGAGTCTGTCTGGACCAACTTCCCCGCCGGCGATGACGGCCGGAACATTCCCCCTGCTGACTGCACCGATGGCTACGGTATTGCCGCGCTGTACGAGCTCGAGCTGGTCGGCTAATAGTTAATTCGAAGCGGCCATGCTCCTTCATGGAGCATGGCCCTTCCCGTTTTTATGCTAAAGGGGGAAAAGTAGCATGAAAGGCTACCGTAAATATTTTGGAAAAAAAATAATCTGGTTTCTTATTACTTTTGTCGTTGCAGTATTCCTCAATTTCTTTCTGCCCCGGCTGATGCCTGCCAACCCTGTCGCGGCCATCACCGGTAAAATGGCGAACGGTATGTCCGACGCCTCTGCCGTGCAGGAAATTTACGAGCGTTATGCAGAACAGTTCGGTACGAATAAGCCTATGGCGGAGCAGTTTCTGATCTTCTGCAAGAACGCCATCCACGGCGACTTCGGGCTTTCCTTCAGCCAGTATCCCAGATCCGTCAGCAACATTATTTCCAGCGCCATCATGTGGACGATCTGCCTGCAGTTGCCCGCGATCCTGGTTGGCTGGCTGCTTGGCAACCTGCTTGGCGCCCTGGCGGCGTACATCCGCAAGGGCTTTGACAAGGTTCTGCTCCCGACCTTCCTGTTTTTGGGCAACGTCCCGGCTTTCGGTATGGCAGTGATTCTTCTTGTTCTCTTCGCCGTGAAACTGAAATGGGCTCCCATTTCCGGCGGCTATGGTTTTGATATGATTCCCAATTTCAGCTGGAAGTTTATTTCCTCTGTGATTTCTCACTACCAGCTGCCCTTCTGGAGCATTGTCCTGGTTTCCATCGGCGGTCAGGCCGTGGGTATGCGCTCCATGTCTATCTATGAACTTAATGCCGACTATGTCAAGTATGCCCGGTTCCTTGGCATCAAGGATCGCAAGATCGTCGGTTATGTTTTCCGCAACGCCATGCTGCCCCAGGTCACCGGCCTGGCGCTGTCCATCGGCACCATGATCGGCGGTGCTCTGGTCGCTGAGATCATCTTCTCCTATCCCGGTCTCGGCAGCACCATGTACAGTGCCGTGACCGCGGCGGATTATCCCTTAATTTCTGCTACTACTCTGATTATCACCATTATGGTTCTGATAGTGACGTTCCTGCTGGACATCATCTACGGCTTTATCGATCCCAGAGTCAAAGCCGCCCAGTTTGACAGCTAAGGGAGGAATTAAAAATGAAGAATACACTGCACCAGGTTTTTCATTCCCCCAAATTTGTGGTTGGTTTTGGCATTTTTGTGTTTATCCTTCTGATCATGCTGATCTATCCCATGTTCAACCCCGGAAACCCTCTGGAAATGATTGGCGTTGGCACCTTCGCATCTCCCGGTACTTACGTTTCCCTGTATGACGCCGTGGGCACCGGCACCGAGACGCTGCGCCTTTCCGACGCGGACGATAACCGAATCGCGAAGGCTCTGTCCGCTGAGGACAGGGTTGCCATGGTGGAGTGGTTCACCGCTATGGGCATCGACGTGTCCGGACTGGACATTAACGACACCGACGCGTTGGTGGATTTGTGGAACGACAATTACGAGGTTACCGCCAAGCCTGCCGGCATGACCATGGCAAAGCGGAACTATTACAAGCGCCTGAATAACGCTCTGCTGGAGCTGCGCTCCGCTGACGTGCGGATTATCGCCGATGAGAATGATGAGGGCGATCTGGAAAAGGTGAATTCCATCAGCAAAACCGACTATGTCAACATCCGTGCCGTTGCCAACGTCAAGACTCTGCCGCTGGGCACCGACAACTTCGGCCGCGACGTCCTTAAAGAGCTGGTGTCCGCCTGCGGCACCTCCATCAGAATCGGCCTGATCGCCGGTGCCGTTGCCACAATCATTGGCCTGACCCTGGGCCTGCTGGCCGGTTACTTAGGCGGCTTTACGGACGATCTGATTATGTTCATCACCAACATTTTCACCGTTATCCCCAGCTTCATCCTGCTGATTTTGATTTCCTATTCCATCGGTCAGGAACAGCGCGGCGCGGCGGTGGTCGCGTTGGTTATCGGCTTGACAAGCTGGACCTGGACCGCTCGTTCCGTCCGTTCTCAGGTCATCAGCCTGCGCAACCGTGACCACGTCAACCTGAGCAAGCTCTCCGGACACAGTCTGGTTCGCATCGTGCTGACGGATATCCTGCCCTACATTGCTTCCTATGTCGTCATGGCTTTCATTCTTCAGGTTTCCTCCGGCATCCTCAGCGAAGCACAGCTGTCACTGCTGGGTCTTGGCCCCAAGACCACCGAGGTTCCTACGCTGGGTCTGATGATGAACTGGGCCATGCTGTATTCCGCGCATACCAACGGTTCCTGGTGGGCTTACTTCCCTGTGATTCTGACCATCACCCTCATCTCTTTCTCTTTGAATCTGATGAACACGGGTCTCGACCAGGTATTCAACCCCACCCTGAGAGACTAAGGAGGACGACGCAATGGGTAAAGTAATGCTGGAGGTCAGAAACCTCAAAACCAAATATGTGACCCGCTTCCACGAGGATGTTTACGCCGTGGACGGCGTCTCCTTCAAAATCGAGGAAGGCAAGTCCCTGGGCATCGCGGGCGAGTCCGGCTGCGGAAAATCCACGCTGGCGCTTTCTATGATGGGCTACTATTTCCCGCCTCTGCACTATATGAGCGGCGATATCGTCATCGACGGCAGAAATATCTCCGGCATGAAGCCGGATGATGTCCGTAAGAGCATCCTCGGCACGGAAATTGCCTACATTCCCCAAGCTGCCATGAACGCCCTGAACCCAACCCAGAGAATCATCCGCTTTATCGAGGACGTGGTGCGGGCACATGACCCCAAGAAAGACAAGAAGCTGATCCGGGAGTTGGCGGAAGCACGGTTTGCGGAACTGGGTCTGCCGCCCGAGGTGCTGGATAAACACGCGGTGGAGCTGTCCGGCGGTATGAAGCAGCGTACCGTCATCGCTGTGTCTACCATTCTGAACCCCAAGGTTCTGATTGCCGACGAACCTTCCTCCGCGCTGGACGTGACCTCTCAGAAGATGGTTATCAAGATGATGCGGGAGCTGATGGAAAAGGGCTATATCAAGTCCATGCTGTTCATCACCCACGAGCTGCCTCTGCTCTACAATGTGACCGATGACATCATGGTCATGTACGCCGGACAGATTGTGGAAAAGGGCACTGCGGAAGAAATGGTGTTCGATCCCGTGCATCCGTACTCCCACGGCTTGATGAGCTCCATTCTGGTTCCCGAGGAGGGCACGCGCGGACACAAGCTGACTGCGATTCCCGGTACGCCGCCCAACCTGAAAAAACCGCCTCAGGGCTGTCGTTTTGCCGAGCGGTGCAAGTACGCCCGGCCTGAGTGCCGCTACAGCGCCATCCCCGAAAAGGATCTCGGCGACGGACGTATGTACCGCTGCCTGCTGGGTCAGGATGAATTGAAGGAGGTGTACAGCCATGAGTGATTACGTTCCGAAAACGAAGGATTTCACCAACGCACCGCTTTGCCTGTCCGGCCACGGGGTAACCAAGGTATTCGGACTTGGCGAAAAGAAAACCGTGGCTGTTGACCATGTGGACTTTGACTTTCACGAGGGCGAGTTCGTCTCCATCGTCGGTGAGTCCGGCTCCGGTAAGACCACCCTGTCCAAAATGCTGCTGGGTCTGCTGAATCAGACGGAAGGGGAGATCCTGTTCCAGGGCAAGCTCCGGGACGTTTCCTCCCACAGAAAGAAAAAGGAATACTGGAGAGGCATTCAGGCCATTTTCCAGGATCCCTTCTCTTCCTTCAATACCTTCAATAAAATTGACACCGTGCTTCTCGACTGCATTAACATGCGCGGCGGCAAGCATCTCCCCAAGGAGAAGAAGATCGAAATGATGACCGAAGCCTGCTCCTTTGTAAACCTGAAGTTCGCGGAGCTGACCAATAAGTATCCCTTCGAGCTCTCCGGCGGCCAGATGCAGCGTCTGATGATCGCCCGTATTTTCCTGCTCAAGCCCAAGATTTTGCTGGCGGACGAGCCGACCTCCATGGTTGACGCCTGCTCCCGCGCCACCATTCTGGATATGCTGCTACAGCTGCGCGATGAGATCGGCATGACCGTTATCTTCATCACCCACGATATTGGCCTGGCGTATTACATTTCCGATACCGTTTATATCATGGAGCATGGCAGGTTTGTGGAATTCGGCAAGGCGGACGAGGTCATCCTCAATCCCAAGGCCGCGTATACCAAGCGCCTGATCAGCGACGTTCCCAAGATTCATGAGGAATGGGATCTGAGCACGGTAGAACTGAAATAGTATCAGCCATTACCGCAGCATTGCGGAAATCTTAGCCCTCAATGCTGCGGTAAGCTCGTATAATCGTATAAGGAGTATGTATTATGGAAATTAAAGCACTGGTTTCCCAAATGACTCTGGAAGAGAAGACCGGCCTGTGCTCCGGTCTGGATTTTTGGCATACCAAATCCGTCGAGCGTCTGGGAGTTCCCTCCGTGATGGTCAGCGACGGCCCGCATGGTTTGCGCAAGCAGGATGACAAAGGGGATCACCTGGGCATGAATGACAGCATCAAGGCTGTGTGTATGCCGGCAGCCTCCGCCACGGCAGCGTCCTTCGACCGGGATCTGATCCGGAAAATGGGCGAAGCCATCGGCGACAGCTGCCAGCATGAAAAGCTCAGCGTGGTTCTGGGCCCGGCTGTCAATATCAAGCGTTCCCCTTTGTGCGGAAGAAATTTTGAGTATTTTTCTGAGGATCCCTATCTGGCGGGTGAAATGTCTGCCGCCTATATTAACGGTGTGCAGAGCCGCAATGTGGGCACCTCCATCAAGCACTTTGCCGCCAACAATCAGGAGCACCGCCGCATGAGCTCCAGCTCCAACGCCGATGAGCGGACGCTGCGGGAAATCTATTTCCCCGCCTTTGAAACATCCGTGAAAAAGGCGCAGCCGTGGACGGTGATGTGCTCCTACAACCGGATCAACGGCGTCTATGCCTCGGAGAATCCCTGGCTGCTGACCGATGTGCTTCGGAAGGAATGGGGCTTTGAGGGTTATGTGATGTCCGACTGGGGCGCGGTTTCCAACCGTGTTGCCGGCGTTGCCGCCGGGCTGGATCTGGAAATGCCTTCTTCCGGCGGTATCAATGATGCCCGGATCGTGGAAGCGGTTCGCAGCGGCAAGCTGGACGAAAAGCTGGTGGATCAGGCGGTGGAGCGGATTCTCACCATCAACTTCCGCTACCTGGAAAACGCAAAACCCGAAACTCCCTGGGATATGGAAGCCCAGCACCTTCTGAGTGCAGACATTGCTGCAGACTGTATGGTTCTGCTGAAGAATGAGGGAATTCTGCCCCTGAGTCAGGACGAGGAGGCGGCCTTTATTGGCGAGTTTGCGGTAAAGCCCCGGTTCCAGGGCGGCGGCAGCTCCCATATCAACTGCTTCAAGACCACCTCCGCGCTGGAAGCGGCGGAGGGAAAAAAGGTGACCTATGCTCGGGGCTACAGCGTTGCGGAGGACGCGGCGACCGATGAAATGATTGCCGAAGCGGTTGCCGCAGCGAAGAAAGCCAAGGTTGCCGTTGTGTTCGCGGGCTTGCCGGATGCTTATGAATCCGAGGGCTATGACCGCAGCCATATGCGTATGCCCGACTGCCAGAACAGACTGATTGAGGCTGTCGCGGAAGTGAACCCCAACACCGTGGTGGTACTCCACAACGGCTCTCCTGTAGAGATGCCCTGGATCGGCAAGGTCAAGGCGGTTCTGGAAGGCTATCTGGGCGGTCAGGCGGTTGGCCTGGCGACGGTTCGCGTGCTCTATGGCGAAGTGAATCCCTCCGGTCATCTGCCGGAGACCTTCCCCGTCAAGCTGTCCGATAACCCCTCCTACCTTTTCTACGGCGGCGAGGGCAACGAGGCGGACTACCGCGAGGGCGTGTTCGTGGGCTACCGCTATTATGATAAGAAGGAAATGGATGTTCTGTTCCCCTTCGGTCACGGCCTGAGCTACACCACCTTTGCCTACTCGAATCTGCGCCTGAACGCGTCGGAGATCACCGACCGGGATACCCTTACCGCCACGGTTACCGTGACGAATACCGGCAGCCGCTTCGGCAAAACCGTTGTCCAGCTCTACGTAGGTGAGAAGCACAGCGAGGTGCTCCGCCCGGTGCGGGAGCTGAAGGGCTTTGATAAGGTTGCTCTCCAGCCCGGGGAAAGCAAGGATGTGACCTTCACACTGGACAAGCGCGCCTTCGCCTACTGGAACGCCCAGATTCACGACTGGCACGTCAAGACAGGCGAGTTTACGATTGAAGTGGGGCAGTCCTCCCGGCACATCGACGTGAGTGCTGCCGTGAATGTTACCTCCACTGTGAGGGTCAAAAAGCACTACACCATGGACACCATTTTCATGGATCTGATGGCAGACCCCAGCGCAGCTGCCGTGATGGCGCCCATGCTGGAGGTCATTAAAAAGACGTTTTCCCCGGACAACGCCGAGAACACAGATGCGGCAAAGGAAGCCATTTCCGACGAGATGAACATGGCGATGATGCAGTATATGCCCCTTCGCGGCGCCCTGAGCTTCGGCGGCGGAATGGTGTCCCAGGAGATGCTGGATCGTCTTCTGGATCAGCTGAACAGTCTTTAATTTCATTTGGGAGGGCCTGTGTAAGGCCCTCCGGCAATCATCATCTTCCATCTGGAGGACTTTCGTCATGCAATATGGTTTTTTTGACGATAAAAGAAAAGAGTATGTAATTGAAACCCCGGCAACTCCCATGCCATGGATCAACTATCTGGGCAGCCAGGAGTTTTTCTCCCTCATCAGCAATACCGCTGGCGGCTACTGCTTCTACCGTGACGCGAAGCTTCAGCGCATCCTGCGCTACCGCTACAATAATGTCCCGGCAGATGTGGGCGGACGGTTTTTCTACATCAAAGAGGAAGATAAAGCGCCCTGGAGCCCCACCTTCCATCCCGTGGATCGGTCGCTGGACAGTTACCGCTGCCGTCATGGTATGGGTTACACCGTTTTTGAGACGGAGAAGGACGGCCTTTACGCGGAGCTGACTTTTCTCGTACCCATCGGGGAAAATTGCGAGGTGCAGCGCGTCCGCCTGACCAACCGCTCAGCGGAAACCAAGCGCTTCCGCTTCACCGCTGCCGTAGAGTGGTGCCTGTGGAACACGGTGGATGACGCCACCAATTTCCAGCGGAACCTGAACATCGGCGAGCTGGAAGTGGAAGGCAGCGCAATTTATCACAAAACCGAATACCGGGAGCGGCGGAATCACTATGCCTATTACGGCGTGAATGCCCCCATTGCGGGCTACGACACCGACCGGGATCATTTTTTGGGAACCTTTGGGACTTTTGCAAGACCTCAGGCTATTCTGAGTGGAAAGACCGGCGATTTTGTAGCCCACGGCGGCGCGCCTATGGCGGGACTGGCGCTGGATGTAACCCTTGCACCCGGCGAAGAAAGGGGATTTGTGTTTGTCCTCGGCTATGGCAAAAATCCCAGAGACCGGAAATTCCTGACTCCCGGCGTCATCCGCAAGGATACCGCCTACCGGGTGCTGAAAAAGTTCTCCACGGATACATCCGTTGAGAATGCCCTGACGGAACTGGCGGAATATTGGGACAAGCTGCTGGGCGTCTACACCCTGGAAAGCGGCGACGAGAAGCTCAACCGTATGGTGAACATCTGGCACCAGTACCAGTGCATGGTCACCTTTAATATGAGCCGCAGTGCCAGCTACTTTGAGTCCGGTACCGGACGGGGCATGGGGTTCCGGGACAGCTGCCAGGATTTGCTGGGTTTTGTCCACATGGCGCCGGAGCGTGCCCGGGAACGCATCATCGACATTGCCTCCATCCAGTGGGCGGACGGCTCCACCTATCATCAGTACCAGCCTCTGACAAAACGGGGCAACAACGATGTGGGCAGCGGCTTCAATGATGACCCGCTGTGGCTGGTTGCCTGTACTTACGCTTATATCAGCGAGACGGGGGACTTTTCCATTCTGGAGCATCCCACGCCCTTTGACAATGTCCCCGGCAGCGAAGCGCCCTTGATGGAGCATCTGCGCAGGAGCGTCCGCTACACCATGAACCATAAAGGACCCCACGGCCTTCCCCTGATTGGCAGAGCCGACTGGAACGACTGCCTGAACCTGAACTGCTTCTCGGAAGAACCCGGCGAGAGCTTCCAGACCACCGGCCCTTCGGAAGGCCCTGTGGCGGAATCTGTGTTCATCGGCGGCATGTTCGTCCTCTACGGAAAACAGTATGCCTCGCTGTGCCGGTATGCCGGTCTGGACAACGAGGCGACGGAGGTGGAAGCAGCGGCGGCGGAAATGGAAGCCGCTGTCAAGACCGCCGGTTGGGACGGAGACTGGTTTGTTCGTGCCTATGATGCTTACGGCAATGCCGTGGGAAGCCATACCTGCGACGAGGGCCAGATTTTCATCGAGCCCCAGGGTATGTGCGTCATGGCCGGCATCGGAACTGACGACGGCAAAGCGGTTCGGGCACTGGACTCCGTGCGGCAGCGGCTGCTGGGCAAATACGGCGTGGAGCTGCTGGCACCCTGCTATACCGTTTATCACAAAGAGCTGGGAGAAATTACCAGCTATCCTCCCGGATACAAGGAAAACGGCTCCGTTTTCTGCCACAACAACCCTTGGATCAGCATCGCGGAAACCGTTGTGGGCAGAGGAGAGAATGCCTTTGATATCTACCGCAGAACCTGCCCTGTTTATCAGGAGGAACACAGCGACATTCGCCGGGTGGAACCCTATGTCTATGCCCAGACGGTGGCGGCCCGCGCTTCTTACGATGAGGGCGCGGCAAGAAACAGCTGGCTCACCGGCACAGCCGCCTGGACGTTCGTGAATATCAGCCAGTATATTCTGGGTGTGAAACCCACCCCTGCCGGATTGCGAATCGACCCATGCCTGCCCGGGGCGCTGGAGGAGTACTCTGTCCGGCGCCGTTACCGGGGTGCAGCCTACCACATCCACGTGGTTCAGACGGGGACTTACAGCCTGCGCGTGGACGGTGAAAATGTGGCGGGCAATCTGATTCCCATGAAGGACGGGAAGAAAAAGTATCATGTTGAGGTGACAGTATGAGCAAGTTTCCAAAGAATTTTTTATGGGGTGTTGCCTGCGCATCTTATCAGTGCGAAGGTGCCTGGAATGAGGATGGGAAAGGCCCCAATATCTGGGACGATTTCTGCCATGACCCCGCTGCCAACAACATCAAAAACCGGGACACCGGCGACGTAGCCTGCGACAGCTACCATCGCTACCGGGAGGATGTGGCGCTGATGAAGCAGCATAATATCAAGGCATACCGCTTCTCCATCAGCTGGGCGAGAGTCATACCTGACGGTGACGGCGAGGTCAACGAACAGGGACTCCGGTTTTACGACAATCTGGTAGATGAATTGATTGCGAGCGGGATTGAGCCGCTGATTACCCTCTACCACTGGGATCTGCCCAGCGCCCTGCAGGATAAGGGCGGCTGGCTGAACCGGGAGATTGCGGACGTTTTTGCACGTTACGCCCGTATCATCGCCCAGCGCTTCAAGGGACGCGTCCGAAACTTTATGACCATCAACGAGCCTCAGTGCATTGCTCAGCTTGGCTATGGAACAGGCAATCACGCCCCCGGCTGGAAGCTGCCGGAGGAGAAGGTGGCTCTGGTTTACCACAACCTTTGCCTTGCCCACAGCGCTGCCCAGCGAGCCATCAAGGAGGTATGCGGCAAGGAAACCCTTGTGGGCGTGGTGCCATGCGGGAGCCTTGCATATCCCGAGAAGGATACCCCGGAGGGAAGGGAAGCGGCCTACCGCGCCAGCTTTGACCTGAAGGTGGGCTGGAGTTTCAACGTTTTCCTTGACAGCCTGATTCTTCACCACTATGACGACAGTGCGTCGGATGCCTTTAAGCGCTTCGCCGCCACCATTGATCCCGGGGACTGGGATATGATGGAAACGCCGGACTATCTTGGCCTGAATATCTATCAGGGCTTCATGGTCAACGAACAGGGCGAGGAAGTCAAGCGCAATCCCGGCTTCCCCCTGACCGCTTGCAAGTGGGGCGTCACGCCGGAAGTGCTGCACTATGGCCCTATGCACATCTACCGCCGCTACGGTCTGCCCATTTACATCACCGAGAACGGCCTGAGCTGCAACGACAAGGTCTATCTGGACGGGAAGGTGCACGACCTTGACCGGATTGATTTCCTGCACCGTTATCTTTTGGAGTTGGGCAAGGCCATCGAGGAAGGAACGCCCATCCGCGGATATCTGCAGTGGAGTTTTCTGGATAACTTTGAATGGAGCTCCGGCTATGACGAGCGCTTCGGCATTGTCTACGTAGATTACCGTACCTGCGAGCGAATTCCCAAGGAATCTGCTGCCTGGTACGCCGATGTCATCGCGACCAACGGTGAGAACTTATAAAGAAGCTGCTTTCTATGAAACGTTCTGAAATCAATAATCCTCTTTTCAGATACACCCTAGCTGCTTCTTCAATGCGGTTATGTCACATTTCATACTATTTCTCGATAAAATGGTTAACACCATTTTATCCTGCGAATCCTTCG
>ENA-UALO01000666-UALO01000666.1-human-gut-metagenome-genome-assembly--contig:-NODE-666-length-12704-cov-5.117005_pt1 | contig 12704 bp, 10 predicted proteins | sample MGYA00243701_ERZ654470 | MGnify/ENA primary metagenome ERZ654470 (study PRJEB26926, sample SAMN06164444) | human gut metagenome | biome: ENVO:00009003; feature: ENVO:2100002; material: ENVO:00002003...
CTGACTCAGGCAGACTTAGATTTTCTTATTTTCGTACAACGGAACAAAATAGACTCAGCTTTGTACAAGTTGCCAGCCACTAAGTTGTGAGGCGCCTTTTGACACCCTAATCCATATATATATAATAGTTCAGATACTGACGGATCAGTTCGGTAGAAGTATTCGCGATCAGTTCCTCCGGAAAATCCACACTCTCTAATACGTTTACGGCTTCACTGTGATTTCCTACTGCATTGTCTGCATGGGCATCCGAATCCATGATCACCGGCACCTGATATTCCTTGCAGTATGCAAGCATTTTTTCATAGGACTCTCTTGGATTTCCACGATAGCTTGTCGGTAACAGGGAAGAATTGTTGACCTCTAACAGCACATGATGCTCCTTTGCCCCTAATACTAATTCTTTATAATCAATGGGAAATCTTGCATCGTCAGGATGTCCGATAATGTTGACATATGGATTTTTCATCACATTCAGATAGGCTTTTGTATTTTCCACAATCCCTCCGCTTGTATAGCACGGCAGATGCATACTTGCAATTCCAATGTCCATCTCCGCAAGCACTCTCTCTGTTAAATCCACATGACCCTCCGCATCTAAAATATTTAATTCGACTCCATGCAAAACAGTCATTCCGTCTTTTTCTCTTGGAAGAATTCTGAAATTCTGAAAATACACCTCTGTGCAGCTTCCGTTCATCCGTGGTGCATGCTCGGTAATTCCGTAAATTTCCAGCCCCCGCGATTTAGCGGCTGCAATCATCTCATTCATCGTATTGTAAGCATGTCCGCTCGCAATGGTATGTGTGTGCAAATCCAAAATATCTTTCATGTCAATCACTCCTCGTATCGTATCTCTGATTTGTCCGTATGTAGTATAGCACAACCTTTCGCTTTTTTCCATGAAGATTCAAATATCTACAGGATATTTTCTCAATGTCTTGTTGTAACTTACACCAGTCAGATATAGAAAGTTTCTTTTTGTGCAATGGAAATGAAACTCAGGAAATCGTGAAACCCTCTGGTGCACACGATTTCTGATTTCAGAGGTTCATTGGAATGGTTTGCACAAGGAAACTTGGAATATCTGGCTGGTGTAAGTTACAGAGTATACAAAAAAATATTATGTGGATACTTGAATGTTCTCATATTTCCCTTAAATAGGGACATCCTAACTTTAAACTTTAACGGAGGTATTTTTATGAAAAATCAAAACACGATTGAATTATTAAAGGAATGTGACGCTGGCACTAAGATGGCAGTGGCTTCGATTGACGAGGTACTCGACTTTGTGCACGATGATAATTTAAAGAATCTGCTCACGGAAAGCAAAGAACACCACGAAACCTTAGGGAACGAGCTGCACAGTCTCTTATCGGAGTACAACAGTTCTGACAAGGAGCCTAATCCGATTGCAAAAGGAATGTCCTGGATGAAAACCAATATGAAACTGAGTATGGATAGCAGTGATGCTTCGATTGCGGACCTCATGACCGAGGGTTGCAATATGGGTGTCAAATCTCTCTACAAATACCGAAACCAGTACGAGGATGCCGACAAAAAAGCCTTAGACATCTGCGACCGCCTGATTAAGATTGAAGAAAAGCTGTGTGAAGGTATGCATCCTTACCTGTAATCTTTACATTCCTCTAACATTTTTTTTATTTTGGCATACGCTAAACTAAAAACAATCGGAGGATTCTATGAAAAAGAAATGTATGGTTCTGTTTCTGAGTCTTTCTATGGTTCTGACACTGTTTGTCGGATGTTCCGATTCTAAAGACTCCGAAAAGCAACTGCAAAAAGTCACACTGAACGAAGTGGCTCACTCTATTTTCTATGCACCGATGTATGTTGCCATCGAAAAAGATTATTTTAAGGATGAAGGCATTGATTTAGAACTGGTAACCGGTTTTGGTGCTGACAAAACAATGACTGCCGTGCTCTCGAATGAAGCGGATATCGGCTTCATGGGACCGGAGACGACAGTCTATACCTATAATGAAGGTGCAAACGATAAAATTGTCAACTTTGCACAGCTCACCCAGCGTGCCGGCAACTTCTTAGTTGCAAGAGAAGAAATGCCGGACTTTCGCTGGGAAGATTTAAAAGGCAGGAAAGTTCTTGGTGGTCGGTCAGGTGACTGACACAGCACCATGTAACTTTCTTGTTATATGATATTTTCATATAACATGTTCTATTTAAGACTTATTATTTATCTCTGCACACGTCCGCTGGCATCTCCGCCGGCTAATTTCAGGACTTCTTCTTTGGATACCAGATTAAAATCTCCCTCAATGGAATGTTTTAAGCAGGATGCGGCTACTGCAAATTCGATCGCTTTTTCAGATTCGTAACCCTCTAACAATGCTGCGATCAGACCGCCGCCAAAGCTGTCTCCGCCGCCTACGCGGTCAACGATATGCATAGCATATTTTCTGCTGAAATAATAGTCTTTTCCATCAAAGAGCATCGCAGACCAGTTGTTGTCATTTGCGGAAATCGATTCTCTTAAGGTAATCGCCACTTTTTCAAAAGCAAACCGCTCTGCTAACTTTGCCGCTACCTCTTTATAGCCTTCACGGTTCACGCTTCCGCTGGTCACGTCCGTATCTGCCGCATGAATTCCAAAGACATCTGCCGCATCTTCTTCATTTGCAATGCATACATCCACATACTGACAGAGTTCTCCCATCACCTGTCCGGCTTTTTCTTTGCTCCAGAGTTTGTTACGATAGTTCAGATCACAGGAGATCTTCACACCCATTTTCTTTGCAGTTTTACATGCGTCTAAACAGATTGCCGCTACCTCATCATTCAATGCCGGAGTAATTCCCGTAAAATGGAACCACTCAGCTCCTTCTAAGATTTTTTCCCAGTCAAATTCCTCTTTGAGGGCAGAATAAAATGCAGAACCGGCACGGTCATAAATGACCTTTGATGGTCTTTGCGACGCTCCTTTTTCCAGATAATAAATCCCGATGCGTTCGCCACCGCGTATGATCTGTGACGTATCTACTCCGTATTTTCTTAAGGAATTGACGGCTGCCTGTCCCAACTCATGCTGTGGAAGTCTTGTAACAAATGCAGCGTCAAATCCATAGTTTGCCAAAGACACTGCTACATTCGCTTCTCCTCCACCATAGGTCGCCCCTAATTTGTCCGCCTGCACCAGACGGTAATATCCCTCCGGTGCTAAACGCAGCATAATCTCTCCAAATGTAACCACTCGTTTACTCATAGCTTACCTCTCTTCTCTCTTTTAAAACTGCAATATTCCCTTCTACCCTCTTTTTATTCAACGGATAGATAAAGATCAGACAAAGTCCCACGCCGATATAAAGGATTCCCGGCACTAACGTTGCCACATTGTAGATCCCGCCTGCCACTTCTGCGGTCTGCACCTGAACAGTCGAATCATATCCTACGAGTGCCAGTGCATATGCTCCCAGACCTCCGGAGAGTGCCTGTCCGATTTTTCTTGCAAATGAATATACTGCATAGATCGTTCCATCCTCACGTTTGCCTGTCCGCACCTCCTGATCGTCAATGATATCTGTAATAAATGCCCAGATGATCAGATTAAAAAAGCCAAAGCCAAAATATCCGATCACGGAAATGGCAATATACACTGCGGCGGATTTTACCTGAAGTACGAACATTAACAGGCTCGCGATCCCGCCGAGGATACAGCCGACTGCTCCCACTTCTTTTTTTCCGTATTTTCTGGTGATCGGCACGGTAAACGGTGCCATCAGAAGCATTGGAAGGATTCCGGCAACACTCATTACCGCCAGTGCTTCTTTATTTTTAAAATAGTCCACAAAAACGTACTGGTTGACAGACTGTGTCATCAGGGATGCCAACAACAATAAGATTGCGGCTGCGATGATCCCAAGCAGGGCTCTGTTCGAAACAAGCGCTTTGACGGTTTCTTTGAAGCTGACCTGTTCCTCATGGTGTGTCGGGGCGATTTTTACCCGTTCCGTGGTCATAAAATAGCACAACAGATAACAGCCGATTGCCCCTAGGGAAAAGATCCCTGCGATCAGTGTAAAACGCGGTCCATGCACAAGCTGGTTGCCCGCTGCATCGGTCGTATAAACCAACATCGGTCCACCGACACCAATGATAAGTCCCGCCAACGTTGCCCCCACACTGCGATAAGTGGAGAGTGCGGCACGGTCATCGGAATCTGCACTTAAGACAGATGCCATGGAGCCGTATGGGATATTGATCGAAGTATAAAAAATGCTACCCCACAAGATATAAGTGACAAACATATAAATGACTTTGACCGTCATGGATGCACCCGCTAACGAGGACTGGTACATCAGAAAACTTGAAATTGCGACCGGAGCGCACATCCGACGCAGCCATGGACGGAATCTTCCGTCTTTTTTCGGATGCATCCGGTCTACGATCCTTCCCATTGTCACATCGGTAAATGCATCTATGCATCGTGCTGTCAGGAATAAGGTTCCCACAAGTCCCATGCTGATCCCTAATACCTTTGTGTAAAAAATCATCAAAAATGTACTGGCAAACAGAAATGTAAAATCATTTCCGAAATCACCAAACATATATCCTACTTTGTCCCGCCATCCAAACGGACGGACTGTCTTTTCTCTATCCATGGTATTCTCCTCGTCTGTTTTATTTTTTGTAATCTAACGGCAGATTTTCCCAACGTTCTTTTAATTTGTATGCAATATCCTTTGGCTGACGCTGTCTTGTAAAGACACCTTTTTTATTGCCGTTGACGCGCATGATTCCCTCTGTGGTCTGGAAGTCTGCAAAGTTCCAGATTTGTTCTCCCTTAATAAAATCATAGGAATCAAAGACTTCATGTGTCATCTTTAAATACTCGTCCTGATATTCCTGACTCCACATCACGGATGGAAGTTTGTGTTCAGAAGCAAGTGTATCTGCACCGTATTCTGTAAAAATAAAAGGTTTATTTAATTTTTTCTCTTTCCATGCATTCATTTCTTTGCGGAAAAGTTCTTCTGCGACACTGATCTCATAGCCCCCCTTCATATACCATCCATAGTAACGGTTGAGTGCAATGATGTCGCTGAACTGATAACATTTACAGGTATCCGGCAAGGAGTTCATAATCAGTGCAAACGTACGCGGACGTTTCTGCATGTCTAACTTATTTGCAAGATCAAATACTTCTTTAAAATATGGCACGGCTGCCTCATTCGTAGTCTCCGGCTCATTCAAAAGACTCCATGCAACGACACTCGGATGATTTTTGTCCCTTGCGATCATCTCTTCAATGGCTCTTAAATGCGCCTTTAATAAAACCGGCGTTGTCTCTTTTTTAAAGAAAGCTGTCTGCTTTCCGGTACTTGCCTCCATAAAGTTCATCAGACTCTGGAACATTCCCACCGCCGGAACTTCATCAATGACCAAAAAGCCCTCACGGTCTGCCATCTGATAGATTTCTTCACTGTACGGATAGTGTGAGGTACGGAAAGAATTTGCTCCGATCCACTTCATCAGTTCAAAATCACGCTTCATGATACCGATGCTAAAACCTCGTCCGACAATGTCACTGTCCTCATGCTTTCCAAATCCTTTCAGATAAACCGGCTCTCCGTTTATCAGGATATCCGTTCCCTCGACCTTCACGGTACGGATTCCGATCTCCTGCTCATACTCATCGATCAGCTCCTCGCCATCCATGATACGGATACGCAGACGATAGAGATATGCATTGCGCACCTGCCATAAACGGGCATTTTCCACATACAGGACACCTTCTTTTCCATCCTTCTGTGCTACGCAGTGACCCTTGGCATCGAAAAGTGCTAACTGCACGGCATGTTCTCCGTTCGTTCTGATCTGATAAGAGACTTCCGCATTTTTTCCATGGATCGCATAGTCCAGATCAAAATCCACGATAGATTCTCCCGGCAGTGCTAAAAGGTATACCGACCGCTGTAATCCAGCATAGTTAAAGAAATCAAAATATGGTTTTGACATCTTCTTTCCGTTTGGCAGTGTGATCGTTTCGCCACATGGAAGATTCGTACAGTTCAGTTCGTTATTGACTTTTACAACGACTTTATTGTAGGAATCGTAGCGTACCACAGTGGTGACCTTAGCACTGAAAGGAAGGAATCCCCCCTCATGCTCTGTGATCAGGATACCATTTACATAGACACTGGCACGATGTGTTGCGGCTCCAAACCGAAGCAGGATCTCTCTGCCCTCCCATTCGCCCGGCACAAAGAAGTCTGTCTCGTACCAGAAATCTCCGGTATATTCCCGGATATCTTTTTCCGTGTAAAAATCCTGAAAACTTGCCGGCACCGGGATCATTTCCTCTCCCGGAATCCCGTCTATCCAGCCTTCGTTCTCTCCAACGGATCTTTCATCTAAATGAAACTTCCACATTCCATCCATGGAAATTCTTCTTCTTGTCAATGTTGTCTTTGGATATAACATAGAATGTTCTAACATCGTTTTCCTCCTCTTGCTCTGTTGTGATTCGGATTGTAACGTATCTGCCCGTTACAGCGTGAGTAGAATTTCTTGCTATTCTGGTACTTTTTTTATGAATTTTTATAAATTTTAAAATTAATCTAAAAAATCTACGAAAATGGGAAATAATATTACGAGAAGAAAACGCAACTTAGAAAGGACTCTGCAATGCAAAACGAAGCTGAACTTCATTTTTTCAGGAAATTACTGGAACAATTTCATGTAAACTTTCGTATTCTTGGCGAGCATGACGGACCGATCCCGGAGCTGGATTTAGGACTGCGCCGTCTTTTGAATCCTGGCACGGACTATCTATTGGAATTTCAACGGCTCTGTTCTCTTTGTAAACCGCAAAAAATCTATAAGATACGGGATGAATTTTTCTGTCACTATTTCTTTTTCCAACTTCCGGAAAACACTAATGCTTCCTACGTCCTGATCGGCCCTTACCGGCTTAGCAGCGTTTCCACGGAGTCCTTATTAGAAAATGCAAAAAAATTATCCCTTCCCGATCCCCTGCTGTTACAGTTACAGCTTTACTATCAGTCGTTGACTACCGTTTCGGATGAACAGTTCATCCTGACTGCCCTGTACGTTCTCTGTTCCGGGCTTTTTGGCGGTATGGATGCTTTTTCGTTTCAGGAGATCCACCAATCTGCTTCTTTTGATTATCATCCGGTTGCCAAACGTCCGGTTCCTTCCTCACCGGAAGAGACTCTTTTCAGTATGAAGTTTTTAGAGGAACGCTATCACAAAGAAAATATGCTGATACAGGCAGTCTCCAAAGGACAGATCCACAAAGCAGAGATGTTTTTACATGCCCTTCCGGCAAAAGATTTAGAGCCACGCACCAGTGACTCTCTTCGCAATGTAAAAAATTACACGATCATCCTCAATACCCTGCTTCGCAAAGCCGCAGAAGCCGGTACGGTCCACCCTCTTCATATTGACAGCCTTTCCTCCCGCTTTGCCCATCAGATCGAGGCTCTCACCTCCGAAGAGGATGCTTTTTCCCTGCAAAAAGAAATGGCTCACAAATACTGCCTGCTTGTCAAAAATCACTCGATGAAAGGCTATTCCCTGTTGATCCGAAAAGCCCTCACACACATTGATTCGGATCTGACCGCCGACTTGAGCCTGAAATCTTTAGCAGAGCTTCTCGGTGTCAACTCCAGTTATCTCTCCACTCTCTTTAAAAAAGAGACCGGTTCGACATTGACGGAATATGTGAACCGGAAACGTGTGGAACATGCTATTTTTCTTTTAAATTCTACGAATCTGCAGATCCAGGAGATTGCCGCAGCCTGCGGCATTTCTGATGTGAATTATTTCACAAAGATTTTTAAAAAACAGGTGGGAAATACCCCGAAAGAATATCGGGAGAAGATTTTTTAAAGATTTTGTCCAAAACACGCTCTTACCTTTTCTGTGATCGTGGCATCAATCCACCCTTTTTGTGCCATATCCTCTAAAATCCCACATGCCTGTTCATGCGACATGCCTTTTTTATATGGGCGTTCCTCTGTCAGTGCCTGATAGATATCTACACATGCTAAGATACGCTCCGGCTCGTTCAACTCTTCTGCTGTCCTGCCAAAAGGATATCCACTGCCGTCTAATTTCTCATGGTGGAGTGCTGCCCAGTCCCGTATCTCTTCAAAATCTTCTACTTCCGACAGTATCATATAGGTATATCCGGCATGGTTTTTCATCTTAGAAAATTCCTCATCGGTCAGCCGTCCGGGCTTTTCTAAAATTTCATTTCCGATTGCCATTTTCCCAATATCATGAAGTGCGCCTGCTAAATAGATTTTTTGAATATCTAACCGGTCATAACCGAGGTGTTCTGCCAGTGCTGCCGCTTTTTTGGCAACTCCGATCGAATGCATCCCCGTAAATTCAGATTTGTAATCTACGATCTGTGCAAAAAAATCCGCAAGATCTTTACAGGTCCCTTCATCGCAGAACTGCTTCTTTCTTGGTACCTTTTCCCAAAGGCGTTTTTCTAACTCTTCTCCTCCCATATCTGCAAATTTTTCTTCGGAAAAGACTTCTAAGAATGCCTTCACACATTCCGCATCAAAGATCGTATTTTCATATTTCACTAAATATGCCTTTGCCTGCTCCCAGTTCTGCTGATCATAACCACCGGTATTTCCTATGATGTCAATGGTATCGCACAAATGGATGATCCTTGCAAACAGCGGGATTTCCTCCCATTTTTTTCTAAACGGTCCTGTACCGTCTGCATTTTCATGGTGATATAAGATCACATTTGTCACATCTGTATAAAAGGGAAGTTTTTTGATATTCTGCTCCCCATATACACAGTGAACACCTAATTTTTTAGAAGAAATATCCATCGTCTGATCTTTGATCAGATCATGCCGTACCTCTTCCGATATGTACTGCGTCAATGCATTGTCGTGTAGCAGCGCACACATTGCTAAATCCTGCAGCACCTCTCCTATAATTCCAAATTTTTCTGCCATACATACACTGATGTATGCAACTCTTTTTCCATGCCTGTTTGTAACATGTACCAGTTCGGCCTCTATGCAGTCCAGTGCATAGGAACAGGCACTTACCAATCCTATGATATCCAGTTCCATCTTTTCATTCCTCAACTTTATCCTGAAAAATCCTGTTTTGTTATTCTTTACCATAAATTATAGCAAGATATATTTTCTATGGCAATTTAAAGTTGCAATCCGAACTACCGGATATACGCATCTTCGCCCGAAAGACTTTTTGCTCTATAGGAAACACGGTATTTCCTATAGAAAAAAACAGGCCTCACCAACACTCTCGTGTCAGTGAAGCTTGTTCTATCCTGTCTTATAAACCGCTTCCGGTTATTTTACCTTCCGGCTATTCACCAGAAATCCTATTTACAAGTCTTATTGTTTCTTCTTACAACGATTCCCGCTGCTCCTGCAAAGGATACGATCAGAAGTGTGGTCCAAAGTGTCATATCAGATGTATCTCCCGTCTTTGGAGCTGTTACACTCTGTTCCTTCTTCTTGGTATCTGTAGGATTGTTCTGTGTTGTCTGGTTATTCTTAGCGTTGTTGCTGTTGTTCTTCTTATTATTGTTATTGTTGTTTTTGTTGTTATCACCGGATTTATTTTTTGCTACCGTAAAGTTCGTAGTTGCAGAACCATCTGTCCAAACGATCTCAAACGTATGATCCCCGGTAGCAAGTGTCTTAAGATAATCTGCTTTCAATGTGATAATGGTGGAACCTTCTGTAACCGTATAATTCTCCTTATCAACGATCTTACCATCTACTTTTACATTCTGGAACTTGGTCATTTCACCATTTCCCCGAATGGTAAGACTTCCATCTGTATTCTCTGTCCATGAACTGTTGGCTCCGTCAAGGATTTTATAGGAAACCGGATCCGGTGATGGTGTCGTACTTTCTGTCACTGTCAGAGTTGCTGCATTCGTTGTAACAGAACCCACGGAATTGCTGATCACACACTGATATTTATAACCATTGCAAAGCATGTCTGCCACACCAGTCGTATAGCTTGCTTTGTCTGCTCCGGTAATATCTACGAATCCCTTGCCATTGTTTCTGTTTATCTGCCACTGATATGTTAAGTCTGTTCCTGTAGCTTTTACTGTAAAGGTTGCCTGTTCTCCTGCCTTTACAGATACATTCTGTGGCTGTTTACTGATACCTGGTTTCTTTACTGTAGGCTGAACTGGAGGCATTACATCCTCTGTTACAGTCAGAGTTGCTGTACCGGTTGTAACAGAACCCGCGGAATTGCTGATCACACACTGATATTTATAACCGTTACAATTTTTATCTACTGCAGATGTCGTATAACTTGCTCTGTCTGCTCCGGCAATGTCTGCAAATCCCTTACCATCATTTCTGTCTATCTGCCACTGATACTTTAAGTCCGTTCCGGTAGCTGCCACTGTAAAGGTTGCCTGTTCTCCTGCTTTTACGGATACATTCTGTGGCTGTTTACCGATACTTGGTTTCTCTACTGTAATCTTTTGTTTGAAGGTTGCTTCTATCGTATGCGCTGCCCTTACATTTGTAAATGTATAGCTTGTTGCAGTACTTACGGCTGCTCCATCCACTTTCAGGGATTCGATCTCATAGCCTTCATTTGCTGTAATAGAAAACGCCTGGTCAGCTCCTTCGACCACTTCCACTTTTCCACTTGGAGAAATGCTTCCGTTTGCTCCGGCTGTAGCTGTAATCGTATGCTTAACGATCGGTTTTGGAATATTGATCGTGTAGGTAAATGTCTTTACCTCACTGTCCTGCATACCATTCTTTACCGCAATGGCTTTTATGGTTGTTGTTATACTCTGACCTTCCATTCCTCCGGCAGGGATCGGACCTGTATATCTTGTTCCGGTCGTTCTCCCCGGCTCCACACCATTCGTTGTAAAATAAATGGTTGCTCCTTCTGTAGAAGATTTTAATGCAACTTTCTGGTTTTCAGTATATGTACCGCTTTCTACCGATGGAGTCGGTGCGCCTACAATACCTGCAGCACTGACTGTAATGGTGATACTGGTAGTAAGTGCTACTCCATTTGCATCTATATTTTCCGGACATGTTACCGTACCGTTTAAAGTTACAACCTGCTCTGTCAATACCGACGGATCATAATTACCACTTGCTGTATCCCATGTAACATCCGCTTTGTCTACCGTATTTCCCTCTGTCACAATGTTAACCTGCGTTGGAAGGTTCATATCCTTAAAAGCAGTACCGTTCGCCACTGTAACAGCCCCCGGTGCCGTGATGCTTGTAAGTTTATCCTTTGCCGTTACAGGGAATGTGTATATTACCGTTAAGGTTCCATCTTCATTCTTTGTAACACTTGCTGTATAGCTTGTGTTATAGCCTGCGTTGGTGGCATTCGGTGTCCATGTAACAGCAGGTGCAGTTGTGCTTACCCCTTGGGTTGCACATACAGCAGAAGTATCTAATGCCGTATTGGATACCGGTGTGTCAATATCTGTAATCTCTACCGATGAAATATAGGTCTTAACCACGTCTGTTGTCGCTGTTGCCTCAACCGCATAAGCCACACGATCTTCCGTTACCTCCAGCCAGATTTTACAATTTGCAAGATCAATATCAGAAGGGGTATTCGATTCTGCTGCGATATCAGAGGCATTTACGATCACATCCTCTGTGCCACTGATCTGTTTACTGTAATACCAGTCATTCGTTCCGTCATTCCCCTGTACTACAAGTGCCACATTACCTGTGGTATTTCCTTTTTTCGCATTGATCTGTCCTGCGTCAGCATTGCAGGTTACCGTACCAATATCCTTGCCGTCTCCATTCAGTCGCAAAGTCATTGCTTTCCCTTGTGCAATCTCATCTGACACTGCGGTACCAGAAGTTGCCGCTTCTGCCGATGATGCAAAGAGAACATCTGTCAGATTCAGATTAGAAGCAGCACTGCCTGCTTTAACCAGCTGGTCGGGAATGTAGCAGGTCGAATTCAATGTTCTCGACACAGCGTACACATGATCCCTCCCATAATTCTCTACAGCCGAACGCGTCCATGTCGGGTTTTGGCTATCCCAATAGACCCGCGTCGATATCCTTATTTGATCTTTGCTTCCTATTCTTAAGATTTGTTTGTAAGAATGATTAAAAACAGGAGCGTATAATTTATCTGAATTCGTATAGGTATAATCCATTCTGTCAAGTCTATACGTTGTTTTTATCGTGGTCGTATTCAACAGCTTCTGCTGTGCTGTAGAAAAGCAGGCCGTATCACTCGCTATCTTATTCAGTTCCGCTCTTAAAGTACTCGCTCCATAATGATTACAAGGTACAGTTGTTGGTGCATTTGCTGTTGTGTATGTTCCATAGCTGTCCTTATATGGTCTATCATTTGTCGTCGTTGAATATTTCTGTGCGTTATTTTGTATTGTGAGAGGAATAATTCCGTCTTGTACTGTAAAAATTACGGTATTTTCACCGTCTACATATTTATCTTTTCCTAAGATATACCATTCCTGCGTCTTTTTGGCCCTATTCTTACCAAATGCCAGCACACCTACATTTGCAGCCGTTCCGCTGCTATTACTCGGTGCAAAAGTACCATCCATCATCTGTTGCTTTGTTGCATAGGCTGTCACACTCGGTTTACCGGTTGCCGCCCGTACAGATCCTGTCTCTTATACACATCTGACGCTGCCGACGATAAGG
>ENA-UALO01000667-UALO01000667.1-human-gut-metagenome-genome-assembly--contig:-NODE-667-length-12703-cov-5.384488_pt1 | contig 12703 bp, 10 predicted proteins | sample MGYA00243701_ERZ654470 | MGnify/ENA primary metagenome ERZ654470 (study PRJEB26926, sample SAMN06164444) | human gut metagenome | biome: ENVO:00009003; feature: ENVO:2100002; material: ENVO:00002003...
AAAAAGAGGTTGCTGCCCAGCGGATCGAGAACTGCCCCAACTGTAAGGGTACGGGCAGCGCCGACGGCGTGATCGAGACGTGCAGCCAGTGCCACGGCACCGGTCAGGTGCGTTCCGTGCAGAACTTCATGGGCATGCAGATGCAGTCCACCACCGCCTGTCCCACCTGCGGCGGCCGGGGCAAGGTCATCAAGAATCCCTGCACCACCTGCCGCGGCAAGGGCAAGGTGCGCAAGACCAACCGGGTCAAGGTGAAGATCCCTGCAGGCGTGGATGCCGGACAGAGCGTCCGTGTCCGGGGCGAAGGCTGCGTGGGCGTGGGCGGCGGCCCGAACGGCGACCTGCTGGTGGAAATTTCCATCCGGCGGCACCCGATCTTCACCCGGAACGGGACGGACGTGCTGTGCGAAGTCCCCATCACCTTTACGCAGGCGGCGCTGGGCGCGACCATTCAGGTGCCCACGCTGGACGGCAAGGTGGATTATGAGATTCCCGAAGGCACCCAGACCGGTCGGGAATTCATCCTGCGGGAGAAGGGCATTCCCGAGGTGGGCAACACCCGCCGCCGGGGCAACGAGCGCTTCACGGTGGTGGTAGAGACTCCCACCAGACTGACGAAGGAGCAGAAAGACCTCCTGCGCCAGTTGGACGGAAGCGTGGATCAGTCCCCCAAAAGGAAGAAATTTCTCAACAATCTGAAAGACTTTTTCGGTTGATCCGAAAAAAGGCAGGACAGCCACTTGCGGCTGTCCTGCCTTTTGTGTATAATGGGAGAAAGATTTTCCAAAAAGGAGGCTTCCGCCATGAAACGTGAGGACTACATCAGCTGGGACGAATATTTTATGGGCATCGCCATGCTTGCGGCGAAGCGCAGCAAGGACCCCAACACCCAGGTCGGCGCCTGCATCGTCTCCCAGGACAACATCATCATCTCCACCGGCTATAACGGTATGCCCAAGGGCTGTTCCGACGACGAGTACCCATGGGAGCGGGACGGCGACCAGACCAAGTACCCCTACGTCGTCCACGCGGAGCTGAACGCCGTGCTCAACGCCAACGGGCGGGACCTGCGGGGCAGCAAGCTGTATGTGGCGCTATTTCCCTGCAACGAGTGCGCCAAGGCCATCATCCAGAGCGGCGTAAAGGAGGTCTACTACCTCTCGGACAAATACGCGGACACTCTGGCGACCATGGCGTCCAAGCGGATGATGGATTCCGCCGGTGTCCGGTATATCCAGATGCGCACCGAGATCAAGTCCATCACGCTGGACTTTACCCCGGAGGAAGAGATGCTGTAGGGGGAGAACGGGATGCTGCGACACATTTTGTTTGCGATCAATCTGCTCCGGGCGATGCCCGCGTACTGCGCCGTGTGCCTTTCCGGGGCGAAGAAGCTGATCTGCGCGGAAACGGAAGGCTATATGTGGTTTCTGGAAACCTATGACGGCGACCGTTTTTTCCTGCGCTTTGCATGGCTCATGTGGCGCTATGACTGTTATCGGAGCCATGTGGTTTTCCGGTGCAGTCAGGCTTCCGCCATGTGCAGCTATCTTATCAGACTGCTCTACCCGCCAAAGAAGGACATGGAACTTCTGGGACAGATCGGCGAAGGACTGGTGATCTACCATGGCCACGGAACGGTGATCGCACCATACCGCATCGGAAAGAACTTCTCCGTCTATCAGGGTGTCACCATCGGACGAAACGCGAAGCCGGGGCGGGAGATCAATAACCCCATCATTGGCGACAACGTGACGGTCTTCACCAACGCGGTGGTCGCCGGGGGCATTACCATCGGGGACAACGTCACCATCGGCGCGGGTGCCGTGGTGATGAAGGACGTTCCCGCCAACAGCATCGTCATGGGAAATCCCTGCGTCATCCGGGAAAAGCAGCCCTCCGGCGTTTGAGAATACAGATACATACGAAACATCCGGTTGTCACACGACAGCCGGATGTCAACGTGTCGAAAACCTCGCAGAGGAAAGCAGCCCGCAGGCGGTCAGGGCGTGCGCGCAGCAGACTGTCAGACCCTTTATTTCAAAAGGTCTTTGGTCTTCTGAAATAAGCGAAAAAGCACGCCGAAGCGTGCTTTTTCTGGTGACCCGCCGGGGATTCGAACCCCGGACCCACTGCTTAAAAGGCAGTTGCTCTGCCAACTGAGCTAGCGGATCAGATTTGGCTGGGATGGCCGGATTTGAACCGACGAATGCCAGAGTCAAAGTCTGGTGCCTTACCGCTTGGCGACATCCCAATGTTGGCGCGGCGCCCTTCGGCCGGACACACAGAGCATTATAACATGCTTTGCACCGTTTGGCAATCCTTTTTTTGCGAATTTTGCGGTTTCATCCGTTCTTTCTTCCCCGATGGTCGCCCCGGAAGATTGGGACTTGAAACCTTCGCCGTTTTGCGCCATAATAACAGCAAATCCCGAATCTGGAGGAACCTTCATGAACATTCAAGATTGGACACTGTACTATGACAACTTCGGGCCTTTGTCCTGTCAGGCGCCCTGCACCATGTACAGCGTGCTCTATGACCACGGAAAAATCCCCGACCCCTTCTACGGCACAAATGAGCGGGAGCTGCAATATCTGGCCGAAAAGGACTGCGTCTTTGAATCCGTCTTTTCCGCCCCGCCCGCTCTGTTCACGCGGGAACATATCGAGCTGGTATTTCATGGGCTTGACACCATCTGCCATATTTACCTGAACGGCACCCTGCTGGGCAAGGTCAAAAATATGCACCGGGAGTACGTCTACGAGGTCAAGCCCCTGCTGACAGCCGGGGAAAACACCCTCCGGCTGGAATTCAAGTCCCCCCGGCGCTACTTCGCCCAACAGCAGCATAAGCACTACCTGTACATGAACGACGGCGACACCCTCCCCGGCGCCGCCCATCTGCGCAAGGCCATGTACCAGTCCGGCTGGGACTGGGGTCCCACCCTGCCGGACATGGGCATTTTCCGGGGCGTGGAGCTGAAGGGCTGGAACGTGGACCGTTTCGACGGCGTGGCCGTCCGCCAGCACCACGAAAACGGCAGCGTCTCGGTGGAGCTGGACGTGACCACCAAATGTCACGCCGGGTGCGAGATCTACGCAGACTTCGACGGCAAGCGCGTTCTCCTGAAAAACGGCCACGGCATTATCCAAGTGGATAACCCGAAGCTGTGGTGGGCAAGGGGCTACGGCGACCAGCCCCTTTATGATCTGGATGTGGAGCTGGTTTGCGGCGGCGAGGTCATCGACCGCTGCCACAAGCAGCTCGGCCTGCGCACCCTCACCGTCAGCACGGAGCCGGACGCGGACGGCAAGGGCAGCGAATTCTGCTTTGTGCTGAACGGCGTGAAAATTTTCTCCATGGGCGCGAATCTGGTTCCCATGGACAATTTGCTCAGCCGCATCACCGACCAGCGGTGGGAAACCATCGTCCGTCAGGCTGTGGACGCCAACTTCAACACCCTGCGGGTCTGGGGCGGCGGGTACTACCCCGACAGCCGCTTCTACGAGCTGTGCGATCAATACGGCCTGCTGGTATGGCAGGACTTCATGGTCGCCTGCGCCAACATCTATCTGACGTCGGAGATGGCCGAGGAGTTCACGCAGGAAGCCATCTGCAACCTGAAGCGGCTGCACCATCACGCCTCCCTCGCCCTGCTGTGCGGCAACAACGAGATGGAAAGCGGTGTCATCAACTGGGGCTCCCGGGACAACCAGCTGGTGCGGGACGATTACACCCGCCTGTACGGCCATCTGCTGCCGGAGCTGTGCGAGACTTATGCGCCGGACACCTACTACTGGCCGTCCAGTCCCTCCTCCGGCGGCGGTTTTGACGACCCGGACAACCCCGCCAAGGGCGACACCCACTACTGGGAGGTCTGGCACGGCGGCGTCCCCTTCACCACCTACCGTCAGAAACGCTTCCGCTTCTGCTCCGAGTATGGCTTTGAGAGCTTCCCCTCCATGAAGACCATCCGCACATTCGCCCGGGAGGAAGACATGAACTGCTTCTCCCGCGTCATGGAGAACCATCAGAAGTGCCGGGGCGGCAACGGGAAGATCCTGCGGTATCTGGCGGACAATTACCTGTATCCTGCCACCTTTGAGAAGCTGGTGTACGCGTCCCAGCTGCTGCAGGCGGACGCCATCAAATACGGCGTGGAGCACTTCCGCCGTCAGCGGGGGTACTGCATGGGCTCTACCTACTGGCAGTTCAACGACTGCTGGCCGGTGGCCTCCTGGTCCAGCGTGGACTGCTTCGGGCGCTACAAAGCACTGCACTACGCCGCCCGGAAGTTCTACGCCCCCGTGGCCATGGGCCTGTTTCTGGAAAACGGGGCGCTCACCGTCAACATTGCCAACGAGACCCGTGCCGGTTTCCGCGGCCACATTCATCTGGCCATGTGCCGGGGGAATCTGACCGTGCTGGACGGGCTTCGCCGGGATGTGGAGGTGGAAGCACTGTCCTCCCGAGATGTGCTGACCTACCGCGTGGACAGCCGCGACCCCTACGACACCTTCCTGTATGCCGACCTGTACGATGAGCAGGGCCGCTTCCTTATGCGTCAGGTGGAACTGCTGGTGCCTGCCAAGCATTTCCAGTGGCGCAAGCCGGCGTTTGACGTCCGGATCGCCCCCGTCCCCGGTGGGGCGGAAATTTCCGTTCAGGCCGATGTATTTGCCAAGGGCGTTTTTCTGGACTTCCGGGACTTTGACTGCGTTCTGTCCGACAACTTCTTCGCTCTCACCGCCCCCGCGCCCTACCGCGTGACGGTGCAGACCTCCCGCAGCGTGGAGGAGCTGGAACAGAATCTGACCATCAAGTCCGTGTATGACATCCGCTGACCGGTAAGGTCTGCGGATATCCCGGTAAAAACCGGGCGGGGCATATCGCCGCATTGCTGCGCGATATGTCCCGCTCTTTTTTGCAATCTGTCGAAATTTGTGCTACGCTATCGGTGGTTCTACCAGTACCCCGGTAGGCGGTTCCCCTCGATTTTTTCGGGGGTGATGCTTCTTTGCCCCCAATCGTAAGAGAGTGGGGCGGTGCGTCGCGCAGCGAATAAAAATAAAACGATTGCCGGTGGCAATCGCTCCTTAATTCATGGCAGCTATGGTTACATGGGAAGAATTATTTGCTTTCTGTATGGTCATTGTCGCTGTTGTCTCTCTGGTTTTCCAGATGCATGATAATAAATAAGAAGTAACCGCCAAACTTCCCCAAGTCACGGTTACTTCTTATAACCAGGTGGGGGAGCCGTCCTACTGGCAGCACCCCTGTACCCATGCTATACCCCAGATTTGCGTTTTTGTCAACAGCCCCGCCGACCGGCGGGGCTGTTTTGCATATAAAATCAGCTCGCCGCTTCCGCCTTCTGGGCTTCCAGAATTTCCGCGGCGTTCAGGGAACGGATAACGCTGTAGCTATCAAACCGGGTGTCGTTGGTGGCGGCCATGAAGACCAGCTGCGCCTTGATGTCGGGAACATCGACCAGCGTCGCCTTGGCCTCGACGTTGGCTGCGTCCACGTCTTCCAGATACAGCCGGCAGCGCCCCTCGGGCAGCTTAAAGGCAGGGTCGGCCACGCCGAAGGACAGGGTGAAATTATCGCCGCCGCAGGTGCCCATCAGCTTGGAAGCCGCATCCTGAAGCGCCGCGTCCTTGTCGCCGTTGAAAATATACTGGTCGGAGTTGGGGAAGCGGAAATCCGCCAGCATGACCTCGTTGAAGCCCATTTCCTTCAGCTCCAGCACCACGGAAGTGATCCACGTCAGGGTGGTGGCGTTGGTGGGGTCCAGCCAGAAATAGCCCTGATCCAGCCACAGACCCGCCCGGGAAAGCATATACAGGCCGCAGGTGACGTGCTCGTTGCCGAAATTCCAGTCCCGCAGGGAGCAGACCCGGGCGATGGTGTAGAATTTCTTGTTCATCAGGGTGTCCACCAGCGCCGCGACGGCGTCCACGTCCGTGGAGGCGGAATGCACTGCGCCGTCCAGATGAGAGGGATAGAAGAACGAGCCGTAGGGACCTTTCATGTCGATCATGATGGGGGTGCCCGCGGGGAGACGTTCGATCTTGTCCAGAACGCCGTTGATGTCGTTTTGCAGCATGTTGCTGGAAATGAAGTAGCCGTTGATCTGGGTCAGCTCGTTGCCGGTGTCCAGAGCGTCGCTGCCTTCATTATAATAAATGGAAATGTTCTGCTGCGCCACGGGGGGCGTGGCGACCTCACCGATGATGTCCTGAGCGGAATGCTCAAAGTCCAGACTCGCGCCGTCGGCGGTATACACGACGTACCGCTCCAGCCAGACGACCCAGCACAGCCAGGCGATCACGCCCACCAGCAGAAAAATCATAAGCACAATGCCCAGACGGTTCAGCACCCGCCGGGTACGATAGGGGATACTCATAATACGCTCCTTAGATGTATTTACGGATTGCGGTGACACAGCGCCAGTCGTCTTTCGCTTTCGTGGCGGTGACGGTCAGCCCGGCGGCGGTCAGGGCGTCCAGCACGTCGGAAAGCCGGGTGTCCAGAATGCCGGAGCAGATCAGGGTGCTGCTTTCATTGAGGAAATGGGGCAGCACCGGCGCAAGGCCGATAATGACGTCCGCCACGATGTTCACCAGCACCAGATCATACCGATTGGCGGCTAATGTATCCATCAGCGCGGTATCTTCGGTCACGTTGCCGGTGAGGGCGGTGAAGGCCGGGGCGGCGAAACCGTTGTAGGCGGCGTTCTCCCGGGCAATGTCCTCCGCTTTGGGGTCGATGTCGATGCCCACGGCGGTCTCCGCCCCCAGACGCAGGGCGGCGATGGACAGTATCCCGCTGCCGCTGCCCAGATCGAGGCAGTGGAAGCCGGGCTTTACCACATTCTCCATGACCTCCATCACCATCTGGGTGGAGGGGTGCGCGCCGGTGCCGAAGGTCAGGCCGGGGTCGAGAATGACCTTCAGCCGGTCGGTGGATTCCTCCGCCAGCCAGCAGGGCAGCACCACGATGCGATCGCCGATCTCCTGAGGCGGGTAATTGTCCTTCCAGCTTTCCTCCCAGTTGGTTTCGGGGAGGGGGGCGGCGGTCATGGTCAGTCCCAGCTCCTTTACCGCCGCGTCCAGACGCTTCCGACCGTTATCGTCGGTGTCTTCCAGATACAGCTTGATGCGGGAAAGCCCCTGAAGCTTTTTTTGCAGCCCCTCGTCGATGTAATCCCAGTACGCCCGGTTTTCCTCTAAAAACGTCTCGAATTCCGACTGGTCTTCGATGACCAGATCGGAAAATCCCCGTGCGCTGAGGGCGGTGACGGCAGAGTCGATGCTCTGGGGCGTGGTTTCAATGGTAAATTCCAGCCATGCCATGGCGGAGTCCTCCTAATTTACACAAGTCCACGTTACATTCTACCGCAAACAGAGGAAAATGACAACCAATATTCTCTGAATTTTTTGTGTATTGACTTCCTATTTTGGGAAAAGTGGTATATAATACTCTTTACAATATCGCGGGCAGGAAAATCCCTCGCTTTTCCACCGCAACTTTCTTTCATCAGGAGTCTGACATGATCGAAACAAAAACACTGCTCCCCGGCGTGACCCTGCGTTCCTGCCGGGACGACCGGTTCAAGCAGGGGTGCCTCAGCTTTCAGCTGGTGCGCCCCATGGCGAAAGAGGAATCCGCAAAAAATGTGCTGATCCCCTCCGTGCTGCTCCGGGGTACCAAACGCTGCCCCGACCTTCGCGCCATTACGGAGAACTTAGACGAGCTGTATGGCGCTTCCGTCAGCCCGCTGGTGCGCCGGGTGGGGGACTACCAGACCACCGGCCTTTACTGCGGCTTTATGGACGACCGGTTTGCCCTGCCCGGCGACCGGGTGCTTGCCCCTATGCTCCGCTTTCTGGAGGAAATCCTTCTGGACTTCCCCACGGAGGGGGAGGGCTTTCTCCCCGCCTTTGTGGAGGGGGAAAAGAAGAATCTCATTTCCACCATTGATTCCGAGCTGAACGACAAGCGCACCTACGCCATGGGAAAGCTGCTGAAAACCATGTGCCGCGGCGACAGCTTCGGCCTGCCCCGGCTGGGCGAGCCGGAGGATGTGGCGGCCATCGACCCGGCGGGGCTGCTGACCCATTACCGGAAAATCCTCCGGGAAAGCAGAATCGAAATTTTCTACGTAGGCAGCGCCCCGGCGGAGGCGGTCGCGGAATATATTTCCCCGCTGGTATCCCGGCTGGGCGGCCGGGAAGGCCTGCTCCCGCCCCAGACGCCCTTCCATCCCTGCCCCGGGCAGGATGTGACGGAGACGATGGAGGTCTCCCAGGGGAAGCTCTGCATGGGCTTTGTCACGCCCGTTGTCAACCGGGATAAGGAATTTCCGGCCATGCAGGTGTTCAACACCGTCTTCGGCGCGGGCATGACCTCCAAGCTGTTTCTCAACGTCCGGGAGGCGATGTCCCTGTGCTACAGCATCGGCTCGTCCTATTACGGCGCAAAGGGCATTCTCACCGTAGGCGCGGGCATCGACTTTGACAAGGAGCAGCTGACGCGGGACGAAATTCTCCGCCAGCTGGACGCCTGCCGCCGTGGAGAAATTACGCAGGAAGAGCTGACCGCCGGAAAAGAAGCCCTGCTCAGTTCCCTTCGCGCCACCTCCGATTCCCCCGGCGCCATTGAGGGCTACTACGCCACCGCGCACTTAAGCGGCCTGAACATGACCCCGGAGCGCTACATGGAAGTGGTGGAGAAGGTCAGCCTTGCCGATGTGGTGGCGGCGGCGCGGACCGTGACGCATCACAGCACCTATTTTCTGAAAGGAGAGAGCCAATGACGCGGAAGCAATACCCCGAACTGGACGAAACGCTGTACCGGGAAACACTGGAAAACGGACTGACGGTTCTGGTGGTTCCCCGGAAGGGCTTTACGAAAAAGCTTGCCTATTTTGTCACGGACTTTGGCTCCATCCATACGGATTTCCGGCTGGGCGGGAAGGAATACCACGCCCCCGCCGGTGTGGCGCACTACTTGGAGCACAAGATGTTCGACCTGCCGGGAGACCGGGACGTGTCGGCGGAGTTTGCCGCTTTGGGCGCTTCCACCAACGCCTTTACCAGCTACGACATGACGGCCTATTATTTTTCCTGCACAGACCACTTTGACGAATGTCTGCGGCTGCTGCTGGAATTCGTGTCCACGCCCTATTTCACGGAAGAAAGCGTGGAGAAAGAGCGGGGCATCATCGATCAGGAGATCGGCATGAACGAGGACGCCCCGGACAGCGTGGTGTTCGATAACCTGATGGCGGCCATGTATGCCGTCCATCCCATCCGCCAGCCCATTCTCGGCACCAGCGAGACCATCCGGGAGATCACCCCGGAGGTGCTGTATACCTGTCACCGGGCGTTTTACGCGCCGGGAAATATGCTGCTGTGCGTCGTGGGCGACGTAGACCCGGAATCGGTGGCATCTGCCGCCCGTGAGGTTCTGGGCAGCGAGAAGAAAGAGACGGGCGTCAAACTGCGTTCTTGGCAGGAGGAAATGACCTGCCCGAAAGCCGAAACGGAATGCTCCATGGAGGTCGCCATGCCGACCTTCAATCTGGCGTTCAAGTGCGAACCCCTGACCCACGGCGACGCGGCCATCCGGGAGGAAATGGTGGCGGATCTGGCCGCCGAAGCGCTGTTCGGCGAGTCCTCGGAGCTGTACCTGCGGCTTTACGAGGAAGGCGTTATCGATTCCTCCTTCGGCGGCGGCTTCGAGACGGTGGACGGCTGTGCCATGCTGCTCTGCTCCGGCGATTCCGACGACCCCCGCGCCGTCCGGGAAGCGATTCTGGAGCAGGCGGAGAAAATCGCGGCGGAGGGGCTGCCGGAAAAGGCGTTCCTGCGGATGAAGCGCAGCGCCCTCGGCCGTCGTATCCGGGGACTGGACAGCTTTGATTCCACCTGCTTCCGCCTGTGCGCGTACCATTTTTCGGACTTTGACTATTTCCGTTTTCCGGAAGTTTACCGCGGCATCAGCGCGGAAGAGATATGTGATTTTCTCCGCCGGGCGGTCCGGGCGGAACGGTGTAGTTTATCCGTGATCTATCCTGTCAACAAGGAGGCACAATCATGATCCCTGCCAATTATTCAACCATTTCTTTCCCTTCCCTCGGCATTGAGGTGAACCCCGGCCGCGCCCTGGCGCTGGGGCCTCTGACCATCCACTATTACGGCCTCATTATCGCCATCGGCCTGATGCTGGCGGTAGTCTACGCCTGCCGCCGGTGCAGTCAGTTCGGTATCAAGCAGGACGATCTGCTGGACGGTGTGCTGTGGGTCACGCCCTTTGCTATTCTTTGCGCCCGGGCGTATTACTGCATTTTCTCCTGGGCGGATTACGCCGAGAACCCCATTTCCGTGCTGTACATCTGGAACGGTGGCCTTGCCATTTACGGCGGCGTTCTGGGCGCAGTGGCGGGGATTCTGCTGCTGTGCCGCATCAAGAAGATCAAAATCGGCGCTTTGCTGGATATGGTAGCGCTGGGCTTTCTCATCGGCCAGTCCATTGGCCGGTGGGGCAACTTCGTCAACCGGGAAGCCTTCGGCGCGGCGACGGACAGCTTCTTCCGCATGGGGCTGTACAACACCGTCACCGGCGCATGGGAATACTACCACCCGACGTTTTTGTACGAGTCGGTGTGGAACGCCGTGGGCTTTGTGCTGCTGCACGTTTTGTCCAAGCATCGTAAGTATGACGGAGAAATCGCCCTGGGGTACGTGGCCTGGTACGGCCTTGGCCGCTGCCTGATCGAGGGACTGCGGATGGACAGCCTGTACTGGGGCCCCGTCCGGGTCAGCCAGCTGCTGGCGGGCATCAGCTGCGCGGCGGCGGTGAGCGTGCTGATCTGGCAGCGCTTCCGCCCCCACGACAAGGCTGATCTGTTTGTGAATCAGGTCGCTGCCCAAACGGCGGAAAACGCGGCGCAGACGCAGGAAAACGAAACGAAGGAATAATGTCGGAAGGCCGGTGCTGTAAGCACCGGCCTTCCTTTCTGCAAAGAGAAAACTGGCAGCCTAAAAAAGCGGATTTGGTAAAAATCATGTTGAAATCCCTATAGCCGGGACGGTAATTTATGCTATACTTATACATGAGATATAAGAAGCCGTCAGGCTTTCTGAACGATAAGGAGGAATTTTCCATGCAGTATCTAGGCATCGAATACAACATGAAGCATACGCCCAAACTGGACCCTCAGTTTGTCCCCTTCGGCGTGTGGCGCACTGCCTATCTGAAGGACGCGAAGAAGCCCATCGCCATTGCCGTTGAGCGGGACAAGGGCCGTGTTTCCGTCCACCACACCTGCATCCATGGCACGCCGGAAATGGCCGAGGCCGACTACCGCTACGTGGAGCGCTATGTCAAGTTCCTGCTGTGGTCCATCGGCGGCTTCCGGGTGAGCGTCTGCGGATGCAGCGAGCTTGCCCAGCGGCTGAAAAAGGCCTACGACCCCAAGGGCGAGCGGCATTTTGACTTTACCTTCTTCAACCAGCTCTATGAGCGGGATCTGGAGATCGTTGACCTGCCTCTGGAAGATTGCCCCGCTGCCAACGAGGTCGCCGAACCCATCGGCGGCAATCTGGACGGCTGCCGCATCGGCTTCGACGCCGGCGGTTCCGACCGGAAGGTCTCTGCCGTGATTGACGGCGAGTGCGTCTACTCCGAGGAAGTCGTCTGGTTCCCCAAGCTCCAGACAGACCCCCAGTACCATTTTGACGGCATCGTAGCCGCGTTCAAGAGCGCCGCTTCCAAGATGCCCCGGGTGGACGCCATCGGCGTGTCCTCCGCAGGCACCTTCATCGGCAACGCGCCCATGGTCGCGTCTCTGTTCATCAAAGTTCCCCGCTCCGAGTGGGACAAGGTCAAGACCATTTACGACCGCGCTGCCAAGGAGATCGGCGACGTTCCCATTGTGGTTGCCAACGACGGCGACGTGTCCGCGCTGGCGGGCGCCATGGGTCTGGGCGTGGGCAACATCATGGGCATCGCCATGGGCACCTCCGAGGCCGTGGGCTATGTGGACAAGGACAAGAACGTTCTCGGCTGGATCAACGAGCTGGCCTTCGCCCCCGTTGACCTGTGCGAGAACGCCATGCAGGACGAGTGGTCCACGGACATTGGCGTAGGCTGCAAGTATTTCTCTCAGGATGCGGTCATCAAGCTGGCGCCCGCCGCAGGCATCGAGCTGGACGAGAATCTGTCTCCCGCGGAGAAGCTGAAGGTCGTTCAGGCGCTGATGGAGAAGGACGACCCCAGAGCGCAGGCCATTTTCGAGAGCATCGGCGCGTATCTGGCATACGCTGTGGTGCTGTACTCCCAGTTCTACGACATCGAGCACATGATGATGCTTGGCCGCGTCATGTCCGGCAAGGGCGGCGACACCATCCTGCGGGTGTGCAACGAGATTCTGGCCGACGAATACCCCGCGCTTGCGAAGAAGTGCGAGGTTTCCCTGCCCGACGAAAAGACCCGCCGCGTGGGTCAGTCCGTGGCTGCGGCCTCCCTGCCCAGAATCAAGTAAAGAAATCCCTCAATATGACAGTTTCCCCGGGCGGTCTCGCCCGGGGAAATTTCTGCTTTTGTGGGACCACGCGCAAACGGAAGTCCGGCGGCCACTCTGATACTATTTCCTGATTAAAATCTTAATTTTAATCAGGAAGGCATCGCCTGA
>ENA-UALO01000671-UALO01000671.1-human-gut-metagenome-genome-assembly--contig:-NODE-671-length-12667-cov-5.875278_pt1 | contig 12667 bp, 9 predicted proteins | sample MGYA00243701_ERZ654470 | MGnify/ENA primary metagenome ERZ654470 (study PRJEB26926, sample SAMN06164444) | human gut metagenome | biome: ENVO:00009003; feature: ENVO:2100002; material: ENVO:00002003...
TACGAGATGTCTTAGGGTCTCGTGGGCTCGGGAGATGTGTATAAGAGACAGATAATAACAGATTATTTTGTGATATAAAATAGCATTTTATTGATTTGAGGTGTCGGATATTGCTGTTTGACTGGAATGCCGTGGCCGCGCCCGGTCAGGTGCAGGATGTGCAGCCCTGCGCGCCCCTCACCCTGACCGGCGACGGGCTGTGGGTCTGCCTTGTTTCCAGCGGGCGGTGCACCGCCAGTGTGCCCTCCGCCGGGCCCCTGCCTGCCGGGGCTGCGCTGCTGCTGCCGCCCCAGAGCGTCCCGGCCGGGCATCTGGTGCTGAGCCGTGCCCCGCTGGTGCTGGAGCCGGAGGGCAGCTGCCACCTGCTGTGCGTCCAGCTCACCGGGCAGGCCAGCGCCCAGTTTCTGGCCGGGCTGCACGAGCTGCCTTTTCTGGCCCGGGGCGAGACCTGCCCCGCCGCCGCCGAGCTGCTGGACCGCCTTGCCTCGGAGCAGGAATTGCCGGGCCGGGTGCGTAGCCAGCTGGCCTTTGCCCTGTTGTGTGAGCTGGCCGACGCCGACAGCGCCGCCCCCGCCCTGCCGCCGCTGGTGCAGGCCGCCATTGAGGACATCCGCGCAAACTACGCGGGCCTTTACGGCGTGGAGGAGCTGAGCGAACGGCTGGGCGTGTCCAAGAGCCATCTGGTGCGCACCTTCACCGCGGCGCTGGGCATCCCGCCGGGGCGCTATCTGACCCGGGTGCGGGTGGAAGCCGCCCAGCGGCTGCTGCTGCACCGGGAGTACACGCTGGACGTGGTGGCCAGCCTGTGCGGCTTTTCCGGTGCCAACTACCTGTGCCGGGTGTTCAAAAAAGAAACCGGCCAATCCCCCGCACAATGGCGGGCGCTGGCCGGTCACACTGCGCAGTCCGGGCTTTCGCCCGAAGAAGCTCTGCGCGAGCAGGAACTTTATATTTAAGATCTTGCCGCTGCCTTTTTCTCGTTCTTCACCCGGTACATCGCGGCGTCTGCACGTTCTACTCAAGCATTCTGTTTTTTGCGGATATTTCACCGCTGGAACTCACACAGTCTGCTTTTTCTTCCGCAACAGCAAAAACAGGGTCAGCAGCGCCGTCAGCAGCTCCGATGCCGGGAAGGCCGCCCACACGCCGTTCATGCCAAATAGGGCGCTCATCACCAGCGAGCAGACCACAATGGCCGCCACGCCGCGGCAGATGGAGGTGACCGAGGCTTCCACCGGGCGGTTGGTGGCGCTCAGGTAGCCCGCCGCCACGATGTTGAACCCGGCAAAGAAGTAGCCCACGAAGTACAGCCGCATGCCGTTGTGGGCAAACCGGGCCATCTGCGCCGAGTTTTCACTGTTGAACCAGCCCACCAGCGTGTCGGTCATGCCGAACACCACCGCGTACAGCACGGCCGCCAGTGCCAGCGCGGTGCAGCTGCCCAGAATGAGCAGCTTCCGGGCTCCGGCCCGGTCGCTGTGGCCGTAGCAGCGGCTCACCAGCGGCTGGGCACCCTGGGCCACACCGTTGAAAATGGCGGTGGCCACCAGCGCAAAGTTGGCCACGACGCCGTAGGCCGCCACGGCCACATTCCCGGCCAGACCCAGCAGCAGGAAGTTGAACACCGTCGTGGTCACGCCGGAGGACATCTCCCCCACAAAGCCGGAGATGCCCAGCTGGCAGCTCTGCCCCAGCAGCTTTGCCGAGGGCAGCTGCCGCACGAACTGCACCGTGTTGTCTTTTTGGAAGAAGTGGCGGCTGCAGATGGCGATGCTGAGCATCGGCGAAACGGCGGTGGCCAGTGCCGCACCGGCCAGCCCCAGCCCCATGGGGAACATGAAGATGTAGTCGAACACCACATTGAACAGGCTGCCGCTCAGCGTGGCCACCATGGCCAGCGAGGGCGCACCGTCGTTGCGGACAAAGGCCGACACGATGTAGTTGCACATAAAAAAGGGCGTAAACAGCAGGAAGATGCGCGCATAGGGGATGCCCAGCGCCACGATGCCGGCATCGCCGCCCATGAGCCGCAGCAGTGTGCCGGGGCAGAAGATGCCCACCAGCACAAAGGGCACGGCCAGCAGGCAGGCGCAAAAGACGGCATTGGAGAAATACCGCTGTGCCGCCCGCTCCTCGCCCTGTGCGCGGAGGATGGCGTAGCGGGTGGCCGCACCCAGACCGATCATGGAACCGATGGCAAAAATGAAGTTGTAGATGGGCAGGCAGAGGTTGAGCAGGGTCACGCCGTCGGTGCCCGCCGCCTGCGAGATAAAATAGGTATCGGCCAGAATATAGCAGGACGTGCCCAGCAGACCGAAAATATTCTGCGATACATATTTAAAGAACTGCTTTGTCAGATTCATCTTGGTTTTCCCTTTTTCCCGGAAATTGTCATACACATAGCGGTATTGTAGCACACCCCGTGCGTCAAGTCAATTCCAAAACTGCCCTGCAGCGCAGAAAGAGAAAGCATCAAGCAAAGGAGAAGTGCACTATGGATTACAAACACGCAGCACAACAGGTCCTGGACTGCATCGGCGGAAAGGACAACATCCTGTCGGCCGCACACTGCGCCACCCGCCTGCGTCTGGTCATCGCAGACAACGCAAAGGTCAACAAGCAGGAGTTGGAAAACGCCGAGGGTGCCAAGGGCGTTTTTGAGGCACAGGGCCAGCTGCAGATCATCTTTGGCACCGGCACGGTGAACAAGGTATACGACGAGTTCATCCAGCTGGCCGGCATCGAGGGCGGCAGCAAGGAGGACGTGAAGCAGGCGGCCGCCGCCAAAGCACCCTGGTATCAGCGGGCCATCAAGACCCTGGGCGACATCTTTGTGCCCATCATCCCCGCCATCGTGGCTTCCGGCTTCCTGATGGGTATCATGGAAGCGCTGAACTTCATGGTGAACAACGGTTTCCTGAACATCGACACCACCGGCTCGGTGTATGTGTTCGCCAAGCTGTTCTCCAATACGGCCTACACCTTCCTGCCCATCCTCATCGCCTACTCCGCCGCCAAGGTGTTCGGCGGCAACCCCTATCTGGGCGCGGTCATCGGCATGATCATGATCCACCCCGACCTGCAGAACGCCTGGACCGTTTCCAACGGCGTCAACGTGATGCAGCCGGTGTTCGGCGGCCTGTACTCGGTACCGCTGGTGGGCTATCAGGGCCACGTCATCCCGGTCATCATCGCCGTGTGGCTCATGTGCCAGATTGAAAAGCGGCTGCACAAGGTGGTGCCCGCCATGTTTGACCTGTTCGTCACCCCGCTGGTGTCCGTGTTCGTCACCGGTTACCTGACCCTGGCCGCCATCGGCCCCGTGTTCACCAAGTTGGAAAACGGCATCATCACCGGCGTGCAGACCCTCATCACCCTGCCCTACGGCATCGGCTCCTTCATCATGGGCGGCCTGTACGCGGTCACCGTCGTGGCCGGCATCCACCACATGTACACCCTGATCGACCTGGGCCAGCTGGCCCGCTACGGCTATACCTACTGGCTGCCGCTGGCGAGCGCCGCCAACGTGGCACAGGGCGGTGCCGCTCTGGCCGTGGCCCTCAAGAGCAAGGACACCAAGGTCACGTCCATGGCCCTGCCCTCTGCCCTGTCCGCCTGCATGGGCATCACCGAGCCTGCCATCTTCGGCGTGAACCTGCGCTACTTCAAGCCCTTCATCGGCGGCCTGCTGGGCGGTGCCTGCGGTGCCCTGTACGCCAGCATCGTGGGTCTGGGTGCCACCGGCACCGGCGTCACCGGCATCTTCGGCATCCTGCTGCACCTGCACATGCCGCTGCAGTACATCATCATGATGGCCATCTCCTTCGGCGTGTCCTTCGCCGTGACCTGGGTCATCTGGAGCCCTGAGGAGGTCAAGGTATGAACGCACTCCAGCGCGACCTGAAAAAGCTGGTGCCTCTGGTGGAGTCGCTGGGCAAGGAAACCGTTGCCGCCGACCCCCACCGCCAGCGGTTCCACCTGCAGCCGCCGGTAGGCTGGCTGAACGACCCCAACGGTCTGTGCGTCTACAGCGGGCAGTACCACGCATTCTTCCAGTACGGCCCCTTCGACGTGAACGGCGGGGTCAAGCACTGGGGCCACGCCGTCAGCACCGACCTGCTCCACTGGGAGCAATTGCCGGTGATGCTCTATCCGGACGAGCCTTTTGACTGCCACGGTGCCTACTCCGGCTCCGCCCTGGTGGAGGATGGCACCATGTACCTCTACTACACCGGCAACGTCAAGCACCCCGGCAATTTCGATTACATCAAAGAGGGCCGCGGGCACAACGTCTGCCTGGCCGTCAGCAAGGACGGCGCGACCCTCGACAGCAAGCAGTGCCTGCTGACTAACCGCGACTATCCCGCCGGGCTCACCTGCCATGTGCGGGACCCCAAGGTATTCGCCTACGAAGGCCGGTACTACATGGTGCTGGGTGCCCGCACGCTGGAGGACAAGGGCGAAGTGCTGGTGCTGGAAAGCACCGACAAGCTCCGCTGGACCCACATCAACACCCTGACCACCCCGGAGCCCTTCGGCTACATGTGGGAGTGCCCGGACCTGTTCTGTCTGGACGGGCAGTGGTATCTGGCGGTGTCCCCCCAGGGCATCCAGTGCCAGAACGTCTACGGCTGCGGCTGGTTTGCCATCTACGGTGACTGGCGCGGGGACTGCACCCTGAGCGAATTCCACGAGCTGGACGCAGGCTTTGATTATTACGCCCCCCAGAGCTTTGTGGACGGCAACGGCTGCCGCATCCAGATCGGCTGGATGGGCATGCCGGACGCCGACTACGGCAACGCACCCACCGTGGCCTACGGCTGGCAGCACTGCTTCACCGTGCCCCGCGTGCTGACGGCCGGGCCGGATGGCACCCTGCTGCAGAACCCGGTGCCGGAGCTGGACGCGCAGCGCAGCGCTGCCGCCCTGCACGCCGCCAGCGGCGAGGAAGTGTTCCTTGCCCCGCGCTTTGACCTGACCGCCGCACCCGCCGGAGACTTCTGCCTGACGGTTGCGCAGGGGGTGCAGCTGGTGTATACTGAACAGGACTGCACCTGCACCCTGCGCTTCACCGACCCCGCTCTGGCCGACGGCCGCACCCTGCGCCGCGCCCGGCTGGCAGCCCCCTGCCGCAGCCTGCGGGTGGTGGGCGACAATTCCTCGCTGGAAATTTTCCTGAACGGGGGAGCCACGGTGTTCAGCACCCGGTACTACCCTGCCCCCGGCGACGTGAGCATAAAGCTGACCGGGGCAGCCTGTGAACTCTGCAATTTGTGATCTGGAGGTTTTCTATGCCCGGCAATACTCTGTTTTCCATCGGCGAAGCGCTGATCGACATGATCCCGTCCCGCGTAGGATGCACCTTTGACGAGGTGCCGTCCTTCAGCCCGCGCACCGGCGGCGCACCGGCCAATGTCTGCGCTGCCTTTGCCCGTCTGGGCGGTGCCAGCAGCTTTCTCACCCAGCTGGGCGATGACCCCTTCGGCCACAAAATCGCACGGGAGCTGGAAACCTGCGGCATCGACCTGAGCCATCTGGTGTTCACCGACAAGGCCAACACCGCCCTTGCCTTCGTGAGCCTGGAGGAGGACGGCAACCGCACCTTCAGCTTTTACCGCAAGCCCTCGGCCGACCTGCTGTATGCCCCGGAGCAGATCGACCTGGCCTGGTTCCGCGACGCTTTTGCCCTGCACTTCTGCAGCGTCTCGCTGGTGGACAGCCCCATGCGCCACGCCCATCTGGCCGCCATCGGAGCCGCCCGGGAGGCCGGTGCGATCGTGAGCTTTGACCCGAACCTCCGCTTTCCCCTCTGGCCCGACCGGGAGATGCTGCGCCAGACTGTGCTGCAGTTCCTGCCGCTGTCCAACATCCTGAAAGTCTCGGACGAGGAATTGGAGTTTCTCACCGGCACCGCCGACATCGAAGCCGCCCTGCCCCAGCTGTTTGCCGGGGACGTGCAGCTGGTGCTGTACACCTGCGGCAGCAAAGGGGCCTACGCCTACACCCGCGCCGCCCATGCCTTTGCCCCCTGCCAGAAGGTCAGGGCCGTGGACACCACCGGTGCGGGCGACGGCTTCATCGGCTCCTTCCTGTGGCAGCTGAGCCGGGACGGCGTGACGGTGGACAAGCTGGAAAAGCTGTCCTGCAAAAAGCTGAAGGAGTACCTGGACTTTTCCAACCGGTTCTGCGGCCTGAGCGTACAGAAGCACGGTGCCATCGACAGCTACCCCACCCTGCCCGAGATGGGCCTCTGATTTTCTCGCATCCTGCGCCCGTTCCGGCCTTTGCCGTCGGAGCGGGCGTTTTTGCTTTCCGTATTGTAATATTGCACAGCAATATAACAGATGTAGCTTATTTCTGCACTCCTGTTTTTTGCCTGCCGGGTTGTGGTGGGCCGGAAGATGTGTTACCATAGAACCAACAGACAGGAGGTTCTTTATGCCGTTTGAATTCGCATTTCTGGACTGGCTGCAGCAGTTCCACAACCCGGTGCTGGATGCGCTGGCCGTCTTTCTCAACTACGCCGGTGAGCACGGTGAGCTCTGGATCGCGTTCACGCTGCTTTTGCTGCTGTTCCGCCGCACCCGCAAGGCCGGGTGCGCCATGGCCACGGCGCTGGTACTGTATCTGGTGGCCGGGGACTGCATCCTCAAGCCGCTGTTCGCCCGGCCCCGCCCCTGCGACGTGAACACGGCGATCACCATTCTGGTCAAGCGTCCCCACGGGCACTCCTTCCCCTCCGGGCACACGGCCTCGGCTTTTGCGGCAGCCTTTGCGCTCTGGCTGCAAAACCGGAAGTTGGGCGTCCCCGCGCTGGTGCTGGCGGCTTTCATCGCCTTTACCCGGCTGTACCTGTATGTGCACTTCCCCACCGATGTGCTGGGCGGCCTTGTGCTGGGCATTGCACTGGGTTTCTTCGCCTCGTGGCTCGTTGACAGGCTGGCAAACAAGCCTAAGAAAAAACAAAGCGTATAATGCAAAACACCCTCCGCTGGAGCAGAACGGCTCCAATGGAAGGTGTTTTTATTTGCTTTGTCGGCCACACTTTACGGTACCGGCCCACCACAGCACTTCCCTGTGAGGGCCGAAAAAAGAAGAACCGCCGCGTCGTTCTCTTGTGTGATGCAGCGGCTCTTCTTTTGCAGATGGGATCTTGCTTTTCTTCCTGTTGCAGGGGCTTATTTTTTAGCTTCGGCGCGCTTGCCCAGTGCGTAGGTTGCAACGAATCCCAGGACCACAGCCACAATCATCACGATGACCGAGACGATAAGGTTGTAACTGGAACCGGTGGGGTCAATGTAGGCAGGCAGGCTGATGAAGCCCGGCGTGGAGATAACGTACTGGGTCATGCCCAGGATACCGGCCAACAGACCACCGATGCCTCCACCGATCATAGCGCCAATCAGCGGGTAGGTCTTGGGGAACAGCACACCGTAGACGCCCGGCTCGGTGATGCCGCACAGAGCGGTGATACCGGCGGAAACGCTGACGGACTTTTCTTCCACATTCTTGGACAGCAGGGATGCGGCCAAGCAGGCACCACCAACGGCCACGTTTGCGGGAGCCATGCCAGTGCAGATCAGCGGGTCAGAGTTGACAGCTGCCATCAGGGCAAAGACCACAGGGTAGGTGGCGTTGTTCATGCCAAAGAAAACCATCAGCGGGGTGGTGATGCCGATGACCATGACGGCCAGCGCGGGAACTGCCTGGTACAGAGCGTAAACACCGTTTGCCAGCCAGGTGCCCACGGTGTTGCCGATGGGGCCGAGAACGATCAGGGTGACAGGCACCGTGATCAGCATGGTCAGCAGCGGGACGACGATGGTCTTGAGAAAGACCGGGATATGCTTTTGCAGGAACTTGTAGACCACGCTCATGAACAGCACGCCCAGAATGACCGGGAACACGGTGCTGTTATAGCTGATAGCCTGCACCGGGATGCCGAAGAAGTCCAGACCTTCGGCACCGTTGATGCTGGAGTACAGCAGGATCGCGCCCAGAAATGCGCCCAGGAAACCATTGGATTTCAGGCGGGCAGCGGCTGCAAAGCCGATGAAGATGGGCAGGAAGTAGAAGGTCGCCTGGTTGATGGCGTAGAAGATGGTGTAGGTGCCAGACTCCGCCGAGACGCCGAACACATTGGTCAGCAGGGACAGCACCGCACCAGTCAGGCCGCCTGCCACCAGCACCGGGATCACCGGGCTGAACGTGCCGCCGATGAAGGAGAGGATTGCGTTGCCGATGTTGCCGTGATCCTGTGCCAGATCCTTGGCTGCGGCCTCATCGTCCTGCACGCTGCCGCCGGCCTGGATGCCGTCGATCTTGACGACCTCTTCATACAGGTCAGGGACATCCTGGCCGATGACCACCTGATATTCGCCGTTCTGGATGATGACGTTCAGCACGCCGGGCACCTGCTTGACGGCATCGGTGTCAAACTTGGATCTATCCCGCAGTACAAGGCGCAGACGGGTCATGCAATGGGTCGCGCTGACAATGTTGTCCGCTCCGCCGGCCTGCTTGATGATGCCGGACGCCATGGCCTTATAATCTTTCTTCGCCATTATTTCAGCATCTCCTTTCCCCAGTCCTGACCGTTGGAACGGATCAGCTTGGAGTACCAGTAGAAGGAATCCTTCCGGATACGTTTCATGGACAGCTCTTCCACGCTCTTGGCCGCGTTCTGCTCCTCATCGGTGGTGTCGATGTACACCAGACCGTAACGCTTTGCCATGCCATTGCCGGTGGACAGCAGATCGGTGAAGGACCAGGGGTTGTATGCGATGACCTCGCAGCCGTCCTCGATGGCCATGCCCAGCTGATAAATGTGCTCCCGCAAGTAGTCGATGCGGCCCTGATCGTGCACCTGGCCGTCGGCGTCCTTCGTCTCATGGGCGCCGTAACCGTTCTCGGTGATCATCATGGGCAGGTGATAGTGATCCCACAGGTAACGCATCTCATAGCGCAGGCAGGAGGGGTCGATCTCCCAATCCCAGTCGGTGTACTCGACATAGGGATTGCGGGTCAGAGCGTAGCGGCCCGGCTCCACGGGGAACACCATCTGGCCCTTGACGCCGTTCTTATTCAGCAGATAATCCTGCTGTTTTGCGTCATGCGGCGCATACTTTGCAACGTTGCTGCGGTAGCAGTTGACGGCGATGAAATCGATTTTGGCGCTCTTCATCAGTTCTGCATCGCCGGGCTGCATTCCGATGTCGATGTCGTTCTCTTTCCAGTAGTGCTTGATAAAGTTGCTGTACTCGCCGTAAACATAGGTATCGATCCAGAACTTCTCGGTGAACTCCTCGGCGTTCATAGCAGCGATCTGATCCTCGGGGCGGCAGGTCTCCGGGTAGATGGGCACGCAGCCGGGCACAGGGCCGATCTTGCCGCCCGCCACCATCTCATGGCAGGCGTTGACAGCCTTGGCATGGCACAGGTTCATGATATGGTTGATCTTCCACTGATCCTTGAACCAGTCGTCACAGCCCTTGCTGACGCCCAGCCAGTTGCCATAGCAGATCTGCATATTCTGCTCGTTCAGCGACAGCCAGTATTTGACCCGGTCGCCGAAGTTCTCAAAGCAGACGCGGCAGTAGTGCTCGAATCTTTCCACGGTGTCGCGGCTTTTCCAGCCACCCAGCTCATCCACCCAGACCGGCAGGTCGTAGTGATACAGGGTAACGATGGGGGTGATGTTGTGGGCCACCAGCTCATTGATCAGATCATTGTAGAACGCGATGCCTTCGGGGTTCACCTTGCCGTCTGCATGAGGGATGATGCGGGACCAGCTGAGCGAGAAACGATAGCTGGAGAAACCGCACTCTGCCATCAGGGCCACATCTTCCTTGTAGTGATGATAGTGATCCGCCGCATAGGTGTTATCCGCAAACGGCTTCTTGGTCTTGGAGTTCAGGTCGATGATGGCCGGCGTGCGTCCGCCATCGGCGACTCCGCCTTCCACCTGCCAGGCAGCGCTGGAAGCGCCCCACATGAAGTTGTCCGGGAATTTGGGGTTGTGTCCGTAATACATAGTGTGATCCTTTCCATCTTTGTCAGTCTGTTCTGCCGTCGCAGAAGCCCCCGCGGGTTCAATTCTTTGCAGGACTATCGTAACACATCTCCGACAAAAAATGGGGTTCGCGATGCGAACCCCGTTTGGATGGTTGAACAATTTATTCTTTTGTTTTTGAGCAGTTCCACGGTTTCACCCGTCATTCTGCACATCTTTGCACCCGCATTTTTTGAGAATCCGACAAAGGCAGTTCAGAAATTGGACCCTGCAGCAGGTCAGTCTCCCGGTATTTATTCACATAGTAGCTGTACAGGATATCAAAGAAATAGGTCATACCATACTGGGAGTACACCGTGCGGGCACCGCTGTTGTCCTTTTCGCTCAGGTAGATCACCTGATCATAGCTTTTCCACATTTTTATGGCGTGGTTGACCGTCACCAGCACCTTATAGGCTGCAGCCTTCTGCACCATTGGCTCCATCAGGGTGGCAAAGTTGCCGGTGGCTGAAACTGTAATGAGCAGGTCCTCCGGTGTCAGCACTTTCAGATAATCCAGCGTATAGTGGGCATCGGACACGATCTGCACCAGCTTGCCCATGACCACCATGGACTGCTGGAAGCTGCGAGCCGCCATACCGGAAAAATCCGAGGTGAAGAGCACCACATGTCGGCTGGCATGAATACTTTCGGCCAGCTTATCCAGTACAGCGGGAGTGGCAATGCGGTTGATCTCCTCCATCATCTCCCCGATGCTGCCGGAAAGGTGTTCCTTGTAGTCCGGACGCACGCTGTAGCCGATGAAGTAGTTGCACTGGCGCTTCCATTCATCGGCCTCAGCCTTCAGGTCGGAAAAGTTGTCAAAGCCGATGGACTGGCAGAACCGCCGGATGCCGCTGCGGGACACATAGCAGGCATCCGCCACGTCGTAGATGTTCAGATCCCGCAGCTGGTCGAAGTGATACAAAAAATACTGCGCCAGCACATAGTACGGATCTTTCGGTTCACTTTCGTTCATCACTGCCAGCAATGCCGTCATCAGGCTGAAAGCCGTATTTTTCATGGTTTTCTCCTTCTCTGTTTTTGCAGGAATCACACCCCAAAGAATTCCTTGGCGATGTCGGCGCTGCGCTTGGCGTCCTTGGCGTACCAGTCTGCGCCGATCTTTTCGGCGTATTCCGGGGTGAGCACGGCACCGCCCACCATGATCTTGCAGTCCAGTTTGGCTGCATGCAGGGCGGCGATGGTCTCTTCCATGCTCTTGAGGGTGGTGGTCATCAGGGCCGAAAGGCCCACCAGATGCACATCCTTTTCCCGCACGTTGTCCACCACGGTCTCCACCGGCACATCGCGGCCCAGGTCGATGACCTCAAAGCCGTAGTTTTCCAGAATGACCTTGACGATGTTCTTGCCGATGTCGTGCACGTCGCCCTTCACGGTGGCCAGCACGATGCGGCCCTTGCTGGCGCTGCCCTCACCCTTCTGGGCAATGACGTTCTTGATCTCCTCAAAGGCGCTCTGGGCCGCACTTGCGGCCTGCAGCAGCTGCGGCAGGAACAGCGTGCCCTTCTCGTACTTGGCACCCACGATGTCCAGCGCCGGGATCAGCGCTTCGTCCACCACTTCCAGCGGCTGCTTTTCGGCCAGCAGGGCGCGGGTCTGGGCGGCGGCGTCGCCCTTCAGGCCCTTTTCCACCGCCTTGATCAGCGCCGCATAGGGGCCGGAAATTTCAGCGCTCCCGTCGGAAGATGCCGCCGTAGGTGCGGCCTGGGCTGCCTGCTTCAGGGCCGTGGAGGCAGGCACCCGGTTTGCGTAGCGCTCAATGTACTGCATGCTCTGCGCGTCCCGGTTGGTCAGCACGTTGTAGGCATATACGGCGGCCATCATCTCTTCACTGGAGGGGTTCATGATGGCCAGATCCAGCCCGGCATACATGGCCATGGTGAGGAAGGTGGTGTTCAGGTAGGGGCGGCAGGGCAGGCCGAAGCTGATGTTGGACACGCCCAGGATGGTGCGCACGCCCAGCTCCTTCTTGCAGGCTTCCAGCGCCTGCACCGTGGCCAGCACATCCTTCTGCTGGGCGCTGGCGGTCAGGGTCAGGCAGTCGATGTAGATGTCCTCGCGGGGGATTCCGGCTTCCAGTGCCGCCTCGGTGATGCGGCGGGCAATGGCCACGCGGTCCTCTGCGGCGGGCAGGATGCCCCGCTCGTCGATGGCAAGGCCCACAATGGCCGCGCCGTACTTTTTGCACAGGGGCAGGATGGCCCGCAGCTTTTCCGGCTCGCCGTTGGTGGAGTTGACGATGGGCTTGCCGTTGTACACCCGCAGGCCGTTTTCCAGTGCCTGCACGTTGGAGGAATCCAGCTGCAGCGGCAGGCTGACCACGCTCTGCAGGGCCTTGACCACCTGCGGCATCAGGGCCGGTTCATCCACGCCGGGGGCACCCACGTTCACGTCCAGCACCTGCGCCCCGGCTTCCACCTGGCTCACGGCTTGTTCCAGAACATAGTTCATATCATTCTCCCGCAGTGCCTGCTGGAAGCGCTTTTTGCCGGTGGGGTTGATGCGCTCGCCCACCACGGTGATGCCGTCCACATTGACATAGTTCTGTCTCTTATACACATCTCCGAGCCCACGAGACCCTAAGACATCTCG
>ENA-UALO01000673-UALO01000673.1-human-gut-metagenome-genome-assembly--contig:-NODE-673-length-12654-cov-4.633225_pt1 | contig 12654 bp, 10 predicted proteins | sample MGYA00243701_ERZ654470 | MGnify/ENA primary metagenome ERZ654470 (study PRJEB26926, sample SAMN06164444) | human gut metagenome | biome: ENVO:00009003; feature: ENVO:2100002; material: ENVO:00002003...
GGACTGAACGCGGCCTGCGGACAGACCCCGCCGTATCTTCTTCCACAGCAACGGGGAAAGCTCATAGCCCACGATCCTGTCCAGAATACGCCGCGCCTGCTGGGCGTCAACCAGATCATAGTCGATATCCCGGGGGTGGCGGATGGACTCCTTGACCACCTTCTGGGTGATCTCATTAAAGGTCACACGCTGCGCCTTCCCGTCGGGGAGGTTCAGCAGCTCTTTCAAATGCCACGAAATGGCCTCGCCCTCCCGGTCAGGGTCGGTTGCAAGGTACACGGTTTTCGCCTTTTCCGCATCGGTTTTCAGTTCCTTGATCAGGGATTCCTTGCCCCGGACGGGGATATAATGGGGCGTGAAATCATGCTCCAAGTCCACGCCCATGGTGCTTTTCGGCAGATCCCGGAGATGCCCCATGCTGGCCTTGACGACATAGTCGTCTCCTAAATATTTGCCAATGGTCTTTGCCTTGGAGGGGGACTCCACAATCACCAGATTTTCAGGTTTGCCCATGAATGAAAATTCTCCGTTTCGTTACTTCAGATTCAGCGGTTACGTCTCTCTATTTCCCGCTCAAAACAATGCGCTTGCCCGGCAGGCGCTTGATTATGCCCTTCAGTTCCAGCATGGTCAGGCTGGACAGCAGCTTTCCGGTGGACAGGCCGGTTTCGGCGATCACATCGTCCACCAGCCGCTGCCCGCCGCTTAAGGCGTCCACAATGGTCTGCTCCTCCGGCGACAGCTTCGGCCTGACCGAGCCTACGTCACTATAAGGCGCGCAAGGCGTCTTGTCAATGCCCTGATGGGCTAAATCTTTTTTAAGATTCTCATTTTTCCGGGGAAGACGCAGTTTCTGCGCCACTTTCAGCAGCGGTTTTTCCGCTTCCGCGGCCTTGCGCACCTCGTCCGGATAGGCCGTCTGGTGGGCGGGCGCGTCTTCCTTCCGAATCTTATCCGGAAAGAGGGCTTCATATTCGCTCAGAATGTCCCAGCCGGAGGAAACCATGATCGCCCCGTCCCGCAGAAGCCGGTTGCTCCCCACAAAGGACGGCTGGTCGATGTTTCCCGGCACCGCGAACACGTCCCGCCCCTGCTCGGCGGCTAAGCGGGCGGTGATCAGCGCGCCGCTTTTCTCCGGCGCTTCCACAACCAGCACCCCGCAGCTCAGGCCGCTGATAATCCGGTTCCGCTTGGGAAACGTCCATTTTGCCGGCGGCGTCCCCGGCGCGAACTCGCTGAGAATGCAGCCGTATTCCTCCGTGTCCCGGAACAGCGCCCGGTTGGAAACGGGATAGACGATATCCGCGCCGCAGCCCAGCACACCCACCGCAGGCGCGCCTGCGGTCAGCGCTCCGGACATGGCCATGCCGTCGATGCCGTAGGCCATCCCGGATACCACAATGCCGCCGCAGCGGGCAATCTGATAGCCCATGCGCTTGGCGGTGGTCAGGCCGTAGGCCGACGCCTTCCGGGTGCCGACCACGCCGATCACCGGGCTTCCGTCAAAATCCGGCAGCCGCCCCTTATAATACAGCACAACGGGCGGGTCGGCAATGTTTTTGAGCCGTGCGGGATAAGCCGCATCCTGACAGGTCAGGATGTGGAGCTTTTCCCGGTCACAGGCTTCCAGAATTTCCTCCGCGGAGGTCAGATTTTTCTCCCGAAGGGCAGTCTTTGCCTCCTCGCTGAGACCGATGGCGTCAAACGCCCCGTCGTCGGCGAAGTAAATGTCCTCAGGATCCCGAAAATGCTGCAACAGTGCCATTTTGTCCCGGTCGTTCAGCCCGGGGCGATGGGCGAACCATATCCAGTGTACCAGCATTTTCTCACCTGTTTCTCTCTATTTTACTGCTTCATCTGCCACATGACGATGGCCGCCGCCACCGCCGCGTTCAGGGACTCACAGCGCTTATTCATGGGGATGATAAGCTCCCCGTCGGCGCTTTCCAGAATTTCCCGGCGCACGCCCTGCCCTTCGCTGCCAATGACCACCGCCATGCCGCGAAGGTCAGCATTGCGCAAATCCTTCGCCCGCTGACTCAGTGCCGTCACAGCCACAGGAATTCCGGCAGCCCCACAGGCGGCCTTTACCTCCGCCCAGTCCGCTTTCACCGGCTGGGTGCGGAACACCGCGCCCATGCTCGCGCGTACCGTCTTGGGGCTGTAGGGGTCGGCGCAGCCTTCCAGCAGCGTCACAGGAATGTCCAGCGCGTCCGCCGTGCGCAGAATGGTTCCAAGGTTTCCCGGGTCCTGAATGCCGTCCAGCAGCAGGCAGCCGGGTGTCGGCGCATATGTCTTCTTTTCCGGCAGGCGGCACAGAAACAGCGCCCCCTGAGGACTTTCCATGGGGGAGATGGAGGCCATCACGTCCTCCGGCACACGGAAAAGCCGCACCGATTCCGGCACGTCCGCATGAACGCCGTCGGATAAGATCACCGTGTCCAGTCCCGGATACCAGCGGGCGGCCTCCGCCAGAAGCTTGACCCCGTCGGCAGCGAACAGCCCCGCTTCCTCCCTGGCCTTCCGGGAAGAAAGCAGCTTTTTCACCTGCTGCAACAGGGGATTTTTCCGGGAGGTGATTCTCTGCTCCGTCACAGCTTCTGCACCCTGCTGAGGGCGTAATTGTCCCCCAGAACCACCATCACGTCCCCCTCCTGAATCCGGTAATCCGCAGCGGGGGAAACGTTGGTCTTGTCCCCGTTTTCCACGGCGATGATGTTGACGCCCAGCTTCGCCCGGACGTTCAGCTCATTGATGCACTTGCCGATCCAGCTCTTGGGGGCGGGAACTTCCAGAATTCCGTAGTCCTCGGAAAGCTCGATGTAATCCAGCACATTGTGGGAATACATGCTTCTTGCCAGCCGCTGGGCGTGCTCCTGCTCCGGAATGACCACCCGGTCGGCACCCAGCTTTTCCAGAACCAGCCGGTGGGTCTCGTCGTGGGCTTTGCAGACGATGTAGGGCGCGCCCAGCTCCTTTAAGTTCATGGTGATCAGCACGGAGGCCGCAAGATCGTCGCCGATGGCAATGACCGCGCAGTCAAAATTCCGCACGCCCAGCGCCCGCAGGACTTCCTTGTCCCGGGCGTCGCCCACCACCGCGTGGGTGACGTCGTTGGCAAGCTGCTGCACAAGGTCGTTGTGCACGTCCATAGCCAGCACCTCCGCCCCCAGCGTGCACAGCTGCCGCGCCAGAGAGCCGCCGAAACGGCCGAGACCGATGACAATGTAAGACTTCATAATTCTCTCCTTATCCGATCAGCAAATTGGTTTCCGCATAGCGGAACCGCTCCTCCGCCCGGTTTCCCGCCAGGAAGCCCAGGCTGATGGTCAGTACGCCGACCCGTCCGAAATACATATAAATAATGATCAGAATCTGCGCCGGGATACTTAAGGAAGCCGTACCGCCCGCGCTTAATCCCACGGTCGCCAACGCCGAAACCGCCTCATACACGGCGTCCGTAAAGCCCATGGGCGACGTGGCGCTGATGAAAATGCCGCCGAAAACGGCCAGTGCCAGCACGATAAAGGCAATGATCATGGCGTTCTGGGTCTGCTCGTCGGGGATCGTCCGCTTGAAGGCGCAGACCGTGCTTTTCCCTCTGGCTCTCGCCCAGATGGTCAGCACCAGCACCAGAAACGTCACGGTCTTGATGCCGCCGGCGGTGGAGCCGGAGGAGCCGCCGATGAACATCAGCACGCTGGAAAAGGCCTTGCCGCTTTCCGTAAGCTTTGCCTGATCAATCGCCGCAAACCCCGCGGTGCGCAGTGTCGCGGACTGGAAAAAGCCGTTGAGCAGCTTTTCGCCCACAGTCATGCCGCCCAGCGTCTCCGGGTTGTTCCATTCCAGCAGACAGGTTCCCGCCCAGCCGACGGCAAGCAGCGCCGCCGTGATCAGCAGTACCAGCTTGGTGTACACGCTGAACTTGCGCAAGGAGCGCTTCCGGGCAATGTTCTCCCACACCAGAAAGCCCAGGCCGCCGATGATGATCAGCGCCGACAGCGTCAGAAGCACAACGGGGTCTGCGTTAAATTCTATCAGGCTCTGCCCCGGGGCAATGGAGCCGAAAATGTCAAAGCCCGCATTGCAGAACGCGGAAACAGAGTGAAAAATGCCCCAGCGCAGCGCTCTTGTAAACCCATACTCCGGCCAGAACCGAAGGGTCAGAATGATCGCCCCCACGGCTTCCACGGAAAAGCTTCCGGTAAGCACCAGTTTTTGCAGCCGCACCACGCCCTTGATATCGTTCACGCTCAGGGACTGGGCGATCATCAGCCGCTGCTGGAGGCCGATCTTCCTGCGCAGCAGAAAAATCAGCAGTGTCGCCACGGACATGAAGCCCAATCCGCCAATCTGAATCAGACACAGAATCACAATCTGGCCAAAGCCGCTCCACTGGCTCCAGGTATCGTACAGCACCAGTCCCGTCACGCAGGTGGCGGAGGTGGCCGTAAACAGCGCCGGGCGCAGCCCGCAGGACACCCCGTCCCGGGACGCGGCGGGCAGAGTCAGCAGCAGCGCCCCCAGGAGAATGATCACTGCAAACATCAGTGCAACCATCTGCGTGGTATCAATGTGCCTGGGTCGGTGCTTCATCCAGAAGACCACCAGCTTTCCCCGCAGAGACATATTTGCGCTCCTTTCCGGCAGGCACACCCCGCCATCATACGTTTTCTCTATTATAGCAACTTTACATTCTTTTGCAAGTCTCAATTCATCCCAGCCGCCGCAAAATAGGCAATTTACATTTTCTCCCGGGTGTGCTATACTGGTCAAAAACTTGGAAAGGGGCAGAGTTTATGAGTTATACAGAAAGCTGGTCAGGAAAGATCAACCGCAAGCTTCTAAAAAAGCTGCACATCATTGATGTCGCCGCCGGGCGGGAGAAAGCTGATCTGGTTCTGAAAAACGCCACCTATGTCAACGTGTTTTCCGGGGAGCTGGACACCGGCGACATTGCCGTGGCGGAGGGTCTGATCGTGGGCCTCGGCAGCTACGAAGGCCGGGACGAAGTGGACATGACCGGCAAGATCGTCTGCCCCGGCTTCATCGACGCCCACATCCATCTGGAATCCAGTCTGGTTTCCCCCGCGGAGTTTGCCCGGGCAGTCATCCCCCACGGCACCACCACCGTCATCACCGACCCCCACGAGATCACCAATGTCATGGGCACCGACGGCATCGACTATATGCTCTGCGCCACGGAAGGGCTGCCGGTGGACACCCAGTTTATGATCCCCTCCTGCGTCCCGGCGTCGGCGCTGGACGAAAGCGGCGCGAATCTGGACTACCGGGACATCGACAGCTTTTTCGACCACCCCCGGGTGCTGGGTCTTGCGGAAATGATGAATTTCCCCGGCGTGATCTCCGCCGACTCCCCCACCGTTGCCAAGATCATTGCGTCTCAGGCGCACCACAAGAAGATCGACGGCCACGCCCCCGGTCTTTCCGGCACCGACCTGAACGCCTACATTGCCGCCGGTGTCTACTCCGACCACGAGTGCGCGGACATTGACGACGCCATGAAGAAGCTGAAGCTGGGTCAGTTCATCATGATCCGGGAGGGCACCGCCGCCCGGAATCTGGAGGCTCTGATGCCCCTGATCAAGTCCCAGAAATATTTCAGCCGCTGCATGTTCTGCACCGACGACAAGCACCCCAGCGATCTGCTGGAAAAGGGTCACATCGATTACATCTGCCGGGAAGCTGTCGCCATGGGCGCCGACCCCATCATGACCGTGCAGGTAGCCTGTCTTCACGCCGCCCGGTACTTCCTCCTGAATAACCGGGGCGCCATCGCCCCCGGATATCTTGCGGACTTCGCCATCGTGGAGGATTTGAAGGACTTCCACGTGGTGACGGTGTACAAGCGGGGCAAGCGGGTCTATCACGACGGCATCGTGGAGGACTTCCCCCTGCCCGAGATCCCGGAACACCTGAACAAGCGCGCCCACGACACCTTCCACCTGCCGGTGCTTTCTCCCGCGGACTTTGCCAACACCCGTCTGCGGGGCGTCATCGGCATGGTGCCGGGGCAGATCATCACCGAGGACGCGGGCTACGCCGCCGGTGTGGACGTATCCAAGGACATTCTGAAAATGGCCGTTGTAGAGCGGCATAAAAATACCCGCCACATCGGCATCGGCTACCTCAAGGGCTACGGTCTGAAATCCGGCGCGGTGGCCACCTCCGTCGCCCATGACAGCCACAACATCATCTGCGTCGGCACCAGCGACGAGGACATGGCCTTCGCCGTCAACCGCATTGCCCGGAACCGAGGCGGCATCGTGGTCGTGGAAAACGGGCAGGTGCTGGCCGAGCTTCCTCTGGAAATTGCCGGCATCATCAGCGGCAAGCCCCTGCGGGAGGTCAACACCCTTCTGGAAGACGCCAAGAAGGCCGCCCACGCTCTGGGCGTCGGCACGGACATCGACCCGTTCATGACGCTGTCCTTCATGAGCCTGCCCGTCATCCCCACCCTGCGCCTGACGACCCGGGGCGTGGTGGATGTGAACACCCAGCAGTACGTATGAGCGGCATAGACCTTTCTTTTGTCTCCGGCAAGGAAAAGTTCAATTACCGTGTCTGCGCCGTCATCATTTCGGAGGGCAAGCTTCTTGCCATGCACGACGAGCGCTCCCCCTACTATTACCTCCCCGGCGGGAGGGTGCAGATGGGGGAAACGGCGGAAGCCGCCGTGGTGCGGGAGGTTCAGGAGGAACTGGAGATCACCCCGGAAATCATCCGTCCCCTGTGGCTGAATCAGGCATTTTTCACGGAGGATGTGGACGGCCTGCACTACCACGAGCTGTGCCTGTACTTCCTGATGGACATTTCCCACACGAACTTGCTGTCCAAAGGTGAAAAGTTTACCCTGCTGGAGGGACACCACACCCACAAATTTGAATGGCTGCCCATTGCGCGGCTGGAACGGGAATATTTCTATCCCCTGTTCCTGAAAAAGGAAATTTTCCACCTGCCGGAAGCCCTCACCCTCCGCACGGAACTGGAATAGACGCAAAACGCCCTGTCCGTTTTTCAGCGGACAGGGCATTTGTTTTTGGGGAATTATTTCATCACCAGTTCGCCGTTTTCGGCGTCCACGGTGACGGTCTGACCCGGGGTAACGTCGCCCCGAAGCAGACGCTTGCTGAGCATGGTCTCTACCGTATGCTGGACATACCGGCGCAGGGGACGGGCGCCGTACTGCGGGTCATAGGCCGCGTCCACAATGGCGGCCTTGGCCGCAGGCGTCAGCTCACAGCGGATCTGCTGGTCAGCCAGACGGTCGTTGAGCTTGGCGATCTGCAGGTCGATGATCTTGGTCACATTCTCCTTGGTCAGGGGCTTGTAGAACACGATCTCGTCCAGACGGTTGAGGAACTCCGGCCGGAAGGTGCGGCGCAGCAGCGCGCGAACCTGCTCCTTGGCACTTTCCTCAATGGTACCGTCGGCGTTGATGCCGTTCAGGATATACTCAGAGCCAAGGTTGGAGGTCAGGATCAGAATGGTGTTCTTGAAATCCACGGTTCTGCCCTGAGAATCGGTGATCCGGCCATCGTCCAGCACTTGCAGCAGGACGTTGAACACGTCGGGGTGCGCCTTTTCCACCTCGTCGAACAGAACGACGGAGTAGGGCTTCCGGCGTACCGCTTCGGTCAGCTGGCCGCCTTCTTCATAGCCCACGTATCCGGGAGGCGCGCCGATCAGACGGGACACGGAGTATTTCTCCATGTATTCGGACATGTCGATACGCACCATGTTGTTCTCATCGTCAAACAGCGCCTGAGCCAGTGCCTTAGCAAGCTCGGTCTTGCCAACGCCCGTGGGGCCCAGGAACAGGAACGAACCAATGGGCCGGTTGGGGTCCTGAATGCCTGCGCGGCTGCGCTGGATGGCTTCCGTGACGGCCTGAACCGCTTCGTCCTGACCGACCACCCGCTTGTGGAGGGTCTCGTCCAGGGTCAGCAGCTTCTCCCGCTCTCCCTGCACCAGCCGGGAAACGGGAATGCCCGTCCAGCGCTCCACGATCTTGGCGATTTCCTCGTCGGTGACCTTCTCGTGAACCAGAGCGCCGTCTCCCTCCTGCTGATTTCGGCGCTCCTGCTCCTCCAGCTGCTTCTGCAGCTGCGGCAGACGGCCGTACTTCAGCTCAGCCGCTTTGCCCAGGTCGTAGCTCTGCTCGGCAGCCTCGATCTGACGATGCAGATCCTCGATGTCCTTACGCAGCTGCTGAACCTTTTTCAGGGAGTTCTTTTCGTTCTCCCACTGAGCCTTCTTGGCGTTGAAGCTCTCCTGCTCTTCCGCCAGCTCCTTGCGGATCTGAGCCAGCCGCCCCTTGGAAAGCGCGTCCTCTTCGTTCTTCAGAGACTCTTCCTCGATCTGCAGCTGGATGATACGGCGGTTCATGCTGTCCAGCTCCGTCGGCATGGAGTCCTGCTCGGTTCGCAACTGGGCGCAGGCCTCATCGATCAGGTCGATGGCCTTGTCCGGCAGAAACCGGTCGGTGATGTAGCGCTCGGAGAGGACGACGCACTGGTGGGCGATTTCCGGGGAAATCTCCACCCCGTGGAATTCGGCGTAGGATTTGGCAATGCCCTGCATGATAAGGCTTGCCTCGGCGATGGTGGGTTCCGCCACGGTGACGGGCTGGAAACGGCGCTCCAGAGCCGCGTCCTTTTCAATATATTTGCGGTACTCGGCGAAGGTCGTCGCGCCGATGACCTGAATTTCCCCCCGGGACAAAGCGGGTTTCAGGATGTTGGCGGCGTTCATGCTGCCCTCCGCGTCTCCCGCCCCCACCAGATTGTGGACTTCGTCGATGACCAGAATAATATTGCCGCACTCCTTGATCTCGCCGATCAGGCTCTTCATGCGGCTTTCAAACTGCCCGCGGAACTGGGTACCTGCCACAAGCGCGGTGAGGTCAAGCAGGAAAACCTCCTTATCCCGCAGCTTGTAGGGGACATCCCCCGCCGCAATCCGCTGGGCAAGTCCCTCGGCAATGGCGGTTTTGCCCACGCCGGGTTCGCCGATGAGACAGGGGTTGTTCTTCTGGCGGCGGTTGAGGATCTGGATGACCCGTTCCGTCTCCACATCCCGGCCGATGACCTTATCCAGCTTGCCATCCCGTGCCCGACCGGTCAAGTCCATGCAATAGCTGTCCAGAAATTTGTGCCGCTTGGACTTTTTCTTTTCCTTCGGCTCTCCTTCTTCCTTTCTGGAAGGACGGGGCTGGGGCGCGGGGGTATTGCCGAAAAGCTGGTTCAGCAGCGGGAACGTGGCGGTCTGGCTGTCGATTTCATCGTCGTCAGAGCTGTCGCTGTCGTCCTTCTGGCCGAACATGCTGCTCATTTCGTCGCTGAGCATATCCAGATCTTCGTCGGAAATGCCCATCTGCTTCACGGCCTGATCGATCTGGGGAATTCCCAGACTCCGGGCACATTTCAGGCAGTAGCCTTCATTCATGGTAACGCCGTTTTCAACTTTGGTAATAAACACAACGGCGATATTTTTCTTACATTTGCTGCACATTTTTGGCTGCATAACGCTCACTCCTTTTCGGTGCAGTATAGCATATTGCGTCTGAAAAAGGTAAAACAAATTATGAACGCATCAGAATTGTGCGATATACTCCGGGAACACCTTTTTCAGAACGATAACCTTTTCGATAATTTTGTCCATCAAAGCATCATAGTTGGAATGGTCATCAAAATTCAGCCCCGGTATTGCGTACTTAATTCTGGACGCCTTCTTATTGTCCAGCCGCACCCACTCCATGGGGAATCCCAGCGCATTTTCAATTTCGTCCTTACGCTCAGCCAGATAATCAAACAGATTTTTATTGTCGGCAATATAAATCTCAACCGTAACTCTGGAAAGCTTGTTGACCAGATTTATGGAAACGCAAGCTTCACTTGTACCAATCGCAACATTGTACCAATGATCGGTGGTCGCATTTCTGATATTGAAGGGCTTGCCCTTCGCCACGACCATCTCGTTGAACCGTGTCCAGAACACCAGACGCTCTGACTGAGATTTGTTGATCTCATTGTTGTCGCTGTTTTCTTTGGAATATTTGATAAATCCGTTCGGTTTTTCAATGATTTCAAATTTGGGTGCCGGAAGGGAATCCCCGATACGGTAGGCGTGAAGCTCGATCAGGAAAAAGCCTATGTCATTTCCCGTATTGTTGTTTAGCCATTCGATTGCGCTTCGGTGTTCCTCTCTCGCCTGCGTCACGATCCAGACGATCACCTTGGCGTCCAGCCCGGAAGCGTAAGTAATGATTTTTCCCAGATGGTCGTGATTAGACGCTTCCAGCTGATTTTCAATGATGACCTTTGTTCCCGTTGTTTCATCTTTTGCAACAAGGTCGCAGCGGTAAGCGCCTACAAAGACTTCCTTTTTCACATCCGTCAGGGTAAGCCCAAGAACATCATTGAGCCGTTCTATGCTTTCCGGTCTGGCTAACCAGTTGGAAAAATCGTATTGCTCATGTTTCCACAGATGGCGAACCTCTACCTCTTCCAGCGAACCAAATTCCATAAATTACACTCCTGTTTGACAGAACAACGGTTATCTTGTTCCGTCGCTTCCGACCTCAAACTTTTCGATTCCATCGTCATACCACAGACGGGTCATGTACAGCCCTCCCGCCGGGACTGTCGGGCCGGCGGCGGTGCGGTTGCCGGAGACCAGAATTTCGCCGATCTCCTCCGGGCGTATCTTTCCCTCAGCGGCGTAGACTACCGTCCCTGCCATGGCCCGCGCCATGTTGTAAAGGAAACCGTTGGCGCAGACCCTGAGGGTGACAAGCTCCCCCTGCCGCTCCACATTGTAATAGTATACAGTGCGGACGGTGGATTTGACATCCGTTCCGACGCTTCTTACGGCGGCAAAATCGTGGGTGCCCACGAACTGGCTCGCCGCCGCCTGCATCACGTTCTCGTCCAATTGCCGGGGGTAAAACCATGCACGGTTGACATAAAACGGGTCTTTCAACCGGGAATTGTAAATCTGGTAGGTGTATTCCTTCCGGGCGCAGGAGCCGATGGCGTTGAAATTCTCGTGAACCTCAAAAGCTTTTGTCACCACGATGTCGCAGGGAAGGTGGGTATTCAGCGCATAGGGCAGCCGCTCCACCGGGATGGTGGAGGACGTGCGGAAATTCGCCACGTACACCCGTGCGTGTACGCCCGCGTCCGTCCGGCCGCAGCCCGTCATATGCACCGGATGCCCAACCACCATGGCGGCAGCCTTTTCCATGGTCTCCGCTACAGTGGGCAGATTTTTCTGCACCTGCCAGCCGTGGTAATGGGTGCCGAGATAAGTCAAAAACAGGGCGATATTGCGCATATTTCCCTCACATACCAAACTTTTTCAGAATAATGACCGCCGCTGTCAGCAGCGCCGCCGCGCCGAACGCGGCAAAGTCGTTACGCTGATAATGCAGCTGCTTCATCTTGGTTCTCCCCTCGCCGCCCTGATAGCAGCGGCACTCCATGGCGGTCGCCAGCTCGTCCGCACGGCGGAACGCACTGATAAACAGCGGCACCAGAATAGGGATCAGCGCCTTTGCCCGCTCCATCAGCTTGCCGCTTTCAAAGTCCGCACCACGGGCTTTCTGGGCGGACATGATCTTATCCGTTTCCTCGATCAGCGTGGGGATGAACCGCAGGGCAATGCACATCATCATGGACAACTCATGGACAGGCACCTTGATGACCTTCAGCGGATTCATCAGGCTTTCCAGTCCGTCCGTCAGGGAGATGGGCGAGGTGGTGTAGGTCAGCAGGAAGGTCGCGGTGACCAGCATCAGAATACGCACCAGCATAAAGGCCGCACGCTCCGCGCCGCCGGTGGTGATGGTAATGCCCCAGAAATCCACCAGCACCCTGCCGTCCTTGTTAAAAAACAGATTCAGCACGCCGGTGAAAACAAGGATCATCACCAGCGGCTTCATGCCCCGGACGATGGATTTTCCCGGAATGGCGGAAATTTTGATTACTGTCAGCAGGAACAGGAGCAGCACGCCGTAGGATACCCACCCGGAGGCAACGAAAAGCGTCACCATGTATACGACCAGAACAATGAGCTTCGTTCTTGGGTCAAGGCGGTGAATGACGGAATTGCCAGGGAAATACTGACCGAGGGTAATGTCTTTAAGCATGGCGGTTCCCCTCCTTGAGCCGCTTGATTTCCGCCGCGGCCTGCTCGATGGTGTAGACGTTCTTCACGTCCAGCCCCAGCTTTTTCAGCTCCAGGAAGACCTGGGTCACCTGGGGTATGTTCAGTCCCATTTGAGTCAGTTCTTCGGCGTGGGTAAACACCTGGGCTGGCGGCGCGTCCATGGCAAGCTTGGAGCCGTTCATCACCAGCAGGCGATCCGTCAGCCGCGCCACGTCCTCCATGGAGTGGGAGACCATCATGATCGTGGCGTTCTTCGCCTTGCGGTAGGACTGGATGTTGCCAAGAATTTCCGAGCGTCCCACGGGGTCAAGGCCGGCGGTGGGTTCGTCCAGAATGAGAACTTCCGGCTCCATGGCAATCACACCCGCAATGGCCACCCGGCGCTTTTGTCCGCCGGAAAGCTCAAAAGGACTTTTTTCCATATGCTCCTGTCTCTTATACACATCTGACGCTGCCGACGAT
>ENA-UALO01000689-UALO01000689.1-human-gut-metagenome-genome-assembly--contig:-NODE-689-length-12495-cov-4.306752_pt1 | contig 12495 bp, 10 predicted proteins | sample MGYA00243701_ERZ654470 | MGnify/ENA primary metagenome ERZ654470 (study PRJEB26926, sample SAMN06164444) | human gut metagenome | biome: ENVO:00009003; feature: ENVO:2100002; material: ENVO:00002003...
TAGGGTCTCGTGGGCTCGGAGATGTGTATAAGAGACAGTGGCCGCCTACATATACACCGTAAGTGCCACCTTCGTCTTCACGTACCTTGGCTGTATAAACCAAGTCAAGAATCTGGCTGGTCATATCCAGCAGGATGTCATTTTTCAGGTCGTACTTGCAGTCACCGTTCAGCAGGACAAAATTCGACGCTTTAGCAGTTTCCTGCTTCCTTACGAACTCATTCTTATAAACTCCCTGGCGCATGTCGACTTTATTGTCCTTGAATGTTTCCTTGCGGTTGATGGCAGGCAGTGAACCCAGGTACTCGGCGATGAGTGGTTTCATTTCCTCCACATTCACATTTCCTACAAAGATAAAGGTAAAATCGCTGGCATCTTTGTAGCGGTCTTGATACATGGACAGAATCTTGTCATAATCCATCTTGTCAATCATGTCCGCCTTTATTCTGGCTCTTCTGGGATGGTGCATGTAAATACCGGCCGAGACAGAGTCACTGAACGCCACCTGGGGATTCATTTCCATATTCTGCAAAGTAGCTTTGTTGCGGTTCTTGTAGGATGCGAAGGCATCGTCGTCACGGCGTGGAGCGGTGAACGTCAAGTAAGTGAGCTGCATCATTGTTTCGAAGTCTTTCGGTGAACAGCTGCCATTGACGGTTTCTGTCTTGTCACCGATACCATAGCTGACGGAAGCTTTCTTGCCGGCCAGAACTTTTTCCAGGTCTACGGCACTGAAATTACCCAGACCACCGACACTCACTGCATCCAGTCCGTTGATGTTGATGATTTCCGAGTCGGGGAACAGGGAACTACCGCCTAGGCTGACTCCCTTCATGCGGATTTCGTCTGCCTTGAAATCTGTCTTCTTGATAATGACCTTGACTCCGTTGGAGAGTGTCAGCGTTGTAGTGCCGAATGTATCATCTGTCTGCTCGGATACAATCTTTCCGCCTTTCGGGGCTTCGGCCATCAAAGGTTCATCCGACACCTTGTCTACGTAGGCAGTCAGTTTTTCAGCTTTAATATCTTTCAGAATCTTCTTGATTGCATCTTCTGTCGGCATTTTCAATCCTTCCTTATCCGGACCGAGAATTGCGACTACCTGGTTACTGTCTGTCACGAGGGCTTGCATCATCTGGTTCAGTGCGGCAACCGGAATGGCGGGAGCTATCTGATTGATGATGGCGTATTCGTTTTCGATGCCCGGAATCGGTTCGTTATCGAGGAAATGACGGACATATTCATCCACGTACTCTTCATTCTTGCGTTTGTCACGCTCGTTATAAGCAGATTCCAGTTGGCGCAGATATTCGGCACGGGCACGGTTGTATTCCGTTTCCGTAAAGCCGAATTGGCGGGCGCGTTCTGTTTCGCGCAGGAGAGTGGCTATTCCATTTTCTATGGCATCTTCCTTGCAGACAACGACACCGGTGAAGGCATCTTTGGTTTTGGCAACAAAGAAATCATCGTCATAAGTGGCGGCATATATATAAGGAGGATTGGCGGTCTGTACCAATTCGTTCAGACGCGCATTCAGCATATTGTTGATGAGCGTGGTTGCATAATTCTGTACCAGATAGCCCATGTCGCCTTTCTGCTCGTCAGGAGTGGCTTCGTGCTTGTTGAAGATGAGGGCTTGTACATTGGACTGTTCCTTGTCCTGATAAACCAATACAATAGGCTCCTTGTTGTCGTTTACCGGATAGTACTCGCGTTTGGCAGCATTGGGCTGGGCGGGAATATCAGAAAACATTTTCTTGATTTGGGCTTCGATGGCGTCCACATCTATATCGCCAACTACCACAATACCCTGAAGGTCCGGACGGTACCACTTTTCATAGTAGTCTCTCAAAGTTTGCGGTTTGAAGTTCATAACGACCTCCATCGTTCCGATAGGGAAACAAGTGGCATACTTCGTTCCTTCGAACATGACTGGAAGCATCTTCTCCTGGAAGCGTTGTATGGCGCTCATACGGGTGCGCCATTCTTCGTTGATGACTCCGCGTTCTTTGTCTATTTCCTTCGGGTCCAGGGTCAAATCGTTACTCCAGTCGTGCAGAATCAGCAGGCAGGAGTCGATGGCTCCCGGAGTAGTGACCGGCACATTGGAAATGTTGTATACGGTTTCCTCTACGGAAGTATAGGCGTTCAAGTTCTCACCGAATTTCACCCCGATACGCTCCAGGTATTGCTTCAGTGCATCACCGGGGAAGTGGGTCGTTCCATTGAAACACATGTGTTCCAGGAAGTGGGCAAGGCCGCGCTGGTCGGCTTCTTCCTGAATGGAGCCTACCTTTTGGGCAATGTAAAAGTCGGCCCGGTTTGCAGGCTGGCTGTTCTTGCGGATATAATAGGTCAATCCGTTGTCCAACTTTCCGATACGGACATTTTTGTCGACCGGGATAGGCGGCATTTGCTGTGCAAATACCTGCTGAAAATTGCAGCAAAGAATTAACGCTACAATCCATAAACCACGTAATAGATGTTTCATATTATTATGAATTTAAATTGTTCTTGAACTATCTGTCGGACAGCCCTTGGATAAATCACAACTTCTGTTGTTTTTTTCGGATTCCATTCCGGATAAATGGAATTTATCTGACTGCTTCCCGGATGCGGACCAATTTGGTCAGCAGGTCTTCCAGCAGGTCGAGTTTCAGCATGTTGGCGCCGTCACTCTTGGCTACGGCGGGATTTTCGTGGGTTTCGATGAACAGTCCGTCTACACCTACGGCAACACCGGCTTTGGCTACGGTCTCGATAAGTTGCGGCATACCTCCCGTGACGCCACTGGTCTGGTTGGGCTGTTGCAGGGAGTGGGTTACATCCAGGATGACGGGGAAACCGAAGGTCTGCATTTCGGGGATGCCGCGATAGTCGATGACTAAATCCTGATAACCGAAAGTAGTTCCGCGTTCCGTCAGCATGACGTTCCTATTGCCTGCTTCCACTACTTTATCAGCCGCAAAGCGCATGGCAAGCGGAGAGAGGAACTGCCCTTTCTTGATGTTGATGGTTTTTCCGGTTTTGGCGGCGGCTACAAGCAGGTCTGTCTGCCGGCAGAGGAAGGCGGGAATTTGCAGAATATCCACATATTCGGCAGCCATGGTGGCTTCTTCGGCTGCATGAATGTCGGTCACGGTAGGTACTCCGAAGGTGGTGTGCACTTTTTGCAGTATCTTCAGCGCCTTTTCGTCACCGATACCCATAAAGGAATCCAGACGCGAACGGTTGGCTTTACGGTACGACCCTTTGAATACGTATGGGATTTGCAGTTTTTCTGTGATGGTCACGATACGTTCGGCAATGCGCATTGCCATTTCTTCTCCTTCAATGACACAAGGACCTGCCAGTAGGAAGAAGTTTCCGGCAGGATTATTCTTTAATTCAATCATAGGTTGTTACTGATTAAGTATTTTCAATTGGGTATAATCAATGTTATTGCTTCATGCAGTACGCTGATGTCCAGTGGAAAATGACGGTCGAGAATACGTCCGTCCAAATCGACAGAGGCATTTTGCGCACGCAGCACTTTTACTTTTTGCGTACGGTAGGGCATCACTACCTTATGGTTCAGAATCCGCCCTTGGATAAGCATCCACAATCCCGACCATAGTTGCAGCAATTCGGGACGGTAAATGACGGAAACATCCAGCCAGCCATTATAGGGCACTGCACTAGGCGCTTGTCCGTATCCCCACGCACTGCCTATGCAGACAGTCATGATGCGTCCGCGTATATGCTCGCCGTTTATCTTGAGATGCATGCGGTACAGCTTCCGTTCGAAGATAATGGATAGCAGTGCCATGAAGTAGGAGAGGAACTTCACTCCCCAGAAACGCTTGCACTGGTCGGTGATTTTCACGATACGGGCTCCCAGGCCTATGTTGATGGCATTGAGAAAGTAGCGTGTCAGATGCTTTTCACCGTCGTAATAATAGCAGGTACCCACGTCTATTTTCCGGCGGCGGTTGTTGATAATGCAATCCACCGCTTTCTTGTAATCCGAACTCATTTCCCAATAGTCGGCAAAGTCATTTCCTATACCATTGGGGATGATGCCGATGGCTATATTCTCCTTGTCCGGTGCATTGGAAAGCATGATGCCGTTAATGACGTCATTCAGTGCGCCGTCACCGCCTACTACAACAATGGTGCGGTAGCCGTTGTTGGCGAGGATGCCTGCCAGACGCTCTACCGAACCGAACCCTTCGGACTGCACATAGTCGTAAGGCACACCTTTGCTGTCCATGTATTCTTTGATTTCTTTCCACCGTTTCTGCACTTTCCGTGTTCCGGCTTTGGGGTTGTATATCACTCCCAACTTTTCGGGTTCTGCACTCATGATTCTATTTACAATTTGACTATTTACTATTTACGATTTAAATCACCCGGTCACTTTATCATTTCATCATCCTTCCAACTTCTTCTTTACAAAAGCTATCTTTTCTTCCATCGGCCACCGGGCATTCATCCAATGGATGGTAAATCCACGCCGTTCCATACCGCGGAACCAGGTCATCTGGCGTTTGGCAAACTGGTGGATGGCTGTTTCCAGTTGCGTGAACATCTCTTCATAGGTCAACTTGCCGATGACATAAAGTGTCAGATACTTGTATTCCAGTCCGTAATAGATGAGGTCATCCGGTTGGATGCCTTGCTCTATCAGACGTCGCACTTCGTCTATCATTCCTTCTTCCAGGCGCTGGTGCAGGCGGCGGGTGATTTTCTCCCGACGCAATTCCCGGTCGATGTCCACACCTATGATGAGACTGTTCATCTGGGGGAAGGAACGTTCGTCTACTGGGGTATGGGCATAATACTCTTCGATTTCGATGGCTCGTATGGCACGTTTGGCTGTGTCCACGTCCGTGGTATTGTGCAGGCTTTTGTAACCTTTCAGTATGTCGGTCAGTTCTTCCAGCGATTTGTCCGCCAGACGGGTGCGCAACTCGGGATTCTCGGGTACGGGCAGCAGACGGTAGCCTTTCAGTACTGATTCGAGATACATTCCGGTTCCTCCACATACAACGGGCAGGCAACCTTTTTGTTTAATAGTCTCGTAAGCATTCAAGAAATCACGCTGATACTCGAAAACATTGTACTTATAGCCCGGGGCGGCTATGTCGATGAGGTGATGGGGAATCTGTTTCCCGTCGACGGTATAGTCAGCAAGGTCTTTGCCGGTGCCCAGGTCCATCCCCCGGTAGATTTGCCGTGAATCGGCACTGATGATTTCCGTATGGAGTTCGGCGGCCAAGGCGGCTGCAAATGGAGTCTTTCCTGAAGCGGTAGGCCCTAATATGGCGATTAAATCATAGTCTGGCATATATAAGTTCTTGTTAATCTCATTACAAAGATAGTGCAAACCGAATGCATAAAAAATGAACTCGTTCATTTTTTATGCTGAGGTGCAGCTTATCTTCGTGTTAGTGCAAAGATAATGCAAACTGGGAGTATAATGGAAAGAACTTGCTCATTTTTTTACGTGATGCTATACCTTCTTTTCTACTTTGAAGCAGAAAAAGTGAAAAAGGACGTGAAAACGAGCATTTATCTTATTAAAATGTGTTATGAAACATGCTTTTTTTCTTGGAAAGTTTGTCAATGTCCCAAAAGTCCGTACCTTTGCAATGTGTTTTTCATAGTATTAGATTTAAGGTTAACAAAGGTTGGAGTACAGCGGTACTCCTTTTTTTATGCCCATACGTACCGTCCCGGTTCTCCAATAAAATTTTCACGTAAAATGCAAGGCAACTTTTTATATCCATTTAGTTTTTGGCTATCTTTGCACTGCTTTCGGCGGGCATAGGCACGCATAAAGCAGCTTAACTAACAATAAATCAATAATTAAAAACAGAAAATTATGGCAATGCATACATGGTTTGAATGTAAGATCCGTTACGAGAAAACAATGGAAAATGGAATGAACAAGAAGGTGACCGAACCGTATCTGGTGGATGCCCTCAGTTTTACGGAAGCGGAAGCACGCATCATCGAAGAGATGACGCCGTTCATTTCGGGAGAGTTCACCGTATCGGACATCAAACGTGCCAACTATAGCGAATTGTTCCCCAGCGAAGAGGAATCTGCCGACCGCTGGTTTAAATGTAAACTGGTTTTCATCACACTGGACGAGAAAAGCGGTGCGGAAAAGAAAACCTCTACCCAGGTATTGGTGCAGGCTGCCGACCTGCGTGATGCAGTGAAGAAACTGGATGAGGGCATGAAAGGCACAATGGCCGACTACCAGATAGCATCTGTAGCGGAAACAGCAATCATGGATGTATATCCGTACAGTGCAGAGCCTGACGACAAACCGGAAGTTTAATTTAAGTTATGAGTTATAAGTTATGAGTTATTATTGCGACCCATAACTTATAACTCATAACTCATAACTCAAAAAAAAGATGATTGCAGAGAATTTAAAACAAGTACTGAGCGAACTACCTGATGGGGTGCGGCTGGTAGCTGTTTCCAAATTTCACCCCAACGAGGCGATAGAAGAAGCATATCGTGCCGGCCAGCGTGTGTTCGGAGAAAGTAAGGTGCAGGAAATGACCGCTAAATACGAAAGTCTGCCCAAAGACATAGAATGGCATTTCATCGGGCATCTGCAAACAAACAAAATAAAATATATCGTTCCTTACGTAGCGCTGATTCATGGCATAGACTCCTACAAGCTGTTGGCCGAAGTGGACAAGCAGGCTGCCAAAGCCGGAAAAACCGTCAACTGCCTGCTGCAGCTGCACATTGCCCGGGAAGAGACCAAGTTTGGATTCAGCTTTGACGAATGCCGGGAAATGCTGGCAGCCGGTGAATGGAGAAAGCTCAATCATATCCGGATATGCGGATTGATGGGCATGGCCACGAATACGGACAATGACGAACAAATCAAAACTGAGTTTTGTTCTTTAAGTAGCTTCTTCAATGAAGTGAAAGCCAAGTGGTTTGCCGATGCAGAGTCATTCCGGGAACTGTCCATGGGGATGTCTCACGACTATCACGAGGCCATTGCAGCCGGGAGCACCTTGATACGTGTAGGAAGCAAGATTTTTGGAGAAAGAAACTATTAACCATAAAAAATCATTATCATGGCAACATTAGAAACTACTTTTGCAGGGCTGAAACTCAGAAACCCCATTATCGTCAGCAGCTCCGGACTGACAGACAGCGCCGCCAAGAACCAGAAACTATCTGAGGCCGGTGCAGGTGCCATTGTGCTAAAATCACTCTTTGAAGAGCAAATCATGATGGAGGCTGACTGGATGGGAGACCCGAACATGTACCCCGAAGGCAGTGACTACCTTGTAGGATATATCCGCGAACATAAGCTGGGTGAATATCTGAACCTGATTAAGGAAAGCAAAAAGGTTTGCAATATCCCCATCATAGCCAGCATCAACTGCTATCAGAATGCCGACTGGGTGGAATTTGCCGCCAAAATAGAAGAAGCTGGTGCAGACGCACTGGAAATCAATATCCTTGCACTGCAGACGGATGTACAATATGCTTACTGCAGTTTCGAGCAACGCCACATCGACATTCTGAGCCACATCAAGAAGACGGTCAAGATACCCGTCATCATGAAGCTGGGTGACAACCTGACCAATCCGATAGCTCTGATAGACCAGCTGTATGCCAACGGTGCCGCCGCAGTAGTGCTGTTCAACCGCTTCTACCAGCCGGACATCAACATTGAGAAAATGATACAAGTATCCGGCAACGTATTCAGCAACGAAGCCGATTTGTCTAAAGCCCTGCGCTGGATAGGCATCGCTTCGGCAGCCGTAAACAAGCTGGACTATGCCGCTTCCGGTGGTATCCACTCGCCCGAAGGCGTTGTCAAGGCAATATTAGCAGGTGCTTCGGCCGTAGAGATATGCAGTGTGCTTTATCAGAATTCAGCTACCATCATTGAAGAATACATCCGCTTCCTCAACTTGTGGATGGACCGCAAAGGTATGGAAACCATCAGCCAGTTCAAAGGTATTCTGAACGTAAACGACCCGAAGGGAGTCAATACTTTCGAACGTACACAGTTCTTGAAATACTTCTCTTCACATGAATGAGACAAAAGGCTGACAAGAAGACAATAAAATTGAAAGGGTGATAACACTACAATGACGTTATCACCCTTTCATTTTATACTATACCGCTATCTTTTTATTTCTTCTTATCCAGCGCCTCAAAGCAGGAATTCTTGCTCACGAATTCCGGAACAATATCCTTCATGGCAGCAACAATTTTCATCTGGTCATAGGTGTAACTTACATCAATCAGCTTCTGGATACGCTCCTTCACCTCGTCATAGTCATACTCACGCACCGTGGCAATCATAATCTTCTCATGGTAGGTGGGTTTTGTAAGCTCCTTCACATTCAAGAGTTCCTCGTAGAGCTTCTCGCCATGACGGAGACCGGTAAATTCAATCTTCACATCCGTACGTCCGGAAAGGCTGATCATACGCTTGGCAAGATCCACAATCTTCACCGGCTTACCCATGTCGAAGATGTAGATTTCACCGCCGTTGCCCATACTGCCGGCCTCAAGAACAAGGCGGCAAGCTTCGGGAATGGTCATGAAGTAACGGATTATCTCAGGATGGGTCACTGTCACCGGGCCGCCACGCTGAATCTGGTCACGGAAACGGGGAATGACAGAACCGTTGGAACCCAGCACATTGCCGAAACGCGTAGTGATGAACTGAGTGGCATGGCCTCCCTCCTTCTGCAACTTCTTCGCAAGAGACTGCACATAAATCTCGCAAATACGCTTGGAACAGCCCATCACGTTTGTAGGGTTAACAGCCTTGTCCGTAGAAATCATCACAAACTTCTCGGCACCGTATTTCACGGCAAGATCGGCAACGGTGCGCGTGCCGAATACGTTCACCTGGATGGACTCGGAAACGTTGTCCTCCATCATCGGCACATGCTTGTAGGCGGCCGCATGGAAAATATATTGGGGCTTGAACTCCCTGAAGATATCCTCCATGCGCGTGGCATTGGAGATGTCGGCTATGATGGTCTCGGCATCGATGTCGCGCCAACGGTCCTGAAGTTCCAGACGGATGTCGTGCAGAGGGGTCTCGGCCTGGTCCACTAAAATAAGTTTATAGGGATTGAACGAAGCCACCTGGCGCATGATTTCACTGCCGATGGAGCCGGCGGCGCCCGTAATCATCACACGCTTGCCCTCCAGATGAGAGGCAACCTTATGGATATCTATCTCGATAGGATTGCGCTGAAGCAGGTCCTCAATCTGAATTTCCTTCAACTGTGTGCGGCTCAGCACCTGACCGTTCCACTCGCTCAAAGGAGGCGCGGTCATCAGTTTGATGTTGTGCACCAGCAGGCGGTCAGCCATGTCGGACTTCTTCAGTTCCTCCCTCTTGGCAGGAGAAATGATGATGGTCTGCACATCGCGGTCGTTCAGCACATCAATCAGCGTATCATCGTTGGGGAACACCCTGACACCCATCATCACCTTGTTGATAAGCTCAGGTTCGTCTGCAATGAATCCGCGCAGACGGTAGTGGTTGCGCAGATTGACACGCAATGCCTTGGCAATGTTGACCCCGGCTTCCTTGGCACCGTAAATAAACACATTGGCACTGTGGGTGCCGTCGAAGTTCAGCGCCTCGAAGAAAGTCTTGACAATCACACGGGAGCATGCCATCATGGCAAAGCTGATGATATAGGACATGAACAGCACGCTGACCGGAGCCAGGTTAAACTCCAAATAGCTTTCCGTCAGGACGCTCGTTATCATCAGCAGTGCATACGACACCGTCAATGACACAAAAATGCGCATGATATCCACAAAGGAGGAAAAGCGCAACACATTGGAATACGTACGGAAAACACGGAAGAAAATCAAGTTGACAACAACCGTCCATAAAATGGTCTTGTCAATGGTAGATGATTCCAGAAAAATGCTTCTGAAATCATATCGGAGAGCATAGGCCAACAGACTGGATATGACGATGATAAATACGTCAATTAATAGAATAGTCCATATCGGAAGCACTTTCGCGGAAAGATACCGATGAAAAAAATTTCGCTTCATTTCGCTTGACAGTTTTGTTTTAGGCGAGGCAAAGATACACTATTTTAGTCAAAACAGACAATAAATCGATAAAAAAATGTTATAACAATTATTTATCGTCTATAAAGAAACTATCCCGCCTCCCTCGTTTTAACAGTTGGAAAGCGGGATGGAAATAATTTTACCCCAGAAAATGCGGTATCCGCTACATCAGATTACTTGCCAACTCGCTCAACTGGCTACGCTCCCCTTTCACCAGATTGACATGGGCAAACAAATTCTGGTCCCTCATGCGGTCTATCATATAAACAAGCCCATTGGACTGACTGTCCAGATAGGGTTGGTCTATCTGCTGAATATCACCGGTAAACACCATTTTTGTGCCTTCACCGGCACGGGTGATGATGGTCTTAATCTCATGCGGAGTCAGGTTTTGGGCTTCATCAATAATACAGTAGGTCTCGCTCAAACTGCGCCCGCGGATAAAGGCTAATGCCTCGATGACCAATTGTTCACTTTTTTGCATATCCTCCAAGCGTTTCACTTCAGAGGAATTGGCAGCGAACTGATGCTTGATTACATTCAAATTATCGAACAAAGGCTGCATGTAAGGAGCTACTTTCTCATTGGCATCACCGGGAAGGAATCCAAGGTCTTTATTGGATAAGGCCACGATGGGACGTGCCAGAAGAATCTGCTTGTAGTCGGTAAGTTTTCCCAATGCGGCGGCCAGTGCCAGCAGGGTCTTACCGGTTCCCGCCTTACCGGTCAGGGCAACCAGCTTGATATTCGGGTCGTTCAGCACCTCAAAAGCAAAGCTCTGCTCGGCATTACGCGGTTCAATGCCATAATTCTTTGTCTTGTGGACCCGGCAAATCGAATGGGCAAAGGGATTATAACGCGCAAGCACACTGCTGCGGTCACTCTTCAGCACAAAGCATTCGTTGGGACGAATGATGTCCTTAAAATCGAATTCGCTGATGTCCAGTCCTTCTTTGGAAGAATAAATGCGATCTATCAGCGCAGGGTCAATACCCTCGAACACTTCATTCGACTTTTCGAATATATCCACATTGATTACCTTATCATTGATGTAGTCTTCGCACAGCAGACCGATGGAACGCGCCTTCATGCGCAGATTCACGTCTTTCGTGACAAGGATGGTTTTCATTTTAGGCTTTTTGGTGGAAAGCCAATCCACTACCGACAGAATCTGATGGTCGGGGATGCGTTCGGGAAAGGAATCACGTACCCGGGGAGAGTCCACCATGCCTGCCACCACAAACAGACGGCCCAAGCCCTCTCCCAATGGCGCCCCTTTGGTGAACAGATTGTCATCGGTAATCAAATCTAGCTCACGGACAAACTCACGCGCATTGAAATTAATCTGCTCATTACCTTTCTTGAATTTGTCCAGTTCTTCAAGGACTACGATGGGAAGATAAATGTCATTCTCTTGAAAATTCTTCAAACAGTTATAATCGTGAAGAATCACATTCGTATCAATCACAAAATTTTTCTTAGCTCCCATACACGTTAGATTTAAATTGTTAATACCTTTGCATAAGCTTAAGATAAGCTACACTGCAAGCAATTTCAAGCAAGCTTGATTGCGTTCGGTCTGCATTATCTTTGTCGCTTTTAAAGATAACAAATTAATAGGGAGAAAGGATTGCTTCTCCGTTAAATATTATAAAAGATGGATTATCAGGACACTTTAACTTACTTATATAACAGTGTGCCCATGTTTCAGCAAGTGGGCGGCTCAGCATACAAGGAAGGGTTGGAAAACACTCTGACCCTGGACGCACACTTCGAACATCCCCACCGCAGTTTCCGCAGCATTCATGTGGCTGGTACCAATGGAAAGGGTTCCTGCTCGCATACGCTTGCCGCCATACTGCAAGAGGCAGGATACAGGGTCGGGCTCTATACCTCGCCCCATCTGGTGGATTTCCGGGAGCGCATCCGGATTAACGGACAGCCTATACCCGAGGAATACGTCATCCGTTTTGTAGAGCAGGAACGTGGCTTCTTCGAACCCCTCCATCCCTCTTTCTTTGAGCTGACCACCGCCATGGCCTTCCGCTACTTTGCCGATGAAAAGGTGGATGTAGCCGTAATCGAGGTGGGACTAGGCGGACGCCTGGACTGTACCAATATCATCCGTCCGGATGTATGCATCATCACCAACATCAGTTTTGACCATACCCAATTCCTGGGGGACACCTTGGCAAAAATCGCAGGAGAGAAGGCAGGAATCATTAAAAGCGGCATCCCCGTTGTAATCGGCGAGACCACTCCCGAAACGAAACCGGTATTTCTGGAAAAAGCACAGACAACGGGTGCTCCCATCTACTTTGCCGAGGAGAATGACCGTGAAGACTATCCCGGAATAGAATACCTGTCTCTTATACACATCTCCGAGCCCACGAGACCCTAAGA
>ENA-UALO01000691-UALO01000691.1-human-gut-metagenome-genome-assembly--contig:-NODE-691-length-12473-cov-4.174827_pt1 | contig 12473 bp, 10 predicted proteins | sample MGYA00243701_ERZ654470 | MGnify/ENA primary metagenome ERZ654470 (study PRJEB26926, sample SAMN06164444) | human gut metagenome | biome: ENVO:00009003; feature: ENVO:2100002; material: ENVO:00002003...
GAGATGTCTTAGGGTCTCGTGGGCTCGGAGATGTGTATAAGAGACAGATCGTGTACAGGTGTATGCCGGTAATAATTCGCGTACAGCCCGTAATGAAGCGACTAATATGGCTTCAAAAGTGAAAGAATATTTTCCGGATTTGAAAACGTATGCCTTTTTTACTTCTCCCCGTTGGCTTTGTCGTGTGGGAGATTTCCGTAGTATCGAAGAAGCGGATGCTATGATGCGGAAGTTAAGAGCGACCGGTGTATTCAAGGAAGTTTCTATTGTAAAAGATCAAATAAATATCCCCTTATAATTTCGTATGTTAGAAAAAGAAGAAATCGTCTCTCCGGCATTGGAGGATTTGAAAAGTCATTATCGTAGTATTATTACTTTGTTGGGCGAAGATGCTGAAAGAGAAGGTCTGCTGAAAACTCCGGAACGTGTAGCCAAAGCAATGTTGAGTCTGACTAAAGGCTATCACATGGATCCTCATGAAGTATTGCGTTCGGCTAAGTTTAAGGAGGAATATAGCCAGATGGTGATTGTGAAAGATATTGATTTCTTCTCTCTTTGTGAGCATCACATGTTGCCCTTCTTCGGGAAGGCCCATGTCGCTTATATCCCTAAAAAATATATTACGGGGTTGAGCAAGATTCCCCGTGTTGTGGATATCTTCGCCCGCCGTCTCCAGATACAGGAGCGTATGACGATGCAGATCAAGGATTGCATCCAGAGGACCTTGGACCCGTTGGGCGTGATGGTCGTGATCGAGGCGCAACATATGTGCATGCAGATGCGTGGCGTGGAGAAACAAAATTCCTTGACGACTACCTCTGATTTCACAGGCTTTTTCCAACAAGCTAAGACGCGCGAGGAGTTTATGAATCTGATCAAGCATAACCGCTGATGACTTAATACAAGTCGGCATGCGTACCAGTATCGGTCATGATCAAGACCAGTTCGGTATCGTTTTGTTGCCATATTAAGAGCCAGTCGCTTTTAATATGGCATTCCCATAGGCCCTCAAATTTACCGCTTAGTTTATGGGGGCGATATTGGTTGGGGAGCGTACCGGTTTCTTGAAGAATATCGATAACCCTTTGAAGTAGATGAAGTTCTAATCCCCTTTTCTTACACGTTTTAAGATCTTTCTTAAAATTCGTGGTGTATTCCAATCGGTACATGGGTCAACCAAGGATTTGTTGAAACATATCTTCTGCGTTTTTCGCTTTGTGTGTTCTTCCGGCCTTGATATCCTCCAGTCCCTTCTCTATACCGGACTTCTTCCTGCCGATATTCCAACCGAATTTCTTGGCCAGTTCTTTGAGCAAGGCCATGTCTACCTCCGGTAAGGTAATTTCTACTTTCTTGACTGTCACTTCCATATCTTGGGTTGTTTATAGATTGTATGTGACAAAAATACGTTTTTTTATTGAATTGATAATCATCTTTGAGAGATTTCGAGAAAGACGATCGAAGGATATGACAATTTGTTAGGATTGACAATTTGTAATCGGAAGTCCCGGAGAATCGATTTTTCCGGGCTAAGGTACGTCTTGTGCTTGAATTTGAAAAAATAAATCAGCAATCGGTTCATTGATAGAGCAATGCTGAAAAATGGCCTTTTGTTCTAGCGAAAATAATTCATCGTAATTCATATCCGATGGAGCAAAAGGAGGGAAAAACGGTGTTACGATAGGGCTATAAGGAGGTAAGAATGCCCATTCACGACTACTTACAACCCTATTTGCGACTGCTTATAATGCCCAATGGCACTACTGGCGTTGCTTAACGCGACCGTATGTGTAGGCTTTTGTCGCCTAATGTGTATCGAAAACGGTCTTTTTCATTGGAAAAGCACTGTTTATTGTTATCTCCCCTCCTTTATCTTGTGATTCCTGTGGAAATGAGATGTTATGGAAAAGCTCTAATACTACTCAAAAAGACAGAAAAGCCTCTTCGTGGATGACTTTATGGAAATGAGAATTTTGCTTGATCAACAGCTGGAAAAAGCGTTTAGAAGTGAATAACTAATCACTTCTAAAGCCGTTAGTTATTCACTGGGTATACTCGTTAGTTATTCACTCGACAAGCCGCAAGTTATTCACTTCAGAAGGCAAAAGTAGGAGATTTTACCTTTCATCCCCCGGATACTTCCGTTGGTCACAATAATTTGATTGGATATTCCTGCTGATGTAATTTTGATATAAAAACGACATGAGCAGGAATCTTTTTATAATAGTTCTATTGATAATTACCCCTTTTTGTGGTTGGGGACAGGTCGATACGATAGCGGACCAGAAGTTACAGGAGGTGGTGATAATGGCTAAGCTCCCTACGGTAGAGATGAAACCGGGGAAGATGACTTATAGGCTGGATGCCTCTATCACCCAAAGCCAAGGGAATGTCTACGACGTGTTGACCAGTTTGCCGGGAGTCGTGATACAAAATGATGGCACTATTTTCTTGAATGGTCAAAACGGTGCGAATATCTTGATGGATGGTAAGCCTACCTATTTATCGGGGCAAGATCTTGTCAACCTCTTAAAATCGACTCCTGCCTCCATTACGGATAAAATCGATTTGATTACGCAGCCATCGGCACGTTACGACGCTAGTGGAAACTCCGGTATTATCGATATACGTACGAAGAAGATATTGCGAAGGGGAATGAACCTTTCGGTAAACGGTAGTTATGACCAAGGTAAATATGGAGAGGGTTTCGCTTCTACTACCCTGAATCTGCGAACGAATAAGTTCAACTTCTATCTCTCTTATTCCTATTCCCGGAAGAATGATTACGATGATCTGTATGTGGAGAGAAACTATCTGGAAGGTTGGCGGCCGGAAGGGGAGACCGGGCAGATGACGCAATCTTCCTATCGAACTTGGAAGAATACATCAAACTATTATCGTTTCGGGATCGATTATCAAATGTCGGATAAGACTACGATCGGGTTTTCGACGGATGGTAATCTGGCGGGTAACAAGGTTGAGGGAGATATGAACTCATCCATTCCTAAGCGATCTCCGCAAACCGGAGGTTCGCTTCGCACCTTGAACGATCAGAATCGTTCACAGGATAATTTTACGGCTGTTTTAAGTTTAACTCATACCTTTAACTCTGATGGTGGGGTCTTGGATGCCTCTATGGATTACTTGCGTTATCGATACGAGGAAGACCAATATTTGAATAGCCAAGATACCTTGTTTGGGGATATGGATGGAGGAATCCATTTATACTCCGGACAAGCGAATCTGGTGTGGCCTTTCTCGAAATCCTTCACGTTCCATGCGGGTGCTAAGACCTCTTTCGTCTCTATTGATAATAACGCTGATTATAATCGGCTACAAGGTGATTCTTGGCAACCGGACCATGACTTGAGTTGTGATTTTCAGTATGACGAGAATATAAACGCGGGCTATGTACAGCTTGACGCCAAATTCTCTTCTGTAAGTCTGGAGGCAGGTCTTCGTCTGGAAAATACCCGCATAGAGGGCGAACAATCGGGTAACGCTTATCAAAGAGACTCCTCGTTTACCAATCATTATACGCACTTGTTCCCAACGCTTTCTGTTCAGTATGCCTTGAGGAATGGGAATAGTCTGTCGCTTACTTATGGCAAACGGATTGTCCGTCCGAATTACCGGGACCTGAATCCGTTTGTATATATCCACGATGAGTATACGTATGATAAAGGTAACACCTTATTACGCCCGGAATTATCCGATAATCTGGAACTGGCCTATATACATGGCGATTTATTCCGGGTGGGGCTTGCTTTCAATTATACGAAGGATGTAATTATCAAGAGCTATTTGGATCAAGGGAACTATGTCGTTTATGTCTCACCGGAAAATCTCTCTTCCCGCGTCAGCGTAGGTCCCCGGCTCAGTACCTCCCAATTACCGCTAACCTCATTTTGGAACGTGAACGTCAGCGCATCCTTGATCTATAACCGGTATCGTTTACCGGAGAATTATCAAGTAAAGGTGAATAAGAGATGGACACCGAATATCGGGATCTCGAATCAGTTTAGCTTTGCCCGGACTTGGAGCGCTGAACTTATCGGTTTCTATAATGGGAAAATGGCGGCGGGACAAGCTGCGATCTATCCGTTATGGCAAATAAATGCCGGTATCCAGAAGAAGATATGGAAAGGTCGGGGAACGATCCAGTTATTCGCACGGGATATTTTCCATTCGAATGTATCGAGAATGAGCGTGATGACTCCTACCCAGCACGCTTTTATAAAAGAGCGGATGAACCGGACGGTAGTCGGTATTTCTTTGACCTATCGTATAAATCGTGGTTTGGAGGTGAAAGAATCTCGCCGGAAGCATAGCGTAGATGAAAGTAAAAGAATAAATTTGTGAAACCTCTAGACAAATGGTTTATGAAAAAGATATATAAGTGGATATATGCCTTGATTTTTGCGGTCTCTTTGTATTCTTGTATCCGCTGGGTAACGGATTATACGAAAGAAGGACACTACTGGACACAGTCCTTGAGGAATAGTATCCTAGAGATCGTGATCCTTGCATTTGTCTCTTATTTGTTTTTTATTTATTTCAGACGGCTGATCGAGAAGAGCCGAAGAGCGAAAGAACCGAATAGGTGGAAATTTGTTTGGAGATCGTATGGAATGCCTTTCTTATTGATTATATTGGGAGTGAATGCTACGTTGGCAATTACCCGTATATTTACCGGTGATACTTTCCATATGGACGCTATAATAATTGCGAACGTGATAGGGAGCTTGTTTGCGTTTATGGTCTATAATGTTCAGCGAGCTCAAGTATTGGATAAAGATTACGCCGAGCAGCGTATCCAACTCGAAAAGATCAAGAATGATCAATTACAGACGGAATTGAAGTTCTTGAAATCCCAATATCATCCTCACTTCTTGTTTAATGCGCTCAATACCGTTTATTTCCAGATTGATGAAAGTAACAAGGCGCCTCGTCGCACGTTAGAGATGATATCCGAACTCTTGCGTTACCAACTGTATGGCGGTAATCAGAAGGTCAGTATCCTACAAGAAATTGATTATTTGAAAACTTATATAGCTTTGCGTAAGCTTCGTATGAGTGAACGCCTGCGGTTGCGTGTAGAGTTTCCGCCCGAATTGAATGAACTGAATATTTATCCGTTACTCTTCCTCCCGTTGGTAGAGAACGCTTTTAAATACGTAGGTGGCGATTATCAATTGGATATTATCATGAAATGGGAAAATAACCGGATCAGTTTGTTTATACGAAACTCCATCCCCGAGCTTTCAGCGGAGGACGAAGCGTTGCGTAAATCGGTGGATGAACGGCAACGTAAAGGCATCGGTCTGGTAAATTTACGCCGCCGATTATCTTTATTGTATCCCAATAAGCACCGTTTGGAAACCCGGAAAGAAGAGACTGAGTTCGTAGCGGAATTAATGATTGAAATAGAAGATATATGACAATAACCTGCGTGATAACAGATGATGAGCCGATGGCCCGTAAAGGATTGCAATCGTATGTGGAGCGAGTGGATTTTCTCTCCTTGACCGGTGTATGTGAGGACGCTATCCAATTAAATACTCTGTTGAAAACTCAGCAGCCGGATTTACTTTTGTTAGATATCGAGATGCCTTATCTTTCCGGTTTGGATTTATTGGCGACCTTAAACCAGCCTCCCAAAGTGATCGTTACTTCCGCTTATGAGCAATATGCCTTGAAAGGGTATGAACTGGATGTCGTGGATTATTTGCTGAAGCCTATTTCCTTTGAGCGTTTCTTAAAAGGCGTGAATAAGGTGCACGACCTGTTGGCTCGGGAGAATACGCCGGATGCGGATGCCTCGTTTTTCGTGAAAAGCGAGAAGCAAATGCGTAAGATTTACCTAAGAGATATCTTATTTGTAGAGGCGTTGGAAAATTATGTTAGTATCTATACTACTTCCGGTAGAGTATTGACCCATTCAACCTTGAAGCGGATCGGGGAATCCCTACCCGATGATCAATTTCTCCAAACGCATAAATCGTATATAATTAATGCGGATCGTGTCGATCTGGTAGAAGGGAATAGATTACGTATCGAATCCTATCAAATCCCGATCGCCCGTAATCTCAGAGATGTTGTATTTAAGCGTATCCTTAAGAATACGTTGTAATTATATGACTGTAGCTAGGTCATAGAGATGCGGCACATGCCGCGTCTCTACAACTGGGTATTTTGTTATTTGAATAACATTGGGGCGAATTTTGTGAGGTAGATGCGCCAGTTTTTCCAGATATGGCCGCCGTCGCTCTCGTAGTATTCGTATTTGTAGCCGTTATCGTCTAGTTTCTTGCGATAGTCTACGTTGTTCTTGTATAAGAAGTCGGTCTTGCCGATGGCGATCCAGTATAATTTCGGGTGCTTGCCGAATTGTACTTTCAGCTTCTCATCCATATTCTGGTAGATGGGAGATTCGGAGCCTTCACGGGGGAGGATAGCGGCAGAGAATAATCCCACGTAATCGAACATATCAGGATATTGCTTAGATATATGCAAAGAATGGAAACCGCCCATGGAAAGTCCGGCTATCGCACGGCTGGATTTCTTTTTTTCCACACGGTAATTGCTCTCGATAAACTTAATGACATCCGGGAAGCTGCTTTCCATGCTACCCTCCATGGTTTTAGGTAGTTGCATATTCGGCTTAACTAAACCTAGGCTGGATTCTCCCGGAGCGGCCTCTTGATCCGCGTTTCCGTTTGTCATAACCACGATCATCGGTTTAGCCTTGCCTTGGGCGATTAGGTTATCCATGATCTGGGCCGTACGTCCTAAGGCGATCCAAGCTTCCTCGTCGCCACCCATGCCATGTAAGAGGTAGAATACCGGATATTTTTTGCCACTTGTCTCATAGCCAGCCGGCGTATAAACGGTAATACGGCGAGTCTTTCCCAATGTCGGGCTCTCATACCAACGGCGGGCGACCGTTCCGTGAGGAACATCATTAACGCTGTATAAATCACCCTGTCCACCCTTAATGATAAAGATATTCGTAACGGATGCCACGTCACGGTTCAGATAGACATTGTTCGGATCTGTAGTCTTTAATCCGTCGACAATAAAGGAGTAGCTATATAATTCGGAGGGAAGAGGTTCCGGTGTGGTATATTCCCAAACGCCTTCTTTACCTTCCTTTAAATCAACGGTACCGGGTACATCCACTAAACCGAACTGAGTCTCCATCTTCTGTGTGGGAAGGAAATCTCCTGTTACCTGCACCTTGATCGCTTTGGGCGCCATGAACCGGAAGGTTACGGTGTTATCCGGATGAATCTCCGGAGAGATGATGTTCTGACTACCCCAAAGGGCTTGTTGGGCGAACGTGATCACGCTGATCAGCATGAATACGGCCAAGAATGATAATCTTTTCATAATGATAAATTTATTAATGGTATTACTAGGGTCTAAAGATTTTTACAAATGTAATGAATAATCTGTTACATGAGCAATAAATAGGCTCGATAATGTGTGTCTTTCGTGACGGGGCATAATGAGAGGTAGCCTTCTTGAATTCTTCCATTCGCAAGGCGAAGTGGATAAGTCTCAGACATGAGGCGGTGTTTCTCGAGAGCTTCTCCGGCTTCCTTCTCGTAAGAAACCCGGTAATCGCCAACAGCCCTAGGCGCTACATAATGCTGGAATAGACGTAAAGCGACCATTCCCATCGTGTATCGCATATTGATCTCAATGCAGGGATGAATAGCGAAAGATCCGTCCTTTTGTCTATAGACCAGCATGTCCACACCTATACAGCCTGCGTAAGTAGATCCGTACACTTCTTGTAATACAGTGCGTACCGCCTCTTGGATGCGGGAATAGGTCTCTTCGCCCGTGAATCGGGTGATGCGGGAGAGCATGGTGGATTGTTCCTCTAGGATGTTGCCTGTATAGGAGCCTCGCTCCTCGGTATTGAAAACGGATAATCCCTCGTAACGGACAGTACCTTGCCCGTCGGAATAAAATTCCATGGCGAAATCCTGTACTTTGTCTAATCCGCTTTCGATGCTGATCATTCCTTGTTTGTTGAATGCGCCCTCTATCCAGTTTTTCGTCTTCGTATCCGGTTTTCGTTTCTCTACCCATAACAATCCCCGTCCGGAAGAGGAATAGGGTGTTTTTAATACGAAGGGAGCGTTGCATAAGATCATGTATCTCTCCACCTCCCGGATTTTCGTGCAGAAACGAGGCGCTACCGGAATAGGGAGATCGGGTAGGAGGGCCTGTATCTTTTCCAGACATTCCGCCGCCGTTTGCCTACCGGTAAGGCGAAAATAATCCTCTTTCCAAGTCGGGACGGATAGCCGGACTTTTGCCTTGTTCCTCAACTGCTCGAATAAATGAAGACTATGCGGGGAAAGTCCCCACGGGGCCGCGTCCATAGGAGAGAGGTAGGGAGCATTTTTCGCCAGCATCGCTTTTGTTACAGGTATAGGAGCCGGGTGTAGGTCTTTGGGTAAATGGGAGAAAAACGGAGGGGCTGCCTTACTATCTTCCAGATAGACAAAATCATCCTCTTCCGCATACCAAACCGGCAGCAGCGCCAAGTCTTTTTGCATTTTACGGACATTTGTCGGTGCCGTGTAGTTCTGTGTCCCTAAAAGTACGGCCGTCTCGTGGCCGGGATTGAAATAATGTATCCGTGACATAAAAGCGTAAAAACAACAAAGCCGTCTTTTTAAAGGACGGCTTTGCTCGGGTTTATGAGATTGTTATTCCAGATTCTCGTCGATGGCATCGATCTTCTTGACTGTTAAAGCCATATCCTCTTTCAGTTTTTCGATCTTGCGTTCCATTTCTTTCAGTAAACCGCCGCCGCCCTTGGAGGAAATGCTTAGGAAGCCGATGTTGTTCTCGTAAGTCTGAAGCTCGTTCTTCATGCGCTCGTACATACGCATCAACTTATCACGCTCGCTGAACAAACGGCCTTTACCTCTTTCGCCGCTGGTCATCTCGTTTAGGTTGTTGCGGAACGACTGCATCTTGCGATCGTTCTGGTCTACCTTCAAGCGATCGAATTGTTGGTCAACCGCCTCGTGATATTCCTTGTAGATCTTATCTTTCTCCTTGAACGGTACGAAACCGATCGTGTTCCATTCCGCCATATAAGACTTCAAGGTCGTGATAGCCTCATCATGTCCAAGGCTCTCGTCCATGCCCTTAATCTTAGCGATCAACTCTTTCTTAGCGGCCAAGTTGGTCTGCTCTATGCTCTTTTGGGAAACAACGTTCTTATTCTTTTGCTCGAAGAAATAATCACAAGCCGAGATAAAACGTTTCCAGACAGCGTCGGAATGCTTACGGGCTACCGGTCCGATCGTCTTCCATTCTTTCTGCAAAGCGATCATCTTATCCGTCGTATCCTTCCAGTCCGTACTATCCTTCAAAGCCTCGGCTTTCTCACATAACGCACGTTTAGCGTCGAGGTTTTTCTCCATATCGCTCTTGATCGCCTTGTAGAACTCGCTTTTCTTCTCGAAGTAGACATCGCAAGCGGCACGGAAACGTTCGAATATCTTTACATTATATTTTTTCGGAGCGAAACCAATCGTCTTCCATTTCTCTTGCAAGCCGATTACCTCCTTATTCTTTTCTTCCCAATCCTTAAACGATTTCAACGCACTGAAATCAATCGCCTCGATTTGTTCGCAAATCACGGTCTTCGCATCCAGATTCTCCTGCTCTTTCGCTTTCAGTTTCTCGAAGTGCTCTTGGTGACGCTTATTGATCACGGTTGAGGCAGCTTTGAAGCGAGCCCATAAATCCTCACGCAACTCTTTCGCCACCGGCCCGATCTCACGCCATTGCTGGTGCAGCTTCTGAAGCTGGTGGAAAGCGGAGATAACATCCGGCTCGTTACCTAGTTTCTCTACGGTTTCGCACAAGGCGGTCTTCAATTCCAGATTCTTCTTGAAGTCGTAATCACGGAACTGATTGTTTATCTTGATAATATCATAGAATTTCTCGGTGTAGATCTGATAGTTTTTCCAAAGCTCGTTCACGTGCTCTTGGGGAACGGCCTTCACCTCTTTCCATCTTTGTTGGATGTCCTTGAAAGAGTTGTATAATTTATTGAAATCATCTTGGCTTTCGCAAAGCTCTTTCAACTGGTCGATCAACTGCAATTTCAAAGCGTAGTTAGCGGCCTTTACACGCTCTTCCTCGGCGAGGATAGCGGCTCTTTTCTCTTTATAAGAAGTGAGCAAATCCTTGATCTTGTTCTCGGTTTCGTCAGCGGGAGCTGTAAAATCCTTTTCTTCGCCACCATCAGCGATGAATTCCTTCTTGAGCTCTTCCACCTCGTTACGACGGATCTTGTAGTAAGCCTGTTTCAAAGCCTCTACTTCTCCACGGGAAGTCTCTACGGAAGTCTCAACAAGTTCGGTTAACTTAGCGAGAATTTCTTCTTTGGTTAATTTACCTGCGGCAATAGCAGCGTCCGCCTCCGCTGTATCGTTGGCTTCAACGTCTGCGGTAGCATCGATTTCCGGCGTCTCAACCGGTTTTTTAGTTTCTTCCAATTTCCCGGCTTCTTCCGGCAAATTAGTCTCAAGAGTGTCCTTCATATACAATCGCTTTTAAGAAAAGGATAAATACATTCCTATATCAAGTCACAAATTAAACTAAATATTTTTGGATTACAGCATTTCGGGGAAATTATTTATCTAAAAAGTCATTTTGGATACTAATAGATGTTAAGGTTGGCCTATTTCTCTTGATTCCGGTTGTAGAGACGGGGCATGCCCCGTCTCTACACCGTCTACTTATACTATTTAATCTTATTTATCCCAAGAAGGAAATCAATACGCCGGCAGCTACCGCCGAGCCGATCACTCCCGATATATTACTAGCCATGCAATATTGCAAGACATGGTTCTTCGGATCATATTGCAACGCGATCTCATTCGCCACACGAGAGGCCATTGGCACGGCGCTTAAACCCGTGGCTCCGATAAGCGGATTGATTTTCTTCTTAGTGAACAAATTGAAAATCTTAACGAAGAAGATACCTCCGGCGATAGACAAGGCGAATGCCAAGAAACCGCCGATTACGATACCGATTGTTGTTAGGTTCAAGAACGCTTCCGTGGTCATGGTTGCCCCGACGGATAATCCGAGGAAGATCGTGGCTGCGTTCATGATACTGTTGGAAGCGGCATCGAACAGACGGAACGTATTGGTTCCGATCTCTTTTACAAGATTACCGAACATCAACATACCGATCAAAGGAACGGAGCTGGGAACAAACAGGGCGACTACGGTAGTTACCACGATCGGGAAGATAATCTTCAATACACGCAAATTCTTGATCTCCATGTTAGAAGGGTATTTCTTCTCTTGTTCCTTCATGTTGATCTGTAATTCTTTCTTAGAACACAGTAGCTTAACGACCAACGGGATGATAACCGGTACCAAAGCCATGTAAGAATAAGCGGCGATAGCGATCGGGCCTAGCAAATGCGGAGCCAATTTAATGGTCGTGAAGATAGCCGTCGGGCCATCGGCGCCACCGATAATACCTAAAGACGCTGCCTCTTTTGGTGTGAATCCCATCAAGATCGCTACCAAAAGCACCGTGAAGATTCCCAATTGAGCCGCGGCGCCGAAAATGGATAGGCGAAGGTTACGGAGCATCGGACCGAAGTCGGTCAACGCACCGACACCCATGAAGATAATCGGCGGCAAGAAGCCCGTCTTGATCAACATATAATAGATGAAGTTCATCAAGCCAAGCTCGTGTGCGATATCATGCAGCGGCATTTCCCAGATGTTTCTCATCACGCCGTGTACATTAACCAACCCATTCTCATCCGCTTGAATCACTCCCATATCGCCTCCGGGGAAATTGGCGAGCAATACGCCGAATGCGATAGGCACGAGCAATAGCGGCTCGTATTGTTTCTTGATACCGAGGTAGAGCAATACGAACGCTATGGCATACATGATCAAGAACTGCGGTTCAGCAATGATATTGCTGAACGCAGTCATCTCATATAAGTTTTGAAATATCTCGTTCATTATTGAATCGTCATTAATACATCATCCTCAGATACGGCATCACCGGAAGACAGGCAGATCGCCGTGATCGTTCCCCCGAACTCGGCACGTACGGCATTGTATGTTTTCATGGCTTCCACGTAGCAAAGGACATCCCCTTCTTTCACTACGTCGCCCACCTTCACCGGGGTATCGGAAGCGTTCTTTACTAGGAAGAATTTACCTTCCAGCGGAGAAAGCACCTCTTTCCCAGCGCCTGCGGGAACGTTTGTTACCTCTGGGGCTGTCGGGGCGGGAGCCACTGTCGGTTTAACTTCCGGAGTTGAGCTGTTGGTATCACCAAAAGCGACGGTCACATGGTAAGCCTGTCCGTTTACATCTACGGTCATGACTTGCGGAGTCGTCGGCATCGTTAATGCAGCGGCAGGTGCCGGAGCCGGTGCAGCAGGAGTGGCGGG
>ENA-UALO01000693-UALO01000693.1-human-gut-metagenome-genome-assembly--contig:-NODE-693-length-12454-cov-4.961529_pt1 | contig 12454 bp, 12 predicted proteins | sample MGYA00243701_ERZ654470 | MGnify/ENA primary metagenome ERZ654470 (study PRJEB26926, sample SAMN06164444) | human gut metagenome | biome: ENVO:00009003; feature: ENVO:2100002; material: ENVO:00002003...
AGATGTGTATAAGAGACAGCCGGAGTACACCGCCGCCGGTTATGTTGCCGCCCTGCCGGTCTGCGGGCAGCGCATCACCGGTACGGCCCTGCGGCAGGCGCTGGGCCTGCGCAGCACCTGCTTCACGGTCCGGTATGAGAGCGGTGCGTTCTGTTTTACCACAAAAGGCTACGGCCATGGCGTGGGGCTCAGCCAGTGGGGTGCCAAGGCACTGGCCGAGCAGGGGCAGAACTTTGCCGACATCCTGGCCCATTACTACCCCGGAACTTCCCTGTCCGGATAAAAAAGAGCCCATCTCCCGAAGGAGACAGGCTCTGTGAAATGCATGCAGAAGGGATCAGCCAAACAGGCCGGACAGCCAGCCGAGGGTGCTCTGGATTGTTTCTTCCGCCGTGGCCGTAATGGTCTGGTCGGTAAGTTTGGTACCGTCGGGGTCCTGCACCGACCAATAGGTAGCGGTGCTGGTGGCGGCATCTGAAACGGTGAAGTCGCTGGCAAAGCAAAGGGTCTCGCCGCTGGACTCGGTCACGATGACCATGTAGGTGTAGCAGCCCGTGGGCAGCTCACCGAAGTGGATCTGGTCGTCCAGCGTCTTGAGGGAGAAGCTGGTTCCGCCCACCTGGGCCTGTGCGGACTGCACGATCTTGTCGTTCTCGTCCAGGATGGCCACCTGCACACCTTCCAGCGTGCTGCCGGAGGTGCTGTTGGCGGTGCCGGTAAGGGCCATGCCGCTGCCGGTGTGCACATTGACCGGATAACGCATGCCTTCCAGCCGCAGGTCATCTGCCTGCAGGGCTGCGCCGTTGTGGTCGGCGCTCACATACCAGTAGCAGGACGCCTGTGCAATGGACACGCTGGAGCTGGTGAGCGGGATGCGGCCGGAGGAGATGTTCCCGGCCGGGTCGGAACAGTAGAACACGCCGTTCGTATAATCGGTCAGCAACACGGCATGGGGCTGCGTGCGGTCGTACAGGACGATGCCTTCCGGGTGCTGAGCCAGCAGCTGGATGAGCAGCTGGGTCTTTTCCTGATTATTGGAGGGCAGGGTCGCATAGGCCACCTGCATCTCCCGGTATGTAAAGCTGTGGGCCAGACCATTGGACCAGGCCGTGGAGCGCACACTGTTTTCAGTCACATCCACCCAGTCGGTCCGTCCGTCAAAGTAAGCGCGGCGGCGCAGCATCATGGCAGCCGAAGCCAGCGTGCAGGTGCCGCCCCGGCTCTGCTTGAAGTAGAACCCGGCATCCACATTCAGGTCCACAGCCAGTGCTGCGGGCAGACAGGTGAGTGCAAACACGATGGTGAGCAGAATGCTCACCAGTTTTTTATGTGCGGTCGTTGGCGCTGCGGTATTCACGGTCTGGTCGCTCCTCCCTTTTCTGGCATCATTTTTCACGTTTCACTGCCATAAAGTATACCAGCCTGTAACCATTTTGTAAACAAAGGCGGTTATTTTTTCTCAGGATTGACACGTTTTCAAGGTTTTTGTTGGGAGAAATGCACAATTTCAAGCGCGATATTCTACATATCCTACAAATTTTTTGTGTTTTATTTCTGCCGTCGTTCCTCCTGTCGCACGCAAAAAAGCCGTCTGCCGCAGGCACAAAAAAAGAAAAGGTCCAACGACTTCTGTTGCGAAATCGTTGGACCTCTTGGTCCAGCAGAGCTGGACAAATCCGAACTTTTTTCCTCCGCTGAGTCAGCGGTCAAAGTGTCCTCAAATCGGACGATTTGGGTGCCATCCTTGTAGTTGAACGTGAGCAGCATCCGATCATCGTACAGAAAAATGGCATTTACAAAAATTTCAATCAGTGCTTTCCGCTGCTTTTTCTGCGAAATATCGAACTTTCTAAATTTCATCAGCCAGAATCGGATGAAATCCTCATTGAAGCTGGGCTTCTTCAATTTTTCATCTGCGATTTTTACAGTCAACTCATCTTTCTGGCTTTCCAGCGCTTCCAGACGCTCTTTCGTTGTCCGGGTGTACAAGCCGTCCTCGATCGCCTTCATCAAGTTGTCCAACTTTTTGTTGACCTCTCGCAGTTGCTTTTCCAGCAGCGGAATCGTGGTGTTTTCCTGATTCTGGACATCCATGACGAGCTGAACGATCTTGTCGATCACCGCATCGTCCTGAATCAGCTTCATGGTCTCCCGGACGACCAGATCTTCCAGCCAGTCCTTCTGCACGGTCTTTTTGTTGCAGCCCCTGCGCCGCTTGACGTTAGCGCATTTATAATAATAGTAGGTGCGCCCGGTTGCACTGGTTCCGCTTTCGCCGAACATCAGCGCACCACACTTGCCGCAGAACAGCTTGGTGGTCAGCAGATATTCCTCATCTGCCTTGCCACAGGCAGGGGCACGCTTGTTCTTATCCAGACGCTTCTGCACCCGGTCAAACAGGTCTTTCGGAACAATAACCGGAATTGCATCCGGCACAACGATATCCCGGAAAGACAGTTCGCCAATGTACCGACGGTTCTTCAGCATGGTATTCACGCTGCTGTGGGTCATTTTGCCGCCCAGCATATTGCGGACACCCTTGTCGTTGAGAAAGTTTACGATCTCCACCATCTTATCGCCATTGTCATACCGCTGAAATGCTTCCAACACCAGCGGAGCGGTCAGCGGGTCAAGATGATAAAACTTGTCATCGTCGATTTTATAGCCGATGGTTCCCGTACCGCCAGTGCACTTACCCTTCAGGGCGTTCTCGGTCTGACCACGGATCACCTTTTCGGACAGCTCTGCGGAATAGTATTCCGCCATACCTTCCAGGAGGGTTTCCACCAGAATGCCCTGTGAACCCTCGGCAATGGGTTCCATAACGGAAATCAGGTGGACACCGTTCTTTTTCAGGATCATCTTATAGTTTGCGCTATCAAAACGATTCCGGGCAAAGCGGTCAAATTTCCAGACGAGAACAACATCAAACAGCTTTTTGCCGCTGTCTTTGATCATCTGCTGGAACTCCGGGCGATTGTCTGTTTTGGCGGAGAATGCACGATCAATGTAGTGTTTGATGACCGTGATACCTTTTTTTCCGCATAGGCCGTGCATTCCCGAATCTGCCCCTCGATAGATTCTTCACGCTGGTTATCCGATGAATAGCGGGCGTAGATTACGGCGGTCATAGACTCACTTCCTTTTTTTATCGAACAGATGGGTAGCTTTTTGCATACTTGTAGATCTGGCGCGCACAGTCGAGGCTCATTTTGCTGGAATCGTTATGTTTGAGCCATGCATTCACATTGCCGGGATTCAGCTTCAAGTCTGTGTAGAGACGATAATTCGTCAGTTTCTTTTTCTGCTGAAGTTCCAATACCCGGCGATGGATCAACGCTTTCGTATCATTGTCCGCAAGAGAGGTATCCCGCACCGAGCAATAGCTGCGCCAAACCTTCAAATAGCCTTCCGGCAGTTCTGATGATTGCTTTTCAAGAAGCACCAGCATTTGCTCCAGCGAATAGAGATTAGAAAGTTGCTCATATTCCGCAGCAATCGTACTGTTTGCGGTGTAGCGGAGCAGCAGTTCTACTTTATCAAAGGCCAAAGCATAGAGAAACAACGGTTCTTTCAGGCGGGGATTCTCGCTCAGACAATCTGCCAGCTTATGAATACTAGCCGTCTGCACCCCGGAAAGCTCTGCCACATACTGCTTCAAGAAACCCTCAAATGTCAGCTTTCGCATGGTCTCCACCTCTCCACATACTCCTGATAACGGATATAAAAATCCCGATACCGCCAGTCGTTCAAGATGCTGGCTTTCAGTTCATCTTCATCCGTTGCAAGGTGTTCCAGCAAATCCCAGTCCAAAGAGTTCCGCACGGCCTCGCTCTCTACGTCTGCTTTGTCGGTGTCCCGGAAAGAGCACAGCTTTGCAATCACCAAATCTTCCAGACTGGGTGTGTAGAACTGCACCTTTGTACCACCAAAGGGTAGCGGCTGAAGCCGGTCTTGGAAGTTATATGGGAAATTGTCGATGTAGGCTTCCACATCGGTGTTGATGTCGTACTTGCCAAGCAAACTGTACAGTTCTTTCGGAACACTCAAGGCATCAATGTCATGAGTAGCGCGGGTCAGCTTGCCCAACAAAATAAACGCACTGCCACCTACAATCACCATCTGATAGCGGTCGTTATTGTCGATCATCAGGTCTGCGTCTTCGTCCAGACGTTCCAGACGCTTGCGGAGGTCATCTAAAATCATCTTTCCCATAAAGTAGCCTTTCACTTTTTCAATAATAGTATTCTTTAATTAAATTTTACATGGAAAAGATTTAAAAGTCAACACCTAATTTTTCAGATTTATATCTCATCGAGTTGAAGCATTCAACCGGCACTCATTATTCAACGGTCTAAGGTACACACTGTCTCCAACACATCCTTTTAGGTCTGTTCTGCTAATAATCATCCATGTGATACCGTTTCCATCTTCATCCTCCAAATCACATCTATAAAATTGATAGCCAAACACCTCTAACACAATATTTACTGTAAATGTTTCGTGCTTAACACACAAAAAACCAAGTGTGAGAAAAAATATCAAAAACAACGCAACGCTTTTCCATTGTGTGAAGTCAAATGCAAACAATGGTAAAATATATGAAAGTAAAAATTCTGATGTCACCGTTTTTTCTTCGGTAACAGTAAGTATTGTATATCTTTCAGCTTCAGAGTTTGCTTCTACTCGAAGTTTTTTTAACACGAAAACAAGAGATATTGAAAAGACAACTAGTATTGTTGAAATGCCTATCTTCTCTATACCTGATGACTGAGTATCTTCTAAAAGGCTCACAGTGTCAACAAAAATAACAGACAACCATAATGGCGCAAATGATATGAAAAACAATGCGCTTGTAAAAAGTTTTGACACTCTATTCACTCCCACTTTCGAGGACTGGACACTTCCATCGGAAGATCATCAAATGGGTCAACCATACCTTTATTACATAGCAGTTTAACAAGCTTTTCAGAAACACCGTTTTGTGTTGTGTCGAATTTTCCTTCAAGCAACGGAAGACCAAACTTTTCGGCCAAACGTCTTCTATCATCCGAATTTTCTAACTTTTTTAAATGCTCGTCATTAAAAGCCACAAATCTTCTCGGATTATGGCCACTTGATGCACATGTCCTAAACAACTCAAAATCTGTCACAATGCGCATTTTTTCTACTGCTGCAACTTTTTGCAAACAGATTCCCTTATATGCTCTTTCTATATTAAAAAGTTTTTCTCCTGCCATGGATAGCATATAAGCTGTATCGTCTATTATTATAATATCCAAGTTGGTTCTGAGTGAAAGTACTTTGTTATCGATTTCGCTAAATGTGCCACTCGATTCCCAAAATTTATGCCGCAATGTTGTAATCGGATTTTGCATTGAAAAAAGTTTAATACGATAATCTTCTCCATTTATACTTAGGGTTTCTTTGATTAGCTGAGCCGATGCGGAAAATTTCAAAGGATTAATTTCCACATCTGGTTTCGATATCGCTTCTTGAAGTGTTTTAAATTCATCACAAATCAATACATTTTCCGCTGGTAGCTCATAAATTGTTTGTGCATCAGCACTCCCATCATATTCTTTTACGGTATGATATTTCTTAAATTCTTTTTTGTAATGATCAGAAATTTCACCAACAAAATGAGTCAGTCTTCCCTCTGGTGAAAGATTGACCTTACAAGTAGAATAACTTGTTTTATTTTTTGCCGACACCTTAATTTTGAGGAGTTGAAGGCTTAAGGAACTTCCTTCTTGGAGCTTATTAAAGATGGACTCAATTTGCTCTAATGTCATTTTTTACTCTTCCTCCTCAAATCGTCATATTGTCCGTCCACATCTCACACTGGCTAATGACCGTGCTGATTGCCGTATCATAATCTTCCGGTGGATACTTATACTTTTTCAGAAGGTGCTTCACCATCTTACGCATACTCGCACGAGCAGTTTCTTTTTTCTGCCAGTCTATTGTCCGATTTTTGCGCAGCATTTCCGTAAGTTCTCTGGTTAAGTCAATCAGTTCATTGTTTTGGTAGAAATCCTTGATGTTTTCCGGCTTTGTCAGAGCATCGTAAAAAGCCAGTTCTTCCTGCGTCAAGCCCAGCTTTTTACCGTTGTTATACAGTTCTGTAATCTCCTGTGCCGTTTTCAGAAGTTCCTTGATGACCTCCTCGTTTGTAATCAAGCCATTGTAGTAAGAGTTCATCAACTGTGTAATCTTTTCTGAAAACTTCTGAGACTGCACAACATTTGTCCGTTTATACAGTGAAACTTGCTCTGCCATAAGTTTTTTCAAAATTTCTACGGCAATGTTCTTTTCCTTCATTTTTGAAATTTCATCCAACACCGCCGGGTCAAACAGGCTGATATTTTCATCTGCCTTCTTACTGTCAAACAAACTGATAACACCTTGACTCTGGATACTTGCTTTCAGCAGTTCATTGATTTGAGCATTGATTTCTTTCAAAGAAAGTGTCTTGCCGCCACTCCCACCATAGGTGATCTTCACCACCGTAGAACGGACTGCTTCCATATAGGCCGCTTCATGTCGCTCCTGCTCCGTGGTCATGCTGGAACACAGCGAATGCGACTGTTTCAGCAACAGAGCTTCTCGCAGGAACAGATCTTTGCGCTTGGGTGCTTTTGCGTCCAGAACAAAGTTTACGCCGCCAGTGACCAGCTTTGCCATCATCAACGGAGAACCACCAATAAATCCGCTGAAATCAAAGCCGTGCAACAAATCTTTGCACACCTGAAGCTTTTCCTGAAACTTTGGATAAGCAACTTTGGCAATGTCCATATCGCCATATCGGGACTGGTCACGCTTGGTATACTCCTTCATAGCGGCTTTGAGGGCAGATGCAATGCCAACGTAATCTACAATCAAGCCGCCCTCTTTGTCCTTAAACACGCGGTTGACACGCGCGATGGCCTGCATCAGATTGTATCCGTGCATTGGCTTGTAAACATACATCGTAGCCAGTGAAGGCACATCAAAACCTGTCAGCCACATATCCACTACAATGGCAATCTTCATCGGGTCATCGTTGTCTTTGAATTTCCGGGCAAGTTCTTCTTTGTGAGATTTTGTACCGATGATTTCTTTCCAATCCTCCGGGTCATTGTTGCCACCCGTCATAACTACGCCGATTTTTTCGTTCCATGTCGGGCGCAGTTCCAGAAGTTTTCGATAAATCTTCATCGCAATCGGGCGCGAATACGCCACGATCATCGCCTTGCCCGTCAAAAGATTAGCGCGGTACTTTTCGTAATGGTTGACAATATCTTCGCACAGCGATTGAATGGTAGAGTCTGCCCCCAGCACACTCTCCATCTGCCCCAACATCTTTTTGCTTTTTTCAATCGTTGCAGCGTCCGATTGCTGTTCCAGCGCATCGTAGGTCGCATCAATCAAGGCCAGCGTATTTTGGTCAAGGTGGAGTTTGATAACGCGGCTCTCATAGTAAACCGGACGCGTTGCGCCATCTTCCACCGCCTGTGTCATATCATAAATATCGATATAATCACCAAAAACTTCACGCGTATTTCTATCTTTTGCCGAAATAGGTGTTCCTGTAAAGCCTATGTAAGTTGCATTCGGCAGGGCATCATGAATGATACGGGCATTGCCAATGACCGTATGTGCTTCTTTTTCACCCTGTTCATTTTCTTTGATGACAATTTTTTCATCAAAACCATACTGTCCACGGTGGGCTTCATCCGCCATTACCACAATATTTCTACGTTCGGACAGTGGCTTCTCGCCACGCTCAAACTTGAACATCGTGGTGAAGATAATGCCGTTTGCTTTTCGACCATCCAGCAGCTTGCTTAGATTTTCCTTGCTGGTTGCCTGTACAGGTATCTGGCGCAAAAACGGCGCACACTTGGCGAACTGCGTGTAGAGCTGATCGTCAAGGTCAATGCGGTCCGTCATCACAACGATGGTGGGGCTATCCAAAGCTTCTTGCAGTAAATGGGCGTAGAATACCATCGACAGCGATTTCCCGCTGCCCTGCGTATGCCAGAACACACCACCCTTGCCATCCGTTTTAGTGGCAATCTTGGCCTTTTCGATAGCTTTTCGCACTGCAAAATACTGGTGGTATCCAGCCAAAATTTTAATCGGCTTCTGCCCATCGCCGGAAAACAGGATAAAATTTTTCAGAATATCTAGCAACCGGGCTTTCTGGAACATCCCCTCATAGAAGGTATCAAACTGCGCATACGCCGTATTTTCGCAATCGCCATCCTTTGTTTTCCACTCCATAAAACGGTCAAGTCCAGAAGTGATTGTTCCCGCCTTATTGGTCGAAAGGTCGCTGATTACGCAGATTGCATTATAATAGAACATCGAAGGGATGTCCTTCATGTAGTTCCGAATCTGGTTGTATGCGTTTTCTGCGCCCACTTCGTCCTTGGAAGGACTTTTCAGTTCGATCAAAACCAACGGCAAACCGTTGATAAACAAAATAATATCCGGGCGGCGGTTGTTTCCATTTTCCACGAAGGTATACTGGTTTACCACATAGAAATCATTTTTGTCTGCATCTGCATAATCAATCAGCTTTACTACCGAAGACCGTTCTTCACCCTTGACTGCATATTTGACCGTGATACCGTTTTGCAGATAGTCCATAAAGACAATATTCTTCTGCAACAGGCTTCCTGCATCAAAATCATTCAGTTTCAGGATGGCTTCATCAATTGCCACAGCCGGAAGGCTGCGATTCAGCCGCACCAGACAATCCCGCAAAGCATCGTCCAGCAGAGGGCGGCTGTAATCAGTCCGGTTCATATCGGGAGCATAGATATGGGTGTAGTCCATGTTCTCAAACAATTCGATTATGGCTTGTTCAAAGGTGTCTTCATTGAAAAGCATATTCTTTCTCCACCAATAAATCAATCTTGATTTTTTTCGAGCTCTTTTGTGATGGCATCAACTATATCGTCAATGATTGACTTTGACACAGTTTTTGCCATAGGGCGTTCCATCGATGAATATTTCTGTAAGGTATCTGCTAAGGCTTTTCGTGCCTTACTCTGCCCAATTTCTTTGTTGTACCAATCAGGAATCAAGCTTTCCTGAACTGCAACATAACATTCATCAAAAAGAATCGGATTGATTTTCTTTTTCAAAATGTCTCTAACGATTTGACTATCTTCGACATGTGGTGTTTTCTCCAGTGTTGCAGTATCACCATTCATTGAAGCCACATCAAACATTTCAAATGGCTCATCTTGTAGGGATGGCATGTTTACATGAACATCTTTTATATACGCCATTTGGTGTTCCAATTCAGGGAATAAGCTTCCTTCGTTTATATTGTAAAAATCCAACTCCCTTAGAATGTGCTCTTTTGATTCTGCCGGGATCCTAAAGCTGAATTCATCAAATTCGTCCCGAACATTTTTATAGGCTCTTTTTATAATGTATTCTCCAGCCCCCTCTCCTGCGATCTGAATATTATATTGTCCGCAGATCAAGAATGAGCCATTTTGCCTTTTCAAACGTTCGTTATTAAGATTTGATAAAACAAAATAGTTGTTCTGAATGATTTCAATGATACTCTTATATCCATTTTTTCTGCAATTGACCGCATCAGCTTTTGAATAGATGCCTTCCTTCTGAAGCTTGTCGAGTAACGTTTCCAACTTGAAGTTTCCTGTTATCTTTTCTGTTGCCAAATAGGACAGAACCTTAATCTCGTCATCGTCATACGATTTTCCATACTCCTGCTTAAAATAAACGCGTCCGTCTGTTGGCGGCAACAACACAGTCTTCCCATCTGAAATCGATATATCTTGATTGGTCTGGCACGCAAAAAACAGAGCAACCAATGGATTTTCTGTAACATCCAATAGTCTTGTTGGCAGTCCGTAATGCTGCAACTTTGCAAGCTTTTCAAACGCCGTTATCGTATCGCCGAAGTCTCTTGGGTTCCGTATGTACGCAGCACGAATCATATCATACTCGTGCGCCAACATTCCGTTACGAAATATTCCCGGCATAACATTCCAATCATAGCTGGCTTGTCCTCGAAAGAAATAATGCTTCGCGCTCTCTTCGGGTTCCACATTAGCCATTTCATTCTTTATCAGCGAAATTCCGTCCAAATAGCCATTCAGATCCCAGACAACCCAACTGTCATGGCTACTGGTTCGTGTTTTGTCCGAATTATCCATGTTATTCCTTCATTTCTTTTATAAACGATAATTTAGAGCAGCAAGCCGCCGCATTGTTTTCAAGCCTCTATAATCGATCAAATACTGAGGTTAGATACACCGATTTAATACAAATACTCGGCGGTGGAACCCCCAAGACAGGCGAAACCGCGTATTGGAACGGTAATATTGCTTTCTTTACTCCAAAAGATGTTGGCACACCATATACATTTATCACAGAAAAGACTATTACAGAAGAGGGACTTTCACATTGCAATAGCCGACTATATCCTGTGAATACAGTTTTCGTTACGGCAAGAGGTACTGTTGGCAAAGTTGGTCTGTCCGGAATTCCGATGGCTATGAATCAATCCTGTTATGCACTTGTCGGCAAGGAAACACATCAGCTTCTTGTCTATTTTTACACCCTCAAAGCTGTTGATAGACTTAAGCATAAAGCAAGTGGAGCTGTATTTGATGCGATTACCACTAGAGATTTTGATTCAGAGCAAATCATGAAGCTATCTGATGATGATGCTAAAGCGTTTCTCTGTGTTGCAGAGCCAATGTTTCAGGAGATGCTTAACAATAGTATCGAAAACTTGCGGCTTTCAACACTACGGGATTTCCTGTTGCCCAAGCTAATGTCTGGTGAGATTGACGTCTCTTCCGTTCAGCTCTAAGCTGCTAAATTATCGTTTATCGCTTTATTTACTGCGATTTTCTTGTCTATCGTTGATAAAACAGATGCAATCTTCTGCTGTGTTTCAAAATCTGGAAAACGAACAATTTCTTTGTGCACAGTGTTTCGGTTGATTCCAGGAACTGCACTTGCTGATGCAAATTTTTTCCATTCAAGTGTCTTCAAAAAATAGTACACGAATTTTTCATCGTTTTCATGAAAATTTTCCACGTACAGAGTTGTGTTTAATGGCCAAAAAGATGTTTCTGCAAAAAAAACTTCTCCGATCGTTCCATATCGTCCTGTAATTACTCCCGGTGCTTCAACCATTGCTTCATTATGTGTTCCCGTTACACCGGAAGAGGAAAAGATTGGAATCTCGCCATTTTTCCTCTTTTGCTGGGGCAAGTCATATCCTCTTTTCAGGGTAACAAATTCTCCAAGCTCATCTATTTTCCATATTGCCATGTTTGTACCTCAACCAATAAATTTCCTATGTGCCAATTTCACATTTTGTTGTTTTACCATTGCATAGCGCATCGTTGTGTCAATTTTCTGGTGTCCTAAAAGCTGCTGCACCTGTTCAATCGGCATTCCCTTGTCAATTGCTGATGTTGCCAATGTACGCCGGAACTTGTGCGGGTGCACCTTATTTAGCTTCAATCGCCGTCCCAATTCACGGAGCATCGTTTCCACGCCACCGATCATCAATCGCTCGTGCGGCTCTTTCAGCGTCACAAAGAGCGCTGGATTGCTATCTGACCGTTCATCCAGATAATTTTGAAGGTGGATCTTCGTCCGTGCGTCAAAGTATACCAATCGTTCCTTGTTGCCCTTACCAAATACAACACATTCGCGCTCGTTGAAATTGATATCCTCCCGATTAAGTGTCACCAATTCCCCGACACGCATTCCAGAAGATGCCAGCAAATCAATAATCGCCAAATCTCGTACTGTTGAACAGTTGTCACGCATCAGCTCCAACGCTTCATCCGTATACGTTTCCTTGATGATTTTGGCGGTTTTCACTTTGTGAATCCTGCGGACAGGGCTTTTCACAATAAAATCTTCATCTTCCAGCCACGAGAAGAAACTGGAAAGAATACGCCGGATATTATCAATCGTAACTTTGCTTGACCGCCGCTGTGTTTGATAATCCGTCAGATATTTTCGCAAATCGTCCGTTGTAATTTGCTGCGGTGATTTTCCAACATCATTCAGCATCGCTTCGATAGTTTTTGAATAATAAGTCAATGTTTTCTCGGAGCAACCCTCTATCCGTTTTGCCGTAATGAACGCTGCTGCCGAATCTTGTTCCTCAGCCTTTGGCTGTTCTTCACCCATTTCAATTATGACACCTTGAAATGACGCTTCCAGCACTGCTTTCAAATGCAGCAACTGTTCGTTATTGAGATACGGCAGCATTTTTCGCTGTATCTCGTTGATAATTTGATTTTTCATCGCCGTATCTCCTTATTACGATTTCAGAGAACGACGGCAGTGGCAGTTTCTCCATAGAATCTCCCGCCACTGGTGAGAGTTATTAAAATTATGATAAACGATAATTTAGAGCAGCAAGCCGCCGCATTGTTTTCAAGCCTCTATAATC
>ENA-UALO01000697-UALO01000697.1-human-gut-metagenome-genome-assembly--contig:-NODE-697-length-12438-cov-4.343859_pt1 | contig 12438 bp, 8 predicted proteins | sample MGYA00243701_ERZ654470 | MGnify/ENA primary metagenome ERZ654470 (study PRJEB26926, sample SAMN06164444) | human gut metagenome | biome: ENVO:00009003; feature: ENVO:2100002; material: ENVO:00002003...
GTTTTTCAGGGATACGGCCAGCGCCTTTTCCTCACTTGCCGAGAAGGTGGACAGCACCCATGCGGCAAGGTCGTATTCCGGGTTCGGTTTTGCGCCAACCCCGATCTTGACCCGGGGGAAATCCTGACTGCCCAGCTCCTGAATGATGGACTTGATGCCGTTGTGCCCGCCGGCGGAACCCTCGGCGCGGACCCGCAGCCGTCCCGGCTCCAGAGAGATGTCGTCAAACATCACGATGATCCGCTGGGGCGGAATGCCGAAGTAGGCGGAAAGCTGCAATACGGAACGCCCGGACAGGTTCATATAGGTCTGGGGCTTGAGCAGAAACAGCTTTTTCCCGCCGTAATTCACCTGCGTGTACAGACCCTGAAATTTCAGCCTGTCCACTTTGGCGTTCAGCTTTTCGGCCAGAATGTCCATTGCCCGGAAGCCGGTGTTGTGCCGGGTCTTCTCGTATTCCCGTCCGGGATTGCCCAGCCCGACGATCAGCCAGCTGTCGCTGCTTTGTTTGGAAAACACGGCTTTAGAACAGGTCGGCGATGGAGGTGGCGCCGTGGATATGGCCGATGGCACGGGCAAACACGGGGGCGACGTCCAGGAATTTGATCTTGTGGCTGGGGGTGTTGGCGACCTCGGGAATGGTGTTCAGCAGCACCATTTCCTTGATGGGGCTGGCCTCAATACGGTCATAGGCGGGGCCGGAGAGGACGCCGTGGGTGGCGCAGGCGTAAATCTCCTTCGCACCGCCGATCTCTACCAGAGCCTTGGCGGCGTTGCACAGGGAACCGGCGGTGTCCACCAGATCGTCGTACAGGATGCAGGTTTTGCCCCGGACGTCGCCGATGATGTTCATGACCTCGGAAACGTTGGCCTTGGGGCGGCGCTTGTCCACAATGGCAAGACCCATATGCACCTTGGCGGCGAAATTCCGGGCGCGGCCAACGGAGCCGACGTCGGGGGAGACGACCACAAAGTCCTCGTGGTTGTATCCACTTTCGGGGAACTTGTTCATGAAGTATTCAACGAAGGTAACGTTGCCCAGCAGGTGATCCAGCGGAATGTCGAAGAAGCCCTGGATCTGGGCGGCATGGAGGTCCATGGTCAGAATGCGGTCAGCACCGGCGGCGGTGAGCATGTTGGCCACCAGCTTGGCGGAAATGGGGTCACGGGACTTGGCCTTGCGATCCTGACGGGCATAGCCGAAGTAGGGGATGACGGCGGTGATGCGGCCGGCGGACGCGCGGCGGCAGGCGTCGATCATGACCAGCAGCTCCATGAGATTGTCATTGACGGGTTTGCAGGTGGACTGGATGAGGAACACGTCGGCACCGCGGACGGTTTCCTCCAGGGTGACGGAAGCCTCTCCGTCGGCAAAGTGGGTCACAATGGCCTTACCCATGGGTACGCCCAGCTCTTTGCAGATGGTCTGCGCAAACTGGGGATTGGAATTGCCGCAGAAAACCTGAATGTTTTCACCGTAAGCAATCATCGGATGAATACCTCACTTTTTCTTTTTTTCTGCCCCCCGGCAACAGCCCGGACGCAAATTTACACATCCATTATATCATCCCGGCACCGGAAAAAGCAATATGAATAAATGTGAAATAACGCCGAAAAAACAAACAAAAATCCGGGCGTTTCTGGCGAAGAAAACAGAATATTGAGATGGTGTGGAAAACGAATTTTTGTTTGAAAAATATCTTGAGAGATTTGGGGTTTTGTGATATACTAACGAGTACAGATTTTTACGCATTTGGGAGCATCATATAGTATGAACGACAAGATCATCATTCAGGGCGCGCGGGAGAACAATCTGAAAAACGTGAACCTGACCATCCCCAGAGACAAGCTGGTGGTTTTCACCGGACTTTCCGGTTCCGGCAAGTCCAGTCTGGCCTTCGATACCATTTACGCCGAGGGACAGAGACGGTATGTGGAGAGCTTAAGCTCTTACGCCCGCCAGTTCCTTGGGCAGATGGACAAGCCGGACGTGGACTCCATCGACGGCCTGTCCCCGGCCATTTCCATTGACCAGAAGACCACCTCGAAAAACCCCCGCTCCACCGTGGGAACGGTGACGGAAATCTACGATTATCTCCGCCTCCTGTGGGCGCGGGTGGGCGTTCCCCACTGCCCGAAGTGCGGCAGGGAGATCCGCCGCCAGACCATTGACCAGATCGTGGACCGGGTGGAAGCGCTGGGAGAGGGGACGCGCTTTATCGTCCTGTCCCCGGTCATCCGGGGAAAAAAGGGCGAGCACAGGAAGGTGTTCGAGGACGCCCGGAAGTCCGGCTTCGCCCGGGTGCGGGTGGACGGCATTCTCTATGATTTGACCGAGGACATCCCCTGCGAGAAGAACAAAAAGCACACCATCGAGCTGGTGGTTGACCGGCTGGTGCTGAAGGACGGCCTGCGCCGCCGCCTGACGGACTCCATTGAGACGGCGTGCAGCCACTCCGGCGGCCTTGTGACCATCGAGCTGCCCGCCACAGGGGAGGAGCTGAGCTTTTCCCAGAACTACGCCTGCGAGGACTGCGGCATCAGCCTGACGGAACTGGAGCCGCGAATGTTCTCCTTCAACAACCCGGCAGGTGCCTGCCCCAGCTGCACCGGTCTGGGCTTCCAGCTCATCGCCGACGCCGATCTGGTGATTCCGGACAAGAACAAGTCCATTTTCGACGGCGCGATTCAGGCGTCCGGCTGGCAGAGCGCCCGGACGGATTCCATCTTCCGTATGTATTTTGAGGCGTTGGCGCAAAAATATCATTTTTCCCTGACGGAACCGGTGAAGAACCTGCCCGAGGATGTGATGGACGTGATCCTCTATGGCACCAAGGGGGAAAAGCTGCGCATGAGCTACAACCGGGGCAACGGTATGGGCGTGCTGGAGCAGCCCTTTGAGGGCATTCTCAACAACATTTCCCGCCGCTTCCGGGAAACGCAATCGGACGCCGCCCGGAAGGAGCTGGAGGAGTGCATGGCCACCGCGCCCTGCCCCCAGTGCCACGGCGACCGCTTATCGGAGATCGCCCGGGCGGTGACGGTGGGCGGCATCGGCATTATGGATTTCTGCCGCATGAGCGTCCGGGACGAGCTGGAATTTATGAAAAATCTTCGTCTGGAGGGCAGTATGGCCATGGTGGCCGAGCAGATCGTCAAGGAGATCAAGTCCCGCCTGCAATTCCTGACGGACGTGGGACTGAGCTACCTGACCCTGTCCCGGTCGGCGGGAACCCTGTCCGGCGGCGAGAGCCAGCGTATCCGGCTGGCCACCCAGATCGGTTCGTCCCTGATGGGCGTGCTGTATATTCTGGACGAGCCGTCCATCGGTCTGCACCAGCGGGACAACGATAAGCTGCTGGGGACGCTGAAGCACCTGCGGGATTTGGGCAACACCCTGATCGTTGTCGAGCACGACGAGGACACCATGCGCGCCGCCGATTTTATTGTAGATGTCGGTCCCGGCGCGGGCAGTCACGGCGGCGAGATCGTGGCGGCGGGAACGCTGGACGATATTATCAAATGCCCCCGTTCCGTAACGGGACAGTACCTCTCCGGCGTGAAGAAAATCCCCGTTCCCACCACCCGGCGGGCGGGGAACGGCAATTTCCTGCGCATTCGCGGCGCACGGGAGAACAATCTGAAAAATGTGGATGTGTCAATTCCGCTGGGAACCTTCGTCTGCGTCACCGGCGTGTCCGGCTCGGGAAAGTCCAGTCTGGTCAATGAAATTCTGAACAAGACCCTGCTTGCCACGCTGAACCATGCCCGTACCCGTCCCGGTCTCTGTGACGGCATTGACGGCATGGAGTATCTGGACAAGGTCATCGACATCGACCAGAGCCCCATCGGCAGGACTCCCCGAAGCAACCCCGCCACCTACACGGGGCTGTTCAACGATATCCGGGACCTGTTCGCGTCCACCAACGAGGCGAAGATCCGGGGCTATGGGCCGGGGCGGTTCAGCTTCAACGTCAAGGGCGGCCGGTGCGAAGCCTGCTGCGGCGACGGCCTTGTGAAGATCGAAATGCACTTTCTGGCGGACGTTTACGTTCCATGTGAGGTCTGTCACGGCGCGCGGTACAACCGGGAGACGCTGGAAGTCCACTACAATGGGAAAAACATCGCCCAGGTGCTGGACATGACCGCGGAGGAAGCGGTGGATTTCTTCGAGAATCTGCCGAAGATCCGCAGAAAAGCCCAGACTCTGGTGGAGGTCGGCCTTGGCTATGTGAAGTTGGGGCAGTCCAGCACGACCCTCTCCGGCGGCGAAGCCCAGCGGGTGAAGCTGGCGACGGAGCTGGCGCGGGTCTCCACGGGAAAGACCATCTATATTCTGGACGAGCCAACCACCGGTCTTCACGCCGCCGACGTGCATAAGCTCATTGAGGTTTTGCAGCGGCTGGTGGAGGCGGGGAACACCGTCCTGGTCATCGAGCACAATCTGGACGTCATCAAGACGGCGGACTATCTCATCGACCTCGGCCCCGAGGGCGGCGACGGCGGCGGAACGCTGGTCGCGTCCGGCACGCCGGAGGAAGTGGCGCAGATTCCCGAAAGCTATACGGGACAGTATCTCAAGTCTTATTTGTAAAAATATTGTCCGGTCTGCTCAGCAGACCGGACGGAGAAATTATTCGTACAATTCTGTGGGAAGACACTCGGAAAGCTCGATCAGCCCGTGATCCCGCTCTCCGGCGTAGTCCACCCGCAGGACGTTGGAGCGAAGCGTTGCCTGCTTGCTCTGGCGGATGGACATGGTCATGGTGATTCTGGTACCCACACCTTCCGGCTGGTCGATGAGGACGGCGCCCCCATGGTGGGCGGCGGCGGTGCGGATGAGCACCATGCCGAGGCCGATGCCGTACCGGCTGTCCTCCAGAGCGGGCTGGCGGAGATACCGGGAGAAGACGCTGCTGCGGACGCTCTGGGCAATGCCGGAGCCGCTGTCCGTCACGCTCAGGCGGAGCATCCGGCCGCTGCGGGTCAGCTTGGCCGTGACAGTCCCGCCCTTCGGGGTGAATTTGATGGCGTTGGACAGGATGTTCAGAACCGCCCGTTCCAGCTGTTCCCGGTCGGCAAGACCGTAGATTGGCTGGTCAGGCCCCTCGTAGGTCAGGGTGATGCCGGTGTGGGAGACAAGGGTCTCCGCCTTTTCAAAGAATTCGGCGAACAGCGCCGGAATGTCCACCGTTTCCTGGTGGGAGACGGCGGCGCAGCGCTCGGCGTCGGACATATTTCCGATGATCCGGAGAATCTGGAACAGTCCCCGGTTCAGACGGGCGACCTGCTCTGCCGTCCGGGGACTGCTCTCCGCAGCGCAGAGGGGGAACAGGCTGTCGGCGGTGATCATCACGTTGGTCAGCGGCTCCCGCAGCTCCCGGGCGGCCAGCGCCATGGAGCGAAGCTCGCCGTTGTCCGATTCCTGTTCCAGCAGGAATACATCAATGTCGTCCACCCGTGTGACCGACGCGCCGCAGCTGTGGGAGGACAGGTTCAGCGTCAGATACAGACACCCGCCGGTGAACGCGGCGTACTCCTCCGAGCCTGTCAGAAGCAGCGGGCGGACATCCGTGCCGGGGGTGATGAAAAGGCTCTCGGCGGCCTGATTGACCTTGATGATCTGATTTTCTTTTACGCAGAAGCCGGGGCGGATCACCAGATCCAGCATTCCCAGCGTATCTTTCTTTTCTTCCATGACGATCCTCCTAGCAGTCCTATCATGCGCAGAATGGGTGAAAACTTTCCCGGCAAGATTCGACGTTTTTTTCATTTCTCATTCTAGCGGAAACGGGACAAAATAGCAAGGGGTAAGAACTACGAGGTGAAAAATATGTCGATTCATGACGGACACCGCCAGCGGCTGAAGCAGCGCTTTCTGGAGGAAGGGCTGGAGAGCTTCACGGACATTCAGGTGCTGGAGCTGCTGCTGTTTTTCAGTGTTCCCCGGCAGGACACCAACCCCATCGCCCATGCGCTGCTCGACCATTTCGGCAGCCTGTATCAGGTATTGGAAGCACCGGTGGAGGAACTGCGGAAGGTCAAGGGCGTGGGCGAACAGTCGGCACTGCTGCTCAGCCTCATGAACGACGTGGCGCGGTACTATCAGGTTGACCGGACCATGCGGGAGAAAATTCTGCCCACGGTGCAGGCCTGCGGGGAATATCTGGTGCCGTTCTTCTTCGGACGGAACGTGGAAACGGTGTTTCTGCTGTGCCTGGACGCCAAATGCAAGGTGCTGTGCTGCAAGGAGGTCGGGCAGGGGAGCGTGAACTCAGCGGGGATATCCGTGCGGAAGATCGTGGAGACGGCCTTGGCTGCCAACGCTACCACAGTGGTTCTGGCGCACAACCATCCCAGCGGCATCGCGGTGCCCTCCAGCGAGGACGTGCAGACCACCTGCCGGGTGGCCATGGCCTTAAACGCGGTGGAAATTCAGCTGGCCGACCACATCGTGGTGGCGGACGGGGACTATGTCTCCATGGTGCAGTCGGGCTACCGGCTGGATGAAGGGAGTTATTATGGACAAATTCAAACTGGTATCGGACTATAAGCCATCCGGCGACCAGCCGGAGGCCATCAGCGCCCTGGTCAACGGCGTGAACTGGGGACTGCGGGAGCAGACGCTGCTGGGAGTCACCGGCTCCGGCAAGACCTTTACCATGGCCTCGGTCATTGAAAAGCTGAACCGCCCGACGCTGGTGCTGGCGCACAATAAGACGCTGGCCGCTCAGCTCTGTTCGGAATTCCGGGAGTTTTTCCCGGAAAACGCGGTGGAATACTTTATTTCCTACTACGATTACTACCAGCCGGAAGCCTACATCGCCCACACGGACACCTACATTGAAAAGGACGCTTCCGTAAACGAGGAGATCGACCGTCTCCGTCACTCGGCGACTTCCGCGCTGTTTGAGCGGCGGGACGTGATCGTGGTCTCCTCGGTCAGCTGCCTGTACGGTCTGGGCGACCCCATCGATTATAAGAGCATGGTCATTTCCCTGCGGGTGGGACAGGAGTACCCCCTGGACAATGTGCTGAAAAAGCTGACGGAAATCCGCTATGAGCGGAACGATCTGGACTTCTCCCGGAACAAGTTCCGCCTTCGGGGGGACACGCTGGAAATCTATCCCGCATACTGGTCGGGACGTGCCATCCGGGTGGAGTTTTTCGGAGACGAGGTGGACAGGATCAGCGAGATCAACGCCGTTTCCGGCATTGCGGAGCGGTATGTTGACCACGTGGCCATCTATCCCGCCAGCCATTACGTTGCTTCCAAGGAGAAATTGCAGCGGGCAATAGTGGAAATTCAGCGGGAGTGCGACGATCAGGTGGCCTTCTTCCGCGCCCACGACAAGCTCATCGAAGCCCAGCGCATTGCTCAGCGGACGGCCTATGACTTGGAAATGCTGACGGAGATCGGCTTCTGCAACGGCATCGAGAATTATTCCCGTGTAATTCAGGGGCGGGCGCCGGGGACGCCGCCCACCACGCTGCTGGACTATTTCCCCAAGGACTATCTCATGTTTATCGACGAGAGCCACGTGACCCTGCCCCAGTGCCGCGCCATGTATGCCGGAGACCGGAGCCGGAAGGATGCGCTGGTGAATTACGGCTTCCGTCTGCCCTCGGCTTACGACAACCGCCCGCTGAACTTTCCGGAATTCGACCAGAAGATCAATCAGGTGATTTACGTTTCCGCCACACCCGGCGACTACGAGCGCACCCGTTCCGGCCAGACGGTGGAGCAGGTCATCCGTCCCACCGGACTGCTGGATCCGGAGGTGGAGGTGCGTCCCATTGAGGGGCAGATCGACGACCTGATCGGGGAGATCAACGCCCGCACCGCCAGAAACGAGCGTGTTCTGGTGACGACCCTGACCAAGAAGATGGCGGAGGACTTGACGGTATACCTGCAAAAGGCGGGTATCAAGGTGCGCTACATGCACTCGGACATCGGCGCGATGGAGCGGATGGAGATCATCCGGGATATGCGGATGGGAAAATTCGACGTGCTGGTGGGCATCAACCTGCTGCGTGAGGGACTCGATTTGCCGGAGGTCAGTCTGGTGGCCATTCTGGACGCGGACAAGGAGGGCTTCCTGCGCAGCGAGACCAGTCTCATTCAGACCATCGGCCGCGCCGCCCGGAACGCGGGGGGCAGGGTCATCATGTACGCCGACTCGGTCACCCCCGCCATGCGTGCGGCCATCGACGAGACAGCCCGCCGCCGGGAGATTCAGGATGCCTACAACAAAGCCCATGGGATCGTCCCGAAGACCATCATCAAGTCTGTGCGGGATCTGATCGAGATTTCGTCTCCCACCGCCGAACGCAAGGGCAGAACCGGCGTGAAGATGACCAAGGTGGAGAAGGAAAAGGAGATCGCCCGTCTGGAGAAGCAGATGAAGGAAGCGGCAAAGATGATGGAATACGAGTACGCCGCCGTACTGCGTGACCAGATCATCGAACTGCGTGGAAACGGAACGTAAATAATGAGAGGTTGAAAAGCCGCCGTTTTGCAAAAACGGCGGCTTTTGCAGTATCGCAAAAACAGTAATATTTTGGTAAACACACGGGCACGGTACTGTGCTATAATGACGAAAACGCCAGATGGAGGGGATTCCATGAGCAATAAAATCCTGATTATCGAAGACGACACGGCCATTGCCGAGGTGCTGCGGCTGAATCTGGAATGCGCGGACTACACCGTGACCGCTTTTGATAACGGCCTTGCCGCGTGGAACGCGCTGGCAGCAGACCACGACTACGATCTTGCGCTGCTGGACATGATGCTGCCGGGGGTGGACGGCTTTACCTTGCTGCCGAAGCTTCAGGAATACGGAATCCCCGTCATCTGCCTGACCGCCATGAACGACGCCCAACATGAGGTGCAGGGACTGCGGGGCGGCGCGGAGGATTACATCGCCAAGCCCTTCGATATGCTCGCCCTGATGGTGCGCATGGAAAAGGTACTCAGGCGCAGCGGGAAATTCAATGAAATCTACCATTTCCGGGACCTGACGCTGGACAACGGCAACCGCCGCTTAAGCAGGAGTGGGGAGGAAATCCCCCTGCCGCCGCTGGAATTTGACGTGCTGGCGGTGCTGATGAAGAACAAAAACCGCACGGTTTCCCGGGAGCGCATCCTGAACGAGATCTGGGGGCAGGACTATTTCGGGGACATCCGCACCGTGGACGTCCGCATTGCCAATCTCAGGAAAAAGCTGAACCTGTCCGAGGAAATCCGCACCATCTCAAAGGCCGGTTACCGGTTGGAGGAACGATGAAGCTGAAAACAAAACTGACAATTCTCTGCGCGGCGCTGCTGTTTGCCGTGGCGGTGAGCCTGACGGCGGCCATGCTCTGGCAGGTGCGGGAGCAGTCCTATGAAGCCCTTTTTGGGAGCACGGAGGAAACCCTGAACGACCTGGTGGATGATTTCGGGACAGCCGTCTACCGCAGTTCCACTGACGGCCTTGACTCGCTTTCCCGGAAAGTGCTGCTGACCTACTGCTTCCGTTCCTGCAGCGTGCCGGGAAGCGCCCTCGTTGTCAATGGAGAGTGCCTGAGCGCGTCCGCCCAGATCGACCCGGAACGCTATCTGGATGTCCATTGCGGCGGTGCGCAATCAGCCAGAGCCTGCGTGGGCGGCAGGCATTTTCTGATTCTGGGCAGGGTCACGGATGTCTGGGGGATGGATTGCAGCGTGTATCTGGCGGCGGACGCCACCTACATATATTCCCAGCTCTGGCAGCTCAGCGGGCGCTTTGCGCTGCTGGCGCTGACCATTGGTCTTTTGGGGCTTGGGGCGGTTTACTGGATGATCTCCCGGACGCTTCGCCCGCTGTCCCGGCTTTCGGAAGCCGCCGGCAGCATCGCGGACGGGAATTACAGCCAGCGCGTCCCTGTCGTTTCTCAGGACGAAGTGAGCACTCTGGCGGGGAATTTCAACCGGATGGCGCTGGCGGTGGAGACCCACGTGGACACTCTTCGGGAACAGAACGAGCGGCAGAAGCTCTTTGTCGGCGCGGTCACCCACGAGCTGAAAACACCCCTGACGTCTCTGCTCCTGAACGTGAACACTCTGCGAAATGTCTACCTTCCCGAAGAAAAGCAGGAAGCGCTGCTCACCAGTATGGACGCCCAGCTCCACTGGCTGGAAACCATGGTCAGAAAGCTGCTGACGCTGCTTTCCATGAAAAAGAACGCGAAGATAGCGCCGGTGTCCGTGCCGGAACTGCTGACACAGGTGCGGGAGCTGACCCGGCCGATCATGGAAAAGTACAGAACTTCTCTGGAAATCACCTGCAACGGGGACATTCTGCCCGTGGACAAGGATTTGATGTGCATTGCCCTTGTCAATCTCGTGGAAAACAGCGCCAAGGCATCCGCACCGGGGCAGACCATCCGGATTCAGGCGTCGGAGATGGGCTTCACCGTCACCGACCATGGCCGGGGCATCCCCGAAAAAGATCTGCAAAGAGTGACCGACCCCTTCTACATGGGCGACCCCTCCCGAAGCAAGGCAAACGGCGGCTTCGGTCTGGGACTGGCGCTGGTGCGGGAGATTGCCGCCGTCCACGGCGGAACGCTGACGCTGGAAAGCACTCTCGGAGAAGGAACGACCGCCAGAATCGTCATCGGTAATCAAACGGTAACGTGCCGGTAAACTCTTTTGATTCTGGCTATGGTATTCTGGAACCATCCAAAGAAAGGAAGTGTTACCATGAAAAAGAAAATAGTTCGTTTTGCCGCCTTCACGCTGGCGCTTGCCATGCTGCCCGGCTGCGGCAAAGGCCGGACGCCTGCCGAACCCACCACCGTCAATCAGGCGATGCTGCTTGAGCAGAGCGCCAAAGAGCAGACGGAGTACACCTTCCCGGAGAAATTCACCGGGGACTGGGTCAGTCAGGAGGGAAGACTTACCATCCACGCCGATGCGCAGGTGGTGGCGGAGTTGGGGACGGTGCTTCCCACCGCCACCGTGACGCCCCGGGATTTTACCCAGGAGGATGTGGACACCCTACTGCGGGTGCTTTTGAAGGAACAGCCGCTCTACAGCACTGTCATGACGAAGCAGGAGTGTCAGAATTCCATTGATTATGTCAACTCCCCCGAATGGCACGCAGACCCGGACGCCCCGGAACAGACGCCGGAGCAGCTGGAAGAACGCCGCAAGGAGATCATCGCCTATTACACCGCGGAAATGGCGAAGGCACCGGAGGAAAAGCCCATCATCCACGGCTTTGAAGATTCCGGAACGCCCAATGAGGTCAGCGGCGATGCGACCGTGGATGGAGCCAAGTACGAAGTCATCATCATGAACCGGTTAGGCGGATACCTGACGAACGCGACGATTGTCAACAGCGACTTTAAGTATTACCGCAGCACCGACTGGGGCAGCATTTCCAAAGAGGACGCCATTGCCAGGGCGGATGAGGTGATGCAGGAGCTGGGTCTTAGCGATATGGTTCTGGCCGACGCGCAGACGCCCAGAGAGGGCGAGCGGAAGGGCACATGGGAGCTTTACTATACCCCCAGCGTAAACGGCGTGCCCATTCCCGGCATCCGGGAGGATCGTGTGTTCAGCGATCCCGCCATCGGAGAGGATCATCAGTACTGGACTTACCGCTGCTCAGAGGAAACCAATGCGGATACCGTTTCCTGGTACATGGAAAGCGTCTGGATCACGGTGGGAAGGGACGGCATTCTTTCCTTCGAGTGGGACGCTCCCAGCACCGAACCGGTTGTCAGGGAAACGCAGACCGCCCTTATGCCCTTTGAAGACATTGCGTCCATCGCAAACACCATGCTGCCCGTGGTGGTCATCGGACCGTCGGAAGCCCACAGCCTTGTGGAGATCGACAAGATCAACGGCGACGAGACATACATGGACGTGGAGATTACGAAGGTTTCCCTGTCGCTGATGCGCATCCGGGATAAAGGCTCCTTGCAGGGGACGATCGTTCCCGTGTGGGATTTCTGGGGAACGTGGGACTGGTATGAGCCCGGAGACAACGCCCCGGACGCCATGAAAAAGGGCGCAACCTACGTGACCCAGCCCATGCTGACCCTGAACGCCATCGACGGCAACGTCGTCAGCCGGATGTTTGGCTACTGACCGTTGGGAGAAAAGAGCCGGGAGCAGTCCGAAATGGGCTGCTCCCGGTGATTTTTTGCAAAGGTCAGGACATCTTGGAAATATCCGTCCCGAAATACTTGACCGACAGCTCGGTCAATGTTCCGTCAGCGTCCAGCTCTGCCAGTGCCTGATTGATAGCGGCCAGCAGCGTTGCCGTGTCGGCGCTCTTGCGGACGGGGATGGCGACCTGCTCCACATCGTCGGAATAGGCCACAATTTTGATGTTGGCTTCGGGATGGGCTTTCTGATACTATTTCCTGATTAAAATCTTAATTTTAATCAGGAAGGCATCGCCT
>ENA-UALO01000698-UALO01000698.1-human-gut-metagenome-genome-assembly--contig:-NODE-698-length-12432-cov-4.724247_pt1 | contig 12432 bp, 13 predicted proteins | sample MGYA00243701_ERZ654470 | MGnify/ENA primary metagenome ERZ654470 (study PRJEB26926, sample SAMN06164444) | human gut metagenome | biome: ENVO:00009003; feature: ENVO:2100002; material: ENVO:00002003...
AAGCAGAAGACGGCATACGAGATGTCTTAGGGTCTCGTGGGCTCGGAGATGTGTTATAAGAGACAGCTCCCTGCTTCGGCCCGATGTGCCGGAGGTGCGGAGCCTCTACCAAAGTGAGTTTGACGAGCTGTTGGCCGATTGCTCCCCCAAGGAACTGGATTCCATCCTGAAAATCGTCCGGGAAGTGAAATCCACCATGACCAGAAGAGAAGACAACGATTAAAGCGGCGAGCCGAGGAGTGTTCCAAAGGCCCGCCGCTTTTCTTATGCAGTTGGTTTTTTGGGGACGAACTCCACTTTGAGACGCATCCCCAGGCCATCCGCCAGTCTTTTCAGGGTGCGGAGAGACGGATTGCCGGTTCCGTTTTCGAAACGGCTGATGTCTGCCTGGGCGATACCAGTCACTTCCGCCAGCTGCTTTTGCGTCAGCGACTGTTCATCGCGCCCTTCCAGAATCGCTCTCATGATCTGACGCTCCGGTTCGAGGGCATCCCACTCGGCTTTGAATGCGGGATCTCGGAGCTGTTCATTCAGAGTTTCACGAAAATTCTTGCCCATAGGTCAATCCTCCTTCCTCTGCTGGTAGTCCGCTCGATAATGTCTGTCTAATGTTATAACCCATACTTGTCGACTAAAACATCCCAGCGCTTCTTCGTTTCTGCATCAGAAAGAGATGTGAAAAGGCTAATTATTTTTCCGTCCTCACTATCAAATGTAATCTCATTGTATAATATGTAATCCCAAACTAATCGTCCAGTTTTGTCCCCGAAACGAGCAGGTACGCTATCGTGGATAAATCCATGTTGCTTAGATAGTTTTTCTGCAATTGTGAAGATAAGAGGGAGAGCCGCAGTTGCCACTTTAATCGTTGAAATGAGATCTTCTTCGCCCTCAATTCGCTTTTTTTCAATGCTATTGTCCATGCCGATAACCATTCCTTCCACTTCGAATAGTCTATTAGAATGCAATTTTAAGCTGGTTAAGTACCGTCTGTCGTTTCGTAGTATTTTGCCGAGAAGTTTTCCATACCCACCGCCTTCTCTCTATGTTCATTATATGTGTTATATCACATAATGTCAATGCACATTTCGTTTTCAGGAGTAGCACGGATGGCAGTACATCCTGGATAGGATAAAGCCGAGTGGCAAAATACTGCGATCTCACTATCTTCATCGTACATATATGGTGCAGAAGACTCAATGGGGCTCGTCTTGGGGTAGAAATGGGTTTGCAGCTCGCCGGAAGTCATTGTAATCTGAATCTTTTTTTCTCGTTCATCGACCAGGAGTCAAGTTGTTGACCTCTGGTCGATTTTATTTATAGTCTGTGGCCGCTATAATAGCCCGTAAGAACATTCGCAGGGGGAGCACATATGGAAGAGCTGGCAATAAAGGGCGAAGCAATGGAGCAGGAGATCATGCCGTCCTTTGATTTTCTGCTGGAAGGAGAGGCGGAAAAGAATGCGCTTTTGGCAGAGCATCGTGCCTGGTTAAAAGGCATTCGGCGGGAGCGCCCGCTTCCGAAAAACCATCACCGGGTGGCGGTATACATTCGCTACTTCAACCAAACCCGCTATGAGGATTATCTCTCCGCCCACAAAAAGCAGTTTTTGGACACGCTGGCTCTTTGTCCGAACTGGGAATTTGTCGGTTTCTATGTGGATGAGGGAAGCACCGCACCGAACATGGAAAACGCTCCAGAATGGGCGAGACTCCTGCAAGATTGCTATGAGGGCAAGGTAGATCTGGTGATCACCCAGAAGGCAAGCAATATTTCCAAGAAACTATCGGAGCTCTCTTTCTGTGCCCGGCTTCTTGCGGCGCTGCCAAAGCCGGTGGGCATTTACTTTGTTTCGGAGGATATCTACACAATGGCTTCCTACTACCGGGAGGATCTCCATGATCCGTATTTTCTGCCCGGTCCTGATTGGACGATCCTCCCCGATCACCAGCCTGGGAGGGAAATGCTGCATGATTGACAAGGCCACCCGCAATCGGCTTGCAGAACGAAAGGAACGGGTCCGCCGCCGGATCAACACAAAGGTTGACCCGGAGAACTACGAATTCATCCCTGCCAAGAAGCCTATCGACTACTACGACAACGATATTCCGCAACGAGTCGCCGTGTATGCCCGTGTTTCCACGGACAATGTCCAGCAGACATCCTCCTATGAGCTGCAGAAGAAATACTATGAGGATTTCGTCCTGCATCACCCCAATTGGACGCTGGTTAAAATCTATGCCGATGAGGGCATTAGTGGGACTTCCCTCGTCCATCGGGACGAGTTTAATGCCATGATGACTGACTGCCGCAGCGGTAAAATCGACATGATCATCACCAAAAGCGTGTCCCGTTTTGCCCGGAATGTGGTGGACTGCATCAGCATGGTCCGGATGCTGGCGGAACTGCCCAGCCCGATGGGCGTGTTTTTCGAGAGCGAATGTATCTTTTCCCTTAAGGATGATTCCCAGATGGCGCTTTCCTTTCAGGCCACCATGGCGCAGGAGGAGTCCCATATCCGCAGCCGGAGCATGGAAACCTCCCTGCGGATGCGGCTGGACGGCGGCTTGCCTTTGACGCCCAAGCTGCTGGGCTATTCTCACGACGGGGATGGAAACCTGGTGGTCAACCCGGAGGAAGCGCCTACGGTGAAGCTCATCTTCTACATGTATCTGTACGGCTACTCCACCAGCGACATCGCGGCGGCGCTTACCGAGCTGGGCCGTAAGACCTACCTGGGAAATATCAAATGGACCTCCAATTCCATTGTTCAGGTTCTTCGCAATGAGCGTCATTGCGGGGATGTGCTGACCCGAAAGACCTTCACCCCGAACTACCTGAACCACAAGTCCAGGAAGAATCGGGGCGACCGCCCCCAGAGCCTTTACCGGAATCACCACGAGGGCATTGTTTCCAGAGATGATTTCATTGCCGTTCAGCACCTTCTGAACAACTCCAAGTATGGACATCGCTCTATCCTCCCGGAGCTGCGGGTGATTGACAGCGGCCTGCTCAAAGGCTTTGTAACCATCAACCCTCGCTGGGCCGGGTTCAAACCTGCGGATTACTTTCAGGCTTCCGCCAGTATCCATCCTCCCGATGAGCAGGCGGAAGAAAGAGCGCCTCTTTCCAGTGTCACTCTGGCTCCTGGGGATTTTGACATGAGGGGTTTTGAGATTACCCGCAGCGAGTTCTTTGATAATTACCACCGTCCTTATGTTCAGTTTCAGGATAAGAGGATCAAATTCAGCACAGCTTGTGTTCGTACATTTGGGAAAGACAACCATGTGGAACTACTGGTCAACCCAGTGGAGATGAAGTTTGCTGTCCGCACGGCGGAAAAAGGCAACCGCAATGCCGTCCTGTTCTCCAAACTGGTGGATGGGAAATACCAGCCCAGAGAGATTGCGGGTGCGGCCTATATGGAAACGCTGTTTCAGCTGTTCGGCTGGAGCCCGGATTTAAAGTATCGGATTGCCGGGCGGCTCTTTCAAAGCCAAAGTGAATCAGCGTATATTTTCGATCTCAATGACGCAGAGGCGTTTATCAAATCTTATCTGCTCTCCGGTCAGCAAGGCGAGCAGGATTCCCATGATTCTGTGCAGCCGCTCTCCATCTCTGGCAAGCGGGTGCGCGCCGTACCGGAGGAGTGGATTCATTCTTTTGGAACGCAGTATTATCTCCACCAGCAATCTTTCCAGCAGGTTCATGACCAGAGCGAGGAGGATTGGAAGATTCGCATAGAGGGGCAGCTTTACGAAACCGGTCAAAAACTCCATGTGACCGGTTTTGAGGAACTGAGAGACTATATCCGCCAGGAATTCAACCGGCGCGGAAAGGAGGAACCATAATTGAGCGAGGAGAGAGGCGAAAAACCCGGTGGTGTGATTGCCGGGATGCTCCGTTCTCTGGAAGGGGAGCAGACGGCCGGGATTGCTCCTGTCATGCCGGAGATGGAAGTGGACGTTCATCAGGCAGGTCATGAAGGCGATGATGTTCTGGAGACGGAGCGGGAATTCAATTACGAGGGCTACCAGGTGGTACGCCGGGAATTCTTTGCCCATATCAATGAGCCATCCGTGACCTTTAACAACTATAAATTCTATGTAAATGCTGCCTGCCTGAATCGATTCCCGAAGGTAGATTATGTGCAGGTGCTGGTCAATCAGGAAAGCAAAATATTGGCGATCCGCCCCTGTCAGGCAGAAGACCGGGATGCCTGCGCCTGGTGTACCAATGGCTCTGGCAGACGAAAGCCGAAGCAAATCACCTGCAAGATCTTCTTTGCCAAGGTGTTTTCTCTGATGGGATGGAATCTGGACTATCGATACAAGCTCCTCGGACGGGTGATCCACGCCAAGGATGAATGGCTTATCGCATTTGACCTGACTGCCACCGAAGTATACCAGCGGGTTCTGAAGGATGGCGAGAAGCCCAGAGCCTCCCGGACGCCGGTGTTCCCGGAAGGTTGGAAAACACAATTTGGCCTGCCGTTCCGGGAACATCAGAAATCCATGCAGGTTGATATTTTTGAAGGATATGCGGTGTATGGGCTTCGGGATCGTGCCTCTACGCCAGAAACGCCTATTGCGGAGGCTCCCATACCGGACGGAAGCGAAGAACAGAATCCATCATAGGAGGCAGAATATGAGTCGAGAAAATCAACCGCAAGCCTCGCTGACCCTTGATCCATTTCGCAATCGAATCCGCATCCACAAGAAAACCATACGCCGCCTGGGCAGTCCTGCCTATGTGCAGTTTTTAGTGAATCCGGAAGAACTTTATATCGCCGTTCTTGGCTCGGACAAGCCTATGATTGGGGGAACGGCAAATAAGGTTCGATTGTCCAGTGTCAGCTTTCACACCAACCAATCCGTAGAGTTTTATAGTTCTACCTTGCTGAGCAATCTGTCGGAGATTGTCGGTGGCTTCGATCTGCGGTTCAATTATCATTTGACAGGAGAGATCGATTCGGTGAACCGGGTCGCCTATTTTTCCCTCCAAACCGTGAAACCGCAGGAGCGCAGGAGGCAATATGGAAGAGAAGGGGTTTAGGGAACTCAGGATCGATCCGGAATTCAAAAACCTGATTCGACCTCTCCGGCGGGAGGAATACCGGCAGCTGGAGCTGAATCTGGTGATGGAGGGCTGCCGGGAGGCCATCGTTGTTTGGGACGGTACCATTGTAGACGGACATAACCGATACGAGATCTGCAATAAATTGAAAATCCCTTATGGCGTAAAAGAACAGGTTTTTCCAAACCGGGATGCGGCAATCGCCTGGATCTGCTCCAATCAACTCGGTCGCCGCAACATTTCAGAGGAGACGAAGAAGTATCTGATCGGCAGGCAGTATGAGGCGGAAAAGAAAGCGCACCGGAATGAGAACGGCTATAATCAGTACTGCCCAAATCCCCTCGCCACAGTTGGAAGAGGCCGTCCGGTAGAGGAAGAGAGCAGTCGACGAACCGCCGCCCGTCTGGGAAAGGAGCATCATGTGTCTGGAGCAACGGTCCAAAAATATGCAAAATACAGCGTGGCGCTGGATGCGATTGCAAAAACCGCGCCGGAATTGATTCCCCACATCCTGTCGGGGACATACAAGATATCCTTCGAAAACATTGTGGCACTGGCGGAGATGGCCCCTGCGGAGCTGAAGGAACTCAGTAAGAAAATCGGGAACAATCCCTATGCCTTTGCCCGATACAGCGATTCACGGCGCAGCCTCTCCACCGAGGCGTCTTCTAAGCCCGGCATACAGGCGGCGGAGCAGCCTGCCATCAAGACGATGCCCGCCTATGATCCGGATGCGGAGGTGGCTGGACTGACCCTCACCATTCCCTCCTGGATGAGCTCCATCGAGCGAACCAGAAATATGGCGCATCTCGCATCCATCTCTCCCGCAGCCAAGGAGAACTTGCAGGCAGCCTTAACAGCGCTGGGAGAAAAGGTGCAGGAGATGCTCGCGGCAATTGAGGAGGATTCCTAATGGCTGATTTCAGCATGTTTGTACCCAATGTCCATTTCGAGCAGATCCCCATTAAAAATCTGGTGTCCAACCAGGAGTATCAGCGAAACATATCCGAACAGCATGTACTGAATGCGGCAGCCCACTTTGATCTATATCAGATCAATCCGGTCAAGGTAAGCCGACGAAACGGCGTCAACTATGTGTTCAATGGGCAGCACACGGTGGAGATCGTCGCGCTGGCCTCCGGTTCTCGGGACACGCCGGTCTGGTGCATGATCTACGACGATCTCAACTATGAGCACGAGGCGGATATCTTCGCCAATCAGATGAAGTTCGTGAAACCCTTAAAGCCCTATGAGGTGTTCATGGCAAATATCGAAGCCGGAAATCAGAAACAGCTCATTATCCGGGATCTGGTGGAGTCCTACTCGCTTTCCATTGGCCAAGTCAGAAACTATGGGGTGGTTTGCGCTGTGTCCACGTTGGAAAGCATCTACGACAAGTTCGGCTATCATGTTCTGGACCGGACACTTCGGCTCTGTGTGGGCACTTGGGAGGGCGATATGAATTCTCTCTCCGCTAATATGCTCAACGGCATTGCCCGCCTGGTCCATACCTTTGGAGATGCGCTGAAGGATGAAAACTTCAAGGAAAAGGTGGGCGAGATGTCGGTAAAGCTGCTCTCCAGAACCGCCAAGGAGCGGCGGCCCGGCTCCATGGGGTATGCCGAGGCCATGCTTATTGCCTACAACCGAAAGTGTAAATATCCGCTTAAGTGGACCAGGCTCTACGAGAAGAATGTGGGGAACAGTGAAGGGCTGGACATTGATACAGATCTGGATGAGGAGGAGAACGAGGACTCCTTCGGAGATAACCCCGAGGAATAAACAAGCGGACGACTCCCCAGGGAATCGTCCGCTTGTGATTTCATGGCCGGAGGGTAGATGAACGCCGCCAGATCCAGATAACTGCTCCCGTCCGCCGCAGAGGCTCTATCGGTTTTTCTCAGTAGTGTCATAGCGGAGGCGAAGTGGATGCGGAGGCGACCGTTCCTGTCAAATTGCTTGACCTGGAAGGTACTGCCGACCTTGGAGAAGGTCTTCGGGCTGGATTCCGGGACATCTAATCCACAGCCGCCCCAGATTATGCGACCTTACCCCATTCGCCGTTGGTAGATACATCGTTCATGCTTAAAAGATTTATGTATTTATAAGGTCGATTGCTGTTGCAAGCAGAATTGCAATGACTTCATCTTCAGAATTATCATACTCCATAACGAATTTATCGGCATAGCTGTGTTTGTCAAACGAAAATGTGAGCAAAAGGGCCCCCAAAAAGTAAGCACCTTCAGCACCAGATTTCATGTCGTGAGCAATGCTTTTCCCAAGTACCAAATGCTCACCTTTTGAGTACCCGGAAAGATGAGGGCCTTTTGCAAGAGTGGGTACCCTGGGGGGCCTAATGCTCACATCAGTCCCCTGGGGGGGCCAAACGCTCACATCGGTGTCCAAAGCCCTTTTGCACTAATTTTGAGTACCCTAAGTGTATGCTCTCTGGCGGTTTAGGGACTGGGTAAGCCGGTAGCTCTCCCCAGAGAAAATCACAATATGGCTGTGGTGAATAAGCCGGTCAACAAGTGCCGCAGTCAGGCGGTTGTCGCCAAAGACGGTGTTCCACTGAGAGAACTCCAGGTTTGAGGTAATAATCAGGCTCTTGCGCTCGTAGCAATCGGAAATCACTTGGAACAGCAGTTCAGCGGCGTCCTTGTGCAGAGGGACGAAACCAATCTCGTCAATCACAACAAGCTCTACCTTTTTCAGCGTACCCAGGTAGTTGTTCAAGGTCCCCTTGGTGTTCTTCTCCAGCAGGATGTTTGCCAACTCCGCCGCAGTAAAGAAGCGGACACGCCGCCCCTCCTGGCAGGCTTTCAAAGCAATAGCCGTAGCCAGATGGGTCTTTCCCGTCCCAACGCTCCCCATAAAAATCAGGTTTTCTTTTGGGGCAAGGAACTGGAGGTCGGTCATGTATTCCTGTGTCAAGCCGCCAGGAAGTTCAATGGCGGAGTTCCACACAAAATCATCCAGTGTCTTCATCACCCGGAAACCAGCCGTCTTTACCATGCGGTTAATCCGGTTGGCCTCTCGTTCCTGTAATTCCAGCGTCAAGAGGTCGGTCACATATTGCTCGGTATTTTCGTAGGGGACGCTCCGCCAGCCTTTCGCCATGCCGCCCAGCTTCACTTGCCGCATGAGCTGTTCAATCTGTTCAGCCATGAGCCTCACCTCCCATCAGGCCATCATAGGCTGAGAGGTTTGGATTGTAGTTCAGCAATGGGGCTCCGGAGAGTTTAAGCGGATCTGGGCGGTACTCCTTCTTGGCAATCATGTAATAACACTGCCGCAGGCTGTCCACATCGGCCCGGCCATTGGCGGCTGCCATTTCCAGAGCATCATCACAGAACTCAGAGTTTCCGTCAGCAACGATTTCGCTGAGAAGTTGCAGGGCGCTCTTCCGCTCTTTTCCCTTGGTGGAAGCAAGATAATCCTGCCACCGTTGCGGCATTTGGTGGAAGAAACGGGTATGCTCAATCGCTCCTGGCTTTTTGCAGAGGGTGGACACATACTGCGTCCAGTCGTAGACCTCATCATTGGTCTTGTAGCTTCTGGGAAAGCGCCCAACCGGTCTGTGGTCGTGGTAAAACTCTACATGGTCATAGAAGATTTTGGCCTGTACTTTTTCGCCGGCCAGCATGGGAGATAGCCCGTATTTATTCGTCTCAATCGTTGCGAAGCCTGTTTTGCTCACGGTAAGCGTCGTGTAGCGGAACACAGAGAAGGGATACTGCGGCAGCTCTAAAAGTGCCGCCTTGTCCTCTTCCCAAAGTTCCCGGATGGGAACCTTGTGCTTGTAGTGGAGCCGGTCAGCGTCCTTTTCGCACCACTCCAAGAGCTGTTCATTAAATTCCTCAAACGAGGTAATGACTGGGACCGGGACAAACGCATTGCGGCGGCTGTAACCAACCTTGTTCTCTACATTGCCTTTTTCGTTGCCGGAAGCCGGATTGCAAAAATCAGCCTGGAAACGGTAGTGGAGCATAAAGCGGGTAAAGCCCTCCGTAAGGACACGCTCACCATCTTTTAGTACCTGAGCAACCGCCGTGGTCATGTTGTCAAACCGCAGCCTGGGAGGGACGCCGCCAATGTGCTCAAAAATCCGCTTCATGCCTTCCAGCAGGCACTCTTGGTTTTGAGACGGGAACGCTTGCGTTACTCCGTTGTTAGAGCCGGGGAATGAGATCGTCAGCGCATAGAACGGAAAGCGTTCTCCGGTAGCGGCCCATTCGCCTTCCGCAAGGCCAAAGTCCACCTGTCCCCAGCCTTTGGGGTGCTCCAGAGGGAGATAACCGGCACTCAGAGTTTTCATGACATATTTTTTCTTGCGGACATACTTCTTCACGGTGGAATAGCAGCCAGTAAACCCATGCTCATCACACAGGCGGTGGTAAATCCGCATTACTGTATGGCGCTGTTTCCTGGGGGCCTTTCGGTCCTCCTCCAGCCATTTATCAATGATGGGGATGAAGTCTTGCAGCACCGGATAGCTCTGTGGCTCAATATCCGGCAGATTGTCCTCGCTCCAGTTTTCCTGGTAGGCGTACTTGCGGACAGTCTCAAAGCTGTGGCCGGTTATGCGGCATATTTCCCGCAAACTTGCCTCTTCATTTTCGTAGAGATCTTTGATATACTTGATTTGAGCCATTCGTAACACCTTTCTGCTACCCCCTTATGGTTATCCCACCTAAAGGGTAGCGTTTATTTCAGGTGCTGACAATGGCTCTTTTTATTTGCCATTGGGGTGCTCACTTTTTGAGTACCATTTGCTACATTTTCATTTTACCGAAAACAGGCATAGCCATCCTTAAGATTTAAAGGACAATCATGCAGAGTAGCTACCTGCTTACCCTTATATTGGATTTTGAAACTCTTGCCTTCCTGGTGTGTGATTTTGACACTACCTTCAAGAACCTCGAACTCCAGATTACCAAATGACACATATTTTTTTAGCAATGCGATTTTTTCTTTACCCAAGAATACTGTGCATTTCTTCACCTCTTTTTCAAACAACGGAACACCTGTAGAAATCAGATGCTCTTTAACATAGCCGATTTTATTTCCGTTTGCATCAAACAAATCCAAGATTTCACGGTCGGTGATAGTGTTCTCAGCGTTAGATTTATACTTGAGCGTACCATTGCCGTCAACAATTTGATAACGCCCAAGATAATCATTCATATCAGGCGTTTTCCCAGTAAAGAGGCCGACCATCGTGCCTATGGAATAGGACTTTGATTTGATAACCAGGAAATTTTTCTTGATTCCCTGGATATGTTCGGCCGCAGTTTTCTGCCCTGTGGCTTGACCGAGTTTATTCAGCACGGAGTTTACCACCCCATCTACCGATCCTTTCGGTATGACTTTTTCGGCGATTTTAGCACCAGCTAAAGCTGTGAGTTTACCTTTTAAACTCATAAGCGCACCTCCTATCGTGTTCTGTAAGAGAACTTGTAAATTTCGCGGATAATTAATCCATGCTGCCACTATCTTTATTTCCGCCGAACTCGCAGCCGCGTACATGGTCATGTCCATAATACCATCTGCAGTATCGGTAACCACTGTGAGGGAGACAATTGGTGCAGTCCCCCATTACAATGTCTTTGCCTTTGATTTGGATGCGATGCCAACACACGCTATGACTGTAAAGCGTATTCCGAAGAAACCTAACTTCGATGGAGACGGTTCCTGTGGGAATGGTCCATTTTTAATTTCATGGCCGGAGGGAAAAGGCCGGGCGCATATATTCCACAGCGCCCCGACTGAGGCCATACTGTCCGGCCAGCTGCTCCCAGTGTCCGGATACGGTTTTGCAGATCTCCTCCGCCGCCTGCTGAGCCTCCTGGGGAGATAAGCCGAAGTAGTCAGCGACCTCCAGCGCCAGATCCAGGTCGATGGTGTTGTCGTATCCTGACGCTTTTTCAGGAGGGTCTGGACCTTGTCGAAGGTTTCTCGGTCAATGAGCGGAGCGTGGGTCATGGAGGCGTAGAACATATCCTCCTGGCCTCGATTTCGGAACTGTTTGAACGGGACTGTGGTGTCACGGTAGGTTTTCTGGTATTTGCAATCGCCGCAATACCGTTCATTCCCAAGGATGTACGCCACCTTGGTGGAGCGCCAGAGGGATTTCCCGGTCTTAGTTTTGATGCCGCGGCTGTTAAGGTCGCGGGCGATCTCCGATGTAGACTGGCCGCTCAGGTAGTTTTCAAACATCATGCGGACGATGGCCGCCTCCGGTTCATAGACCACCAGTGCCTTTTCCACCAGCCGGAAACCGTATGGAGCGTTGCTGTCCACATACTCACCCGATTGCATCCGTTTCACGATGGAAAGCCGCTGGTTCTGGGAAATAGCCTTGGACTCCTCCTGCGCAATGGCAGAGAAGGTATTGAGGAGCATTTCATCCCCGAGGGCCAGAGTGTAGATTCCCTCTTTCTCGAACTGCACCCCCACGCCGAGCAGCTTCAGCTTCCGGACATATTCCAGAGACTCCTTGGCGTTTCGGGCGAAGCGGGAGACGGACTTGGTGACGATCAGGTCGATTTGGTGCTGTTCGCACATCTTGATCATTCGCTGGAATTCGGTTCGGTTCTGCGCTTTCATGCCAGACAGCCCTTCATCCGCGAAGATCTCCACCAGTTCCCACTCTTTTTTTCTCTGAATGAGGCTGGTATAGACCCGAATCTGGTTGGCATAGGAGTTCTGCTGATCTGCTGAATTGGAAGATACCCGGCAGTAGGCAGCGACTCGGACTTTCCGAATTTCCTGTCTGGTGATGGGCGAGATGAGTTTGGCCTGTGGCATCAGCAGAATCCCCTTTCTGGCTGAATTTTGGATTGTACTACATTTTGGTACAATCCACTTTTACGGTTCAAGCAACATTATATTCAAGAAGAAGATAAAATCCATTGAATAAATGCAGATCAGGAAATTTCTACATAGTCAACAGACTGCGCCGTGCAAACTCCATCAGATTAGACGATGCCGTCCTGACATCCTAATCCGCAATAACAAGATCCGAGCCGGTAAGCTTCTGGTAATATCGCTTGGCTCGCTCGTATTCAGCGGCGGTGATCACACCGCTGTTCCGCATCGATTTCAGCACGACCACGATAAACAGATAGTTTGCACTTTTGGTTTGTGACATGGTAATCATGGTGTGATCCCTCCTAACTGCAAAATTGAATTGATACCACAAAAATAGGGGCCACCCCGTCTGGTTGCGGCAGTGTTGGCTTACTTCGCTACATAGTGGGTGACCCCCATTGCTTCTGATATCAAGACGATTGTTCGTCTTTTTTTGCCTGTATTCGACCTGTCTCTTATACACATCTCCGAGCCCACGAGACC
>ENA-UALO01000710-UALO01000710.1-human-gut-metagenome-genome-assembly--contig:-NODE-710-length-12302-cov-6.811301_pt1 | contig 12302 bp, 14 predicted proteins | sample MGYA00243701_ERZ654470 | MGnify/ENA primary metagenome ERZ654470 (study PRJEB26926, sample SAMN06164444) | human gut metagenome | biome: ENVO:00009003; feature: ENVO:2100002; material: ENVO:00002003...
GCGGGCACCACGATGCCTGCCGCCAGAATCGTCAGCACTGCCCCGATGGGCTCTACGATGCCGGACAGTACGCCGCCCCAGAACGCCCGGCCTTTTTTCATTCCTTCCGCCCGCAGGGGCATGGAAATGATGGCACCTTCCGGGAAGTTCTGGATGGCAATGCCAAGGGAAAGTGCCAGCGCCCCGGCGGCAGTGATCTGAGTAGTCCCAGCAAGATACCCGGCGTAGACCACGCCCACTGCCATGCCCTCCGGGATGTTGTGCAGCGTCACCGCCAGAACCATCATGGTGGTGCGCTGGAGCTGGCTTTTTGGCCCTTCAGCCTGCAAGCTGTTCTGGTGCAGATGCGGGATGAAATGGTCCAGCAGCAGCAAAAACAGGATGCCCAGCCAGAAACCCACCGCCGCCGGGAAAAATGACAGCCTGCCCAGATCCGCGGCCTGCTCCATAGCCGGGATCAGCAAGCTCCATACCGATGCCGCCACCATCACTCCGGCGGCAAAGCCGGTGAGGGCGCGCTGGATGCCGTCACGCAGAGAGTTTTTCAAAAAGAACACACAGCCCGCCCCAAGGCTTGTGCCCAGAAAGGGGATCAAAATCCCCCAGAATGCGTCTTGTATCATGTAGTACCTCCTTGTGGTTAAATGCAACTAACCGCACAAGCAGTATACTGCGCTCCGGCAAAAAGGTCAAGGGCTTTGCGGTATAGAGGGTGCTGTCGGCACCTTTTGCCAAAAAATTATCCTCCATAAACATCCCTGTTTTTTCTTGACAACGCCCAGTGGGAGTGCTATTTTTATTTCGCGAATTTGTTTTGCCTAACCATCTGAGGCGCTTTGCCTCTGCATTTTTTTGCATCAATTGTTAGGTGAAGCTAACTGTTTTTTCAAAACTGAGATAGAGGTGTGTTACCATGAGATTGAAAAAAGTATTTGCAGGTGCACTTGCGGCCGCTATGCTGGTATGCGCTGTGGCAGTCCCGGCCTTCGCTGCGGAAGAGGTGGAACAGGAAAACTGCCTGACCTCCAGCTATGTCCAGATGAACATCCCCTACGCCGACTTCTACAAGGCTGCCGGTGTGGACAACGCATCTGAGATCGACGCTGTGACCAGCGCCACCAAGAACAAGACCCGTGCGGGCAACCTTGCCGCCGGTTCCTACCACGTCAACGCAGATGGCACCGACATCACCGGCGTTTCCTTCCCGGTCAAGGTGCTGACCCCGTGGGCGCTGAAGAACGCAAAGCAGGTCACCGATGCCGACAGCTACGACATTACCGTTACCCTGAAGGGCAAGGAATCCACCACCACCTACACCGGCGCAGATGCCTTGTTTGAGAACGAGAGCTACGCTTACTACAAGCTCAGTGAGACCCCTGCCTACTACATCACCGCATGGTATAACCTGCTGAGCGGCAAGTGGGAGTTTGGCAAGGTCCACGCCACCGAGACCACCGTAGAGGGCACCACTGTGGAGCTGAATACCAACGGTCACCATACCACCTACGAAATGAAGATCTCCGGTTTTGATCTGGACTACAAGGCCAACAAGGTCTACGGCGTAGTTCTGACCACCGCCGATGGCAGTGAGTACGGCCTGCATCATGTGGCCAACATCTGGCATGGTACCAAGCTGGGCTTCAACGCCGATGATCCTTACTTTGCATCCATCATCGGCAAGACGATTACTCAGATTACCTTCTACGCCGCCGACGGCGTGTATGTCCTGCCGGTCAATGTGGCGCTGTGAATACACGGGAAACTGCCTAATTTATTGTAGAATATAACGCAAAACGGCAAGGTCGCTTGGCATCAGGCGGCCTTGCTTTTCCGTGTCAGGAGGAGTTGGAATGAACAAAAAACGATGCCATACACTGCTGCCGCTGGTGCAGCTGCTCCCGACGGTGGCGGCAGCGGCAGCTGTACTTTTTGCTCTGTCCCGCACCGTTCCGGTGCTGGCCGCCGTACCGGAAAAGCTGAAAACCGTGGTGGAGCAGCCTGTGGAAGCCGTTTCCTCCGAAGCGGAGGAAGAAACCCTGCCCAAGCTGCCCTATGCCGACGGCGTTTACGTCGGCTCTTCCCGGGGCTACGGCGGTGCCGTCCGAGTACAGGTCACCATGGAAAACGGCAGCATCACGGAGGTGGAGATCTTGGACGCATCCCACGAGACCAAGCAGTTTCTGCGGCGTGCCAAGCGGCTTTTGACCACCGTGGTGGAGACTCAGAGCTGGGAGGTGGATGCCGTTTCCGAGGCCACCTACACCAGCCGGGGCATTCTGGGCGCAGTGCAGAACGCCCTGACCGGCGAGGTGGTCAACAATCCCCTGCCGCCCCAGCCAAAGCCCGCTGCAACGCTTGTGGTGGAGGAATTTACGGCTCCCTCCATCTACTTGGACGGCATCTACACAGCCGAAGCCATGGGCTTTGAGGGACAGATCACAGTGCAGGTCACGGTGGCAGAGGATAAGATCACCGATATCACGATCCTGAGCGCCGAGGACGAGGAGGAATATCTCTCCCGGGCAAAACAGGTCATCCCCGCCATTCTGGAGGGACAAAGCCCCAACGTGGATACTGTTTCCGGCGCCACCTACTCCTCCACCGGAATTCTGAACGCAGTCAAGCTGGCACTGGCAAAGGCCGCTGTTGCCCCGGCAGAGGAAACCGCTCCGGAGCAGACTGCATCGGAAGAGACGGCAGAGGAAACCGCACCGTCTGAAGCAGCAAAGCTCGGGGAAACGCCGGTCACCGCGCCCACCGTGGAGGTGGTGCAGCCGGAGGAAGAGAGCGCCGTTCCCGTGTGGCTCAAGGAAGTATGGCAGCAGCTTTTCCCGGCAGATGCACCGGCATCCTCTGAACCGGAACCAGCATCTTCTGAGGAAGTGCTGCCGACATCCGAGCCGGCACTGCCGCCGGAAGAGACCGGGATTGAATCTGAAACGGAAGGAGCAGCAGAATGAAATACAAAAATTTTCTCCTCCGGGCGGTGAACCTGCTGCTAATTTTGGGGGTACTGTGGCAATACCAGCAGGTGGCGCTGATCCGGGCGGCAGCGGTAAGCCAGCGCAAGCAGGAAATTGCCGAAGTTGAAGCCTACAATGCTTCCGTTTTGCAGGCGCAGAGCGCAGCACAGGCAGAGCAGAGCGGCTACCGGGACGGCATCTATGAGGGCAGCGCCTATGGTTTTGGCGATGTCATTCAGGTGTCGGTGACTATCCAGAACGGAAAAATGACCGATATTGCGGTGCTGGATGCTTCCGGCGAGGATAAGCCCTACTATAAGCAGGCGCTGCCTTTGCTGGACGAGATGCTGGCAGTGCAGTCTGCTGAGGTGGATACCGTTTCCGGCGCTACCCTCACGGCAGAAGGACTTATCGGTGCGGTAGAGAACGCACTGGGAAAGGCGGCAGGATGATGGAAAAAACACAGGCAAAGCCTTTAACAGCGGCGCAGCAGCGTCAGCGGGACAAAAAGCGCCGTACATGGCTGCGCACCGGGGTGCAGTTGTTCTTCTTTGTGTCCATGCCGGGCGCATTCGTGGCCGGGTTTTCCGGGGTAAAACAGATCTTTCTGCACATCGGTGCAGGCGAGGTGCTCTCTGTGGACAGCTTCACACTTTCCCTGCTGTGGCTGTGCGGCTTCACCCTGCTTTTCGACCGTTTTTTCTGTGGGTACGCCTGCGCCTTCGGCAGCTTGGGCGATGCCGTCTGGGCGCTTTCCGGGCTGATTCAGAAAAAGCTGTTCCACCGCAAAAAGCAGCTCCGTCTGCCAGAGCGGGCGGTGCTTTTGGGGCAGAAGGTCAAATATCTGCTGCTGGCATGGCTGGTAGCACTGTATGTGACCCGGCAGGAAAAGATGCTGACCGGCGCAAGCCCGTGGGAGGTGTTTTCCCGCCTGACGGCTCTGCATCTGCCGCCGGAGGGCTTTGGTGTGGGCATCGGGCTGCTTGTGCTCATTTTGCTGGGTATGGCGGTGCAGCCCCGGTTCTTCTGTCAGTTCCTCTGCCCCATGGGAGCGGTGTTTGCCCTGCTGCCGGTGCTGCCATTTGCGCGGCTGCACCGGCAGAGCGACGGCTGCATCCCGGGCTGCAATGCCTGTAAACAGCAGTGCCCGGTGTGCCTGAAGCTGGAGGAAACCAGCCTGCGCAGCGGGGAATGCATCGCCTGTGAAGCCTGCGTTGGCACCTGCCCCAAGCAGAACATCCACCGGTGGGATACCACCTTGTGCAAGCGTCTATGGCTGCCGGTGCTGGGTAAAGCGCTGCTCTTCTTCCTGCTGGGCTGCTGGCTAGGCTTTTGCCGATTCATCTGAACTAAAAAAGGAGGCTGCTGCGCAGTATTTGTGCAGCAGCCTCCTTTTGGCTGGGAAATCTATCATTTCGATACGCCGGAGCATCTGCGGACGCTCCGGCGTACCATTTTTACAGGGAAGACTTCTGCTCCAACAGGTCTGTCATGCTGCGCAGGCTGATGCCAAGGGAGGAAAGCATGGCGCTGGTGGCAGGGGGCAGGATGCCCAGAGCCCCCAGAAGGATGAGGGCCGAGTTGAAGCTGAGCACAGGCTTTTCACCCTGCAAAACCGACAGCGTTTTGGCGATGCTGGCAGGCTCTACGCCCAGTACGTGAGCTGCCTCTGCCACGGTTGCTGAGGACTCGTTCAGCACAATGACATGGTCTCCTAAGCCTTTTTCTTCCAGATCTGCTTTTGCTTTTTCAAAGGACATTTTCCCACTTCTCCGCTCTTATTCGGTAACAGCCCAGACCCGCGCAGGCAGACCAGTTGCACCTTCAATGCGGGGATAAGAAACGATGACCACCGCACCGGCAGGCTGCACTTTATCCAGATTTGCAAGCACCTCCACCTGCAGCTTGTCGTTGTCCAGAACATAGCGCTCGCAGGCAAGGTCGCCCTTTTCCTCCGCCACCGCAGAGGAATCGGTATCCAGCGTTTCGTGGCCGTTGGCGGCGGCGTTGCGCACCTTGTAGATATACTCCAATGCTTCCAGCGACCAGCCGGGGGCATTTTCTTTGCCCTCTGCGTCGATGCCGGACAGCGCATCCATATCCGGCCACTTCTTATACCAGTCGCTGCGCAGAGCCACCAGCGCACCATCCGGGATAGGACCGTACTTTGCTTCATAGGCCTTGATGTCCTCCACCGTCACAGCGTAGCGGGGGTCTTTCTTGGCCTGCTCAGAAATATCAATGACCACCAGCGGGAAAATCAGGTCGTTCACATCAAACTTTTCGGACAGCGCTTTGCCCTTGATGAAGTGACCCGGGAAGTCGATATGGGTACCGAACTGTCCGGGGAATTTGAAGGTCTGGATCAGGCATTCCAGTTCCGGCTTGCCCCAGTCCCACACGGTCTTTGCCAGCTCCACAGAGCCTTCCGGGATGCCGGACCAGTAGGGGCTTTCGTTGTTCAGCGAGTGAGAAAGTTCCACCCAGCGATATTTTTTAGCATTCTTCAGTGCGTTCCACAGTTTATAATCAGCCATTGTCGGTTCTCCTTTTATTGTGACGATGTATGTTCGGGCACTTCTCCCAGACAACGGCATCTTCCTGTTTTTTCTCAGTCTGTCTGCCGGGAATTTGTCTGGGAGCAGCGCATTCGCCCGGGTAGTCTGTGCCGGGCATCTGCTGTATGTTTCATCTGTCTGCGCTCCCTTCCTTGTGTTGGGGATAGTATAAACCCATTTTCGCACCATGTCAATAGGTTTATTCTTTCAAAGACTTCCCGGGCAAACGACAGGTCAGCAAACCGTTCGCCCTTGCAATAACGTTTCGTCATCCCCTTTCCCTTTTATCGCAGCTCTTCCAGCAGGGCGGTGCACCCCTCCAGCACATCCTGCCATGGCAAACAGACAAGATCTTCTTCATCTTACTCTCCCAGCACCTCGCCCAGTGCCAGAACAGCGTTGCGGACGCACTCCGGGCACGGGCACAGCGGTGCGCCGTTCTCTATCCCCTTCAGATCCTTGCAGATGGTAGCACCGCACTTTTCCTGAAAGTTTTGCAGCAGTTCCTTAGAAATGCGGGGTGTGCCCTTGCCGTCGGTGACGATGCCCGCCACCATCACAGCGCCGATCAGTGCGCCGCAGGTGCTCTCCATGCAGCCCATGCCGGCGGCATAGCCTGCGCCCAGCTTCATCAGGGTGTCGGCATCCACCGGAAGCTTGTCCTCAAATGCCTTCAGCACCGCCTGTGCACAGTTGCACTGTCCAGTAGCTTTCCATGCGGCAGCCTGTGCCGCCCGTTCTTCGATGTTCATTTTACAGTCCTCTTTCTTTGATGAATCGTAGTTTATTCGACATTATCATAAAATTCCTGTAACACTGTTGCCAATTCCTCCGGAGATTCTATGTTTGCTTCATGGCCTGTTTTCAAAAGTTCATGGAAGTGGGAATCGCTCAAATAACCGGCAAGTTCCTTTGAGGCTTTTTTGTTTGCGTTGTCCTTTTCCCCACAAACGATCAATGCCGGACAGGACACCTTACATAATGAATCCCTGAAATCCAATTCCGTCATCGTACCGCACAAACTGATCACATCTGCTTTTTTGAGGCCAAATTGCTTGAACATTGTATTCGGCATAAAGCGAAACAGCATATTCTGGAACTTCAATAGCTTTTCAGGCATTTTATATTGTGCTGCAATTAGCACCAGTGCCTTTACTTTATTCGGATGGTCTATCGCATAATTCAGTGCCAGAACAGCACCCAAGGAAAGCCCGCACAAAACGATTTCGTCATTTTCCTTGTTGCACTCTTCTGAGAATGCAGTATACAGCTCCTTATAAGTGGCCGCTTTTCCTTCCAGCATCTCTGCCAAGCTCAAGCTGGCGCTTCTATCCGAGACCGTCGTTTCTTTTATTACTCTGTCCCAACTGTCTGGTTTTTGTCCCAACCCATGCAAGTATAAAAACTTCATCTAATTTCCGCTCTCCTTCACACGTCCTGCTGCTTCCTTTCCAGCGCTTCAAAGTGATACCGGGGCTTTCCCCTGCTCTTCTTGCCGTACTCGATGGCCTCTTTGGGGCAATAGCAGATGCACGCCATGCAGTGGGTGCAGTTTTTGCCCCAGAGCGGCTTTCCGTTTTCCAGATGGATGTTGTTCAGGGGGCACAGCTCCACGCACTTACCGCAGCCGATGCAGGCATCCGTTGCCCGGAAGGCATCGGCTTTTACAAAGAAGCGATAGAACACCGGGTTTACCGGGCCGCTCATAAGGCGGTCGTAGAGGTTGTCTCTCGGCGCAGGAAATTGCTGCCCGGCTTTGAGCTGGGTCAGCACCTTCTGAAGTTCAGGCTCTGCCTGCTCCACGATGCTCTTTGCCTGCTCTTTTTGGGGCGCATTGAACATGGCAATGTAGTTTTCCGGCATGATGATCTGGGCTGTGCCCATATACTGCAGCTGCTTTTGCGCCGCAAGCTGCCGGTTATAGCCTGCCGCATTGCCGATCTCGCTGCCGCAGTTCATCACAAACCAGATGCGCTCTGCCCCGGTCAGCGCGGTCTTGTCCAGCCACTCCGACACCACCCGGGGGATGCGCCATGCGTAGGTAGGCGTGACCAGCACCACATCCCGGCCGGTCTGCACCGGGGCGGTATCCCCTGCCTTGATGCAGGCGTTCAGGTCGTAAAGCGGCATCTCCAACCCTTCGGCAATACGCCGTGCCAGATACCGGCTGTTGCCGGTTCCCGTAAAATAAAGTACCATGGCTGCCCCCTCATTTTGTGTTTTTCAGTTACCTGTCTGCCCGGCAAGCTGGAACTTGTCGGGGCGAGGCCCCTCCATCTTGCTGCCGCAAGACCGTTCGGTCGCTTGAAAGCCCCACTGGGGCTTTCATTGTTCCGCTTCGCTCCACAAACGCGAATTGTTTACTTCTTCGTCTTAGGCGCAATAAGCAACATGACTGTCACAAGAATATATAAACCATACAGTAACCAAGTAATGGTATTGTTCCAAGGAAAACTCATTTCTGGATGGTTCAATGCAAACACTATAAATGCAATAGCTATAATCAGCATTATTAAACCGAGAATCCTTGATATACGCTTTTTCATGCAAAGCACTTCCTTGTCAAACTGGAATTGTTAATCTTGAACTGGTCCTATAATGCCAAATGCTATTGCATCAATAAAAAGCACGAACGCTATCACACAAACAATTAAAATAGTTGCAATGACTTTAATAACAAGTTGTTGATTTTGTCTTAAATCACTCTTACTAACAATCCTTAAGACAAAAATCAAAGCAACGAGGATGATAAAAGAAATAATATTATAAAGAACCACTGTTTTCATCTATGTGTCCTTCTTTTTTATATCAATTCCGATTTATCTTTACCCGTTTTCCTTCCAGAACAATCCGCCGGAGGTCTGGAACAGCAGCCAGGGGTTCACACTCTTGCTGCCCAGCTTGAAGTCCATGGTCAGCTCTTCGCCCAGAGCACCCACGGCCTGGCCTTTTTCCACCGTCTGTCCCTCGGACACCGCGAGCGTTTGCAGGCCATACAGGTAGCTGCGCATCCCGGCTCCGTGGTCGATGACCACCGTGTTGCCGGTGAGGGCAAGGTTCCGGGCCAGCACCACCACGCCGTTGGCCGGGGCACGGCAGGGCTCGCCGGGGATGGTGTAGAGTTTGGTGGAGTTGGAGCGGCTGCCCTGCTGGCCGTTCGTCACCTTTACCTGTCCGTAGTCCACCAGTGTCATGGAGTTTTCCGCCGGGTTCACGAAACCGCCGGACCAGAGCTTTTCCCGCGCGGGGGCCTCGTACAGGCCCCAGACTGCATTGCGAAACTCGGTATTGGCGGCATCGGTGGCTGCCGGTTCCGGGTCCACCTCCACGGTGCCAAAGTCCTTGGGCAGCACGACGAGGGTGTGGGTGAGCGTCTCGCCGTTCACGGTAACGTTCACCGCATGCCCGCCGGAGGACGCATTGTAGGCAGCCGGGATGTAAGCACGCCAGCCGTCGGCGGCGCGCACGCACTGCACATTGCCAAGGTCGGTCTCCACGGTGGGGGCGGTGTCGCCGGTCATGCCGGAGATGCGCACGCCCACGATGCCGCCCTGTTCCATCCGCTCGGCCGAGAACGCGATGTCCGCGCTGGCCTGCAGGGTGAACCGGAAGGAATACCGGTACCACCCCGTGGGCTTTGCGGGGCGCTCCAGCCCCAGATTTTTGCGCAAAGCTCCGGTGCTGCCGCCCTCGAACTGGGTGGCCATGCCGCCCTTGGGCACGCGCCAGAGGGTCATTGCGGCCTTGTATTCGCCGTTGGCCGGGAAGAGGAAGCTCTGGTATTCGCTCACGCTGCCGGCAAACACCACACTGCCGACCGCGGTCTGGATGGTCAGAGTGGTGTAGCTGGCCCAGTCCGGCAGAGTAATGTCCGGGTGCGCCGTGTACAGGGTGCCCAGCTTCTGCACCGTGAGGGTGGCAGGGCTGGCAAACACCTTGTCCAGCTTGCCGCCCAGCAGCGGCACCTGCCAGCAGAAGCCGTTGGTCTCCAGCTCCTGGCCGCCGAACTGCGCGGCAGCATCCGGGCAGCCGCCCTGCGTGGTAAAGGCATAGCTCACCCCCATCACAGCCGCCAGCAGCAGGGCCACGCCCAGTGCAACGCTGATGATCCACAGCAGAAAACGCTTCATGTCCTTCTCCTTTTATGTAGCAAAAAGGCGCACCCGCGCAGCCTGTGGTCAGACTGCCGGTGCGCCTCCTTTGTGTCCGGTGTTTGGTTTATTCTGCAGCATCCTCGGCAGGTGCCTCTTCGGCAGCTTCCGGCTCGACCGTTTCTGCATCGTCCTCGCCAAAGAGCAGACGCTCGTACTCGTCCAGTTCCTTTTCGCGGCGGCGCAGGTAGACAGCCACAGCAGCCAGTGCTCCGGCAACAGCAGCCAGGGCAGTGATCACAGCGATCAGGCAAGATTTCTTCATAGGTTCAGTACACTCCTTTTTTCGGTCGAAACGATGGTGTTTCAGCTTATTTTTCCAGCGGGAGACCCGCAGCAGCACGTCCGCCGCCTTCCAGAGAAACGACAGCATGTGAAGGGAGCATTTTACCAGAAAGAACATCCGCATCCACTCCATTCAGGGGGCTTCGGGCACGGTCCGCTTCCCCGCTATCTTGTGGTTATTATACCCGTTCCTGTCAAAAATTACAACCGTTGCGGGCAACTTTTTCGCTTCCTGTCCATTCTGTACAAAAAGCTTTGGGCAGATTGCCAGAATTTCCAAATCATCCCAGCATCCGGTCCTTGTAGGCGGCAAAGGCACCGGGCAGGGTGTAGGTGGTGCGCAGCTCCTCGCGGCTGGCCCAGACGCAGCCCGCCGGGGCCGCCTGCTCCGGCACTGTGAGGGCCACACCGGACAGCAGCCATTCGATGTGGCTGAAGATGTGCTTGGCCGCCGGCAGGGCTTCCGGCACTGCGGCGCCGGTATCCACTCCAAGGGCTGCCAGCCTTGCCAGCACTTCGGCCTGCAAAAGGTGTTCGCTCTCCCACAACAGCGGCTGCCACAGCCCGGCCAGCAGCCCCTTTGCGGGCCGCTGCTGTACCAGAAAGCCCGCCGGGCTTTCCACCAGCGCCACCGTCACCGGCAGCACCTTGCGGGGCTTCGGCTTTGCCTTCTGGGGCAGCGCGGCGGTGGTGCCCGCCGCGCGGGCCTGACACAGCCCGGCCAGCGGGCAGACATCGCACAGGGGTGCACCGTTGGGCACACAGACCAGCGCCCCCAGCTCCATCAGGGCCTGATTGTAATCCCCGGCCTTTTCCGGCGGCTGATGTTCCATCACCCGGGCAGTAAAGGCTTTTTTTACCTTCGGATCTGTAATGACACCGGGGTCATTATACAGGCGGGAAAACACCCGCAGCACATTGCCGTCCACCGCCGGCACCGGGATGCCAAAGCTGATGGAGGCAATGGCCCCGGCGGTGTAGTCCCCGATGCCGGGCAGGGCCCGCAGGGCGGCATAGTCGGCGGGCAGCTGGCCGCCGTACTGTTCGCAGACGATCTTTGCGGCCTTCTGCAGGTTGCGCACCCGGCTGTAGTAGCCAAGACCCTCCCACAGCTTGTGCAGCTTTTCCTCATCGCAGGCGGCCAGCGCCGGGATATCCGGCAGCGCCGCCAGAAAGCGCTCGTAATACGGCAGCACCGCCGACACCCGTGTCTGCTGCAGCATCACTTCGCTGAGCCAGACGTGGTAGGGCGTGGGGTCCTCCCGGAAGGGCAGGATGCGGCGGTTTTTGTAAAACCAGTCCAGCAGGGCCGGTGCAATGTTTTCCACTTGTTTTTGTCTCCTTGTTGAAAGTTAAGGGCGGGTCACTATTTATAATGCCCTCCGCGATGCTCTGGGCATAAATAGCGAAACTATATTTTATAGTCGTGTTTGTCGCGGCCTGCGGGCCGCTCCAAACACCTTTTCACAGATGGAATCCCAACCGGCAGCAACTGCGCTATCGCAAAACCTGCCGCTAGCCGCACCGACCTTTCCCGTGAAAATGCAATCCCGGAAAGTCCGCAGACTTTCCGGGATTGCGCTATTTAAAATAATTCTTCCGCTGTCATTGCCAGAGCAACGCGGAGGCAATTCCCAATCGTTCTCAGAATCAGAAACCGTAAGCGGTGCGGGGGAACGGCAGCACGTCACGGATGTTCTGGATGCCCGTGAGGTACATGATCATGCGCTCGAAGCCCAGGCCGTAGCCGGCATGCTCCACGCCGCCGAACTTGCGCAGGTTGAGGTACCAGTCGTAGCTGGACTTGTCCAGACCCAGCTCGTCCATGCGGGCCACCAGCTTGTCGTAGTCCTCTTCACGCTGGCTGCCGCCGATCAGCTCACCGATGCCGGGCACCAGCATATCGGCTGCGGCCACGGTCTTGCCGTCCGGGTTCTGCTTCATGTAGAAGCTCTTGATCTCCTTCGGGTAGTCGGTGACGAACACGGGCTTCTTGAACACCACCTCGGTGAGGTAGCGCTCGTGCTCGGTCTGGATGTCCACGCCCCACTCCACCGGGAACTGGAACTTCTTGTTGTTCTTCTTCAGCACCTCGATGGCGTCGGTGTAGGTGATGCGGCCGAATTCGCTGTTTGCCACCAGCTCCAACCGCTCGATGAGGCCCTTGTCGATGAACTGGTTGAAGAACGCCATCTCATCCGGGCAGTTGTCCAGCACATAGCGGATGACGTACTTGGTCATCGCCTCGGCGGTGTCCATGTAGCCGGACAGGTCGCAGAAAGCCATCTCCGGCTCGATCATCCAGAACTCGGCGGCGTGGCGGGTGGTAAAGCTCTTCTCCGCGC
>ENA-UALO01000715-UALO01000715.1-human-gut-metagenome-genome-assembly--contig:-NODE-715-length-12242-cov-3.771970_pt1 | contig 12242 bp, 13 predicted proteins | sample MGYA00243701_ERZ654470 | MGnify/ENA primary metagenome ERZ654470 (study PRJEB26926, sample SAMN06164444) | human gut metagenome | biome: ENVO:00009003; feature: ENVO:2100002; material: ENVO:00002003...
GAGATGTCTTAGGGTCTCGTGGGCTCGGAGATGTGTATAAGAGACAGATATTGGAGAATAGAACCGCTTCCAGAAGACTGCCAGGAACTGACGGAGAAATACATATCAGGACTAAACTATGTGAATTACAATGTGCTTGTAACAAACTGGAACAGTAGTAATGTAGAGGATATTTTGATGCCTTGCATGTATGAAGATATCTATCGGATTTATACAGGCGAAAATCTGAAGACACAGGGATGGGAAATTCCGGCAGAAGAGTATGAAAAAATAATGACTACCTATTTCCCGGTGTCTGTGGAGCAGTTGAGAGAACATTGTAGATACAACGCAGACCACAGCAGTTATGAATATGAAATGATTTATGCCAGCCCATACCCACCTTTTGGAGAAGTAGTTGACTATACAAAAAATGCGGATGGAACGATTACACTTATCGTGGATGGAGTATGGCCGGATTATAATTCTGATCTCGCTTTTCGGAATACGGTTGTGGTCCAGCCATTTGAAGACGGAACTTTCAGGTATCTTTCCAATTCTATAGAACAAATAGAGTTGGAACTGCCGCCAATAGCAAAAGCACATTAAATTTGCTTTGAAAGAAAGGATGATATTATGGCATTAAAGAAAAAAAGCATTTTGCTGATTATGGCATTTCTGATTGGATGCTTCGTATGTGCCTGTGGAAAAGAAGATAGTATTGTGGATGAATCTCTTGTGGAAGATACGGAAGATGTATCTTCCACGGAGGAGATAAAAAGTGCCGAGGAAGAGGCTGCAGAACAATGGGAAAAGGGCTACGACCTTCCGTTAGATGAACAGGAAAGGGAAGAAGCTGAGACTGACTGTAAAAAGCAGATGGAACTTTATCTTGACATTTATGAAACTGCAGATAAAGGGATAGCATCTAATGTTGCTTTGGATGATCAAACAGTTTTGGAAATGCAGAGGAAGCTAAAGGATGCAGGATGTCCGGTTACAACAATGGTAACATATTCTAACATGGAGAATTATGAAAGTGTTGACAGTTTTCTGAAAGAATGTATGGAAGGGAAAAGTGGTTCTGCAGTAATTTATGAAGTCCACAACGATGGTGGATTGGGCAGAATGAAATTCATTTTTGATGGAACAGATATGTATGTTGTAAGTGCAAAAGGAATCTGGAATGCTGATAATAAGCCGGGGATTTCATACATTTCCTATACAAGACTAAAAGAGTGGAAATATACAGATAAGGGATGGTTCTGCTACGAGTTGTGTGTGCCGGAGCCACCGGAGGTCAGTGAAATTGTGGATGGAAGCAGCGTGATTAGAATAAAACCTATGACAGAGGAACAGCGTGAAATGTCTGAACGTTGTGTTCGAGGTCTTGGATATCAGGGAAATAACCTTTTGTGTTCAAACTGGAATATAGAAAATCTGAATGAGTTGGATTATAACGGGATGTTTGAATATCTGTATGGAATGAAATATGGAGAAAAATTTAATTCCGAAGATTATCCAAATGGTATCCCAAAAGAAGAATTCGAAAGTCTGATTATGGAATATCTTCCGATAACAGCAGAGCAGATACGGGATTACGTAGTATTTGATGAGGAAAACCAGACCTATTATTGGGTGCGACTTGGATGCTTTAATTATGCGCCTACCTTCTTTGGGACATCTCTGCCGGAGGTTGTCGACATCAAAGAAAATGAGGATGGGACGGTTACGTTAACGGTGGAGGCAGTTTGCGACATGGTCATTTGCGATGATGCAGTCATTACCCATGAACTTACGGTAAGATTTGCAGAGGATGGCAGTTTTCAGTATTTGGGGAATGAAATCCTAAATGACGGAATTATGCAGATACCCGATTACCAATACCGGATTAAAGAATGATTTGATAATAATGGTGTTCCATGGTAATCTTACAGGTGTAAGAAAAGAAAGGAGGACACATGAAGAAATTAAAATTAGTTGGAATGCTGGCAGCAGTTGTATTGATAGGCGGTGTGATTTCAATTCCACTTATAAATAACTATACAGCCTATAAGGTGGAAAGGGTATTATGTGATATCCCGCTACCAGAGGAAGCAGAATTGATAGAGTCGTTGTCACAGGCTGGGAAGCTGACGGGGAATGGAAATGGGATGCAGTATTTCGGAGCAATCCTAATTAGGAGTGAATTGTCTTTGGAAGAACTGGATGTTTACTATTCAGATTACAGAAGTAATGAATAGGAGTATTTAGTGGAAACTCAGGAAAGGCAGCCCATTGAGGTGATTGATCACGGGACACTGCAATTTACAGAAGAAATAAAGGACAGTGGTTATTACATTGTATATTCATGGGGAAGCGGAAATTCTCTATTGGAACAACTGGATATACGTGGACATTAAAAGGAGTACTATAACAATGAAGAATTTTTTGAAAATTATGCTATGTATTATGGGTTCGCTTCTTGCAGTGATTGTAGTATTTGGGTTTTGCATTTCGTATAGGGTAAATTACAAGAAGACAATTTGCGATACATCTGTTTCGCCGGATGGAAAATATGAATTGACACTTCAGGCAGTCGGAGAACCAGACTGGCCTTTTGGTTCAGCAAGTGGACGATTAATCCTTATGGAAGGCCAAGATAAGATATCTCAAACAGATTTTGAATTGCACAATGACGGCGGAAGCATCACAAGTAATTGTTGGAAAGTTACATGGTATGAGGACTATGTAGAAGTGATCCTATCAGGCGAAGAACAATTTGATGAGCAAGTCATTTTATATTTTGATGGTACGAAAGAAATTCAGCAATTGACAGATATTGCAGTGGACTATCCATCAGGAGAGGAATTAGATGAAAGCCGGGTTATAACCGAACAATCCTTTGAGGTGGATTTGAATGATTGGGGTGAGGTACGATTTGTGTCTTATCTACCGACTTATGATACGCTTTGGGAAGATGTCTCATTTGTGCTGGCAAAGGACAATCAAATTGTGTACCATTTCCCAGCTTATTTTGAAAACAATAGTACTGAGAATGATAGCGTAGGTATGTTTGACAGCGTAGAGGCAGTTGGATTTCAAGATATAGATGGCGATGGTGCAAAGGATGTGATTGTTATTGTAAATTATGTTACAGGAGCAGGACCACAGGGAATGATACCACGGAAGACCATTAGAATATTTAGTTCACAGAATAAGGGTTTTGTCATTCAGCACGATTTAATAGATGAATTAATGAAAAATATGAAAGAAGATGATATTTCTATTTCTGCGATATGTGATTATGTGACATTGATTGAAACAGATGAAATATATGATGGATATCGTACTATATACCAACAATACTTCGCAGACGAAGGATGCGATTTTATGATATCATATAGTGCGAGTGGAAATTCCAGAGCTATCTTAAATGAGAATGAGGAAATAATAGAATTTCTTGCATATGACAGACTTTCGGAAAATGAAAAATGTGAATTATATGTTTGGTACAGAAGTAAGAAAAACGCAGATGGTTCATGGCATATCTCAGAGGCAGAAATTCTTGATATATTTGCTTATAATGTGTCTACAAAAGATGTGGTTAGTAGCGGTAAAACATCATGGTCAGCAACCGGAAATGAAAAGTATTATGAAATAACAGGCGAAAAATAAAATGGAATCGGGTAAGGGTCAGTTTGCGTAGTTGACCTTTACCCGATTTCTTTATTTCCAGATATTCATGTCTGACAAGATAGACATGGTTATTTCAGTTGCGTTGCCTCCGGTAGCATCGCTGTCGGCACCAATGTTGGTAGCAAAAAAGTATGTATTATCTGCAGTTTCAATATAGCCGATAAACCATCCGTTCACATCCTGACCATCCACACGTCCGGTTCCGGTCTTTCCGTAGAATGTTCCGGCATCGGAAGAGGAAAGGCAGATGGCATCTTTTACTGCATTGATATTTTCAGGGGCGAAGCCAAAGCTGTTATTCTGCAGCCTGGTTAGAAGTTCGACCTGCTCTATTGGGGAAATCTTCAAGGAAGATTCCATCCAATAAGTGGAGAAATCACCACTTATATTTTCGTTTCCATATCCAATTTCCTGAATATAGTTGGAAATGTCAGCGGCTCCAAGCTGTTCGTCCACAGATTCAAAATACCAATTCACAGAGGAATTCATTGCAGACTGTAAGGTCTGATCCGCATTCCATGCTTCAAATGGATAAGTTTCGCCATTCCATGCAATGAACGAATTTTCCGGTGTAATGATATCTTCTTCCAATCCGAACAGGGCATCATATATCTTGTAGGTGGAGTTTGGAGCAACTCGTAAGGTGGAATGCTCCATGTCGTGTATGCTCCATGCATCATTTTCCAAATCGTATAAAACAAAGCTGCCTTCGTATTCTCCGAAGTATGTGGAGAGGTCTACATAGGAAACATTCTCAGAAGAGGAATCCCATTGGTAGTGGCTTCCATCTGTTGCGTATGTAGAAATAAAAGGTGCGAATCCAAGTAGAAGGACAGCAGTCAACATGAATGCAGTCATATCTTTTATACTTTTCATAAATGTCGGCTTCTCATAAGAGGCAATGTTGATAATTCTTCGTTTCATCTGCTCCATGTTTCCACCAAGGCCGGCAGCAAACGGAAAAGGAGTAAGTGAAACCTTCTCTGCAAAGTTAATCAATGTATTGCCATAACCTTCGTAAGCATCCTCTTCAAGCATTTTCAAAACGGAAGTGTCACAGGCAACCTCTCTGTCATTACGCATTTCTTTCAGTGCGTACCAGACAAGAGGATTGAACCAATATATTACTCCGGTAAGGTTCATCAGATAACTGGCAATAGCATCTTTGTGCTTATAGTGCTGCAGTTCGTGCAACAGCATATACCGCATATCGGATTCGTTGTAATCAGAAATCAGATGAATCGGCAGATAAATACACGGTTTCAAAAGTCCCACAATAATCGGAGATTTCAAAAATGCAGTACTGTAGATAGGGATATTTCTGTGAATTCCCATTTCCTCCAAACATCGATAATATAGTCTGCGTACTTCCGGGTTCTGAAGGGGAAGTGCAGATTTCTCCAAATTGCGTAGGCGGAGTGAGGATTTGATTACTAATATAATCATTGCAAAAATGCCTACAATCCATATCCCCAATAATATGTATCCGGCAATGAATGGTGTCTCGCTATTTACAGAAAGTGCGAAATCATTCATCCAGTCTGTATTTCCGGTCGGATGAATTCCCACAGCTTCTCCCATAGCGGTTGCGGTACCAGAAGCAGGAGAGCTTCTTAAGCTACCAAGCCACGAGAAGATTTGTGGAAATCCGATGAGACGGAACGGTATAAAGGGAACTGCCAGCAAACCAAGAAGCAGGAACCACAGATTATACTGCATCCGGCTGGACAGGTTGTTTTTGAATATTCGCTTGGCTATCAAAAGAATTCCGATGATACCGCTGATAAATACATTGCATATTAAAAAGCGTATCATAAAATTAGCCACGTTAATTTCCTCCTTTTTTTGACCTCTTGGAAAGAAGGGAACGGAGGTTGTCTATTTCTGTTTCAGACAGTCTGTCATTTTCTATATAGGCAGACAGCATGGCAGTGATATCCCCGTCATAGTATCGTTCCAGAAAAGAGTTGCTTTCCTGGCCGATGTATTCGCTTTCTTTCACGACTGGGGTATAAACAAACACTCGGCTCTGTTTTTCATAAGTCAGAACGCCTTTTGTTACGAGACGTTTGATTAAAGTCTGTATCGTCTTAGGACTCCAGCTTGTGGTCTGTAATAATTTATCTGTTATTTCATTGGTACTGATCGGCGCATGTTTCCATACGATTTTCATAACTTCAAATTCAGCTTCAGAAATCTGTGGTAAATCGCTCATTTCAAATCCTTCCTTAAATCTTACGACCGTAATAAATATATTATAGACGCTATTTATGTGGTTGTCAATTTCAGAAAAAACATATTGGCTTGAAATCTTACTTACGTAATAATTGAAATATTACAAGAGTAAGATTTAGAGATGGCAACAAAAAGAAAAGAACCAGAATCACAACGGATTAGCTGGTTCCTTTACTCGTTTGAATTACCTCTTTTATGTATAAGTGCTAAGAGATATTCAATTGCTGGAAGAATCTCGGCTGCCTCTTGCTCATCACATTCCTGTAGCATCAATAACAGTTTTTGTTTTTTCAACCCGTCCGTAGCAGTGTCAGGGTGGAAAATACGGTCTGCCGGGAATGTGTAAATAAGCGATGATCTGGCACAATACTTCGAACTTGGGATTACCACGGTCGTTTTCAATATTTAGTATTGTACGCTCATCACAACTTATTTGTTCAGCTAATGCTGCTTGAGATAGATGGGCTTCTTCTCTGGCAACCCGAATTACCTTCGCAAGATTTTTTACATAGTCATGCATTACAATTCCCCTCAGTGCTAGCTTACACTACAGGGTATCCATCGAAGATTTGAACATCCGCAAGGGTCCGGGAACAGACTATGATAAAACAGGTAAGTATACCGGAAAAGGTGCTTTCACTATTGTGGAAGAAGCAGAAGGAGAAGGTACGAGCCTTTGGGGACTTTTGAAATCTTATCAGAAAAATCGTGACGGATGGATTTCACTGGATTATACCGAGAGGGTTTAGAAGCAAGCCGGACAGAGAGAACAGGTTTCTGTCCGGCTGCTTTTTTCGGCTCCTGACAAGTTTGGGCAGAGTGGAAAAAAGAGAGGGTGAAACCGTAGAATTGCTTGACTTTACAGGGGTTTAGAGTGATTTATATACTACCAAAAACGAAAGGAGTACTTATTTATATGGTGATTGCAGGAACGATAAATAGGGTGGCTTTTTACTGCAGAGTCAACCATCGTGACAGAGACTATGAAAAATATCTGGACGATGTAATGAGGCGGTTGAAAGAAGAATATGGAAAACAGAAATGTGATTTGCAGATATTCTTTGAGGAAGCTTCAGGAGCCGACCCGAACAGAAAAGAATTTAATCGTCTGAAAGCGGAAATCGCAGCAAAGAAGATAGATGTGGTGGTTACCATGAGGGCTGCCACGATTGCCCGTAACTGGGGACAGTTTATGGAGTTCATGCTGATTTGCAGTAAGAAAAATGTGGATGTGGTGTGCATTGACAAGGTAGAGGATGCACAAGCCATTTTCCGAAGGATTCAGGAGTTCCAGAAAAGGTTTTTTGAAGGAAGTGATGTAACGTGCGAGTAAAAGTGATTAACAAACGACCAGCTTCGGTCTTACAAAAGAAAAGGGTTTGTGCTTATGCCAGAGTTTCCACAGATAGAAGAAGACAGGAAGACTCTCTTGAAAATCAGATGGAAACCTATGAGAGACTGATTACCGGAAATCCAGAATATGAATTTATCGGAGTATTTGCTGATCAAGGCATATCCGGTTATTGTGAGAACCGACCACAGTTCCAGAGAATGATGGAGAAGGCAAGGGCAGGAGAGATTGACCTGATTATTACAAAATCTATATTGAGGTTTGCGAGAAATACCGTCACCGTTCTAAAGTTCGCAAGAGAACTGAAGGAACTGGGTGTCGGTATTTTTTTGAAGAACAGAACATTAACACTCTATCAGGGGACGGTGAGATGATGCTTGCCGTCCTCGCTTCTTTTGCTCAGGAAGAAAGCAGAAGCATGAATGAAAACAATAAATGGTCCATTCGGAAGAAGTTTGAGAGAGGGGAAGTGATGATTACCACATCCCGCTTCCTCGGTTATGACAAAAACGAATATGGAGATTTGATTGTGAACCGAAAGGAAGCGGAAATTGTCAGTCTGACTTTTGATCTTTATCTGCTGAATGTCGGCTCGTCAAGGATTGGGGAGCTGCTTGATTACATGGGCGTGAAAACAGTGACGGGAACAACATGGGAAAGCGGGACCATCAATGGGATGCTTTGCAATGAAAAGTACAAAGGGGATTTTCATCTGCAGAAGTATTACACCCCTGAAAATAAAAGAAACCATACAAGGAAAAACAATGGGGAAGTGCAGAGTTATTACATTTCGGAAAATCACGAGCCAATTGTATCGCCGGAGGTATGGGAAAAGGTGCAGGAAGTCAGGGAACAGAGAAAGCGTGACAGGAATATCGGGCAGCACAATGAAGTTCCAAAACCGCTATCCCTTAAGTGGAATGCTGATTTGCCCTTACTGCGGAAAAACACTCCGGCGCAGACAGGTTTACAAGAAGAAAATCCAATGGCTTTGCAGCACCTACATTGAAAAGGGAGTCAAGGCGTGTAAAGGGATAAGGATTGATGATGTCGAATTGCAGGGCTTGAACATTACGGAACAGACAGTGATTGAGGAGGTGGTTAAAAATGGCAAGAAGCATTACTGTTATACCAGCAAAGCTGATTTCGACTGCGGAATCAGGAACAGCACAGTCAGTGCAGAAATTGAAGATGGCAGCGTACTGCCGAGTGTCAACCGACCAAGAAGAACAGTTATTAAGTTATGAGAATCAGGTCAATTATTACACAAATTATATCAGTGAAAATCCTCTCTATGAATATGCAGGAACTTATGCGGATGAAGGTATTTCGGGAACCAACACCAAAAAGAGAGATGAGTTCAATCGTATGATTGCTGATTGCTGGGCGGGAAAAATTGACATGATCATTACCAAGTCCATTTCCCGATTCGCAAGAAATACGCTGGACTGCCTGAATTATGTGCGAGAGTTGAAGGACTTGAGGATAGGGATTATTTTTGAAAAGGAAAATATCAATACTCTCGATGCAAAGGGCGAAGTGCTGCTTACCATTCTTTCCTCACTGGCACAGGACGAGAGCCGATCCATTTCAGAGAACTGCACATGGGGAATCCGCAGAAGCTTTGAAACAGGGAAACACAAAATGAGTACAAAGCGTTTTCTTGGCTACGACACGGATGAGAATGGCAAGCTGGTAATTAACAGAATGCAGGAACCGATTGTGGTGCGATTGTATCAGGAATTTTTGGATGGAAAAACAACGGATTACATCAAGAGGATTTTTGAATAAGAGGGAGTTCGGAACTGGGATGGCGGTACGAAGTGGCAGGCTACAACCTTAATGAGTATGTTGGAGAATGAAAAATATAAAGGTGATGCATTGCTGCAGAAAAGCTATACGGTGGACTTCCTTACCAAGAAGCGGACGCAGAACAAAGGGGAAATCCAGATGTTTTATGTGGAGGATGACCATGATGCCATCATTTCAAAGCGGATATGGGAATGTGTACAGCTTGAAATAAAACGCAGGAAAAAGTATCTGGAGGAGCATGGGACAAACTCCTATTCCCACCGGCCGGAAAGCAATCCATTTGCATCCAAGATTATTTGCGGAGACTGCAATAAGGTATTTTCACGAAAAGGCTGGCGGAGCAGCACGGGTGTTGACCGTAAGGTATGGCAGTGCAGTGAACGCTACAAGGTCAAAGGAGTCATGGGATGTGCCAACCGCCACGTGAAGGAAGAAACGCTGATAAAGGCATATCTGATGGCTTGGAATGCGTTGGTGGAGAATCGAGAGGATTTCATAGAGCAGTGGACGGAACAGCTGCAGAGCGAAAACCTCTTGGAAGGTTATCGGGCAAAGAAGTTCATAGAATATACCGATGGGGCAGAGCCTTTGACGGAGATGGACACGGACTTCATGCTGAAAACGTTGGACCACATCAAGGTCTTTGAGGACAGAACATTGTTGGTAGTGTTCCTGGATGGAACGGAGATTGAATGTAAAAATGAAGAGGAGTAAGAAAAGATGCCGATTGGGAGTTGCAATTCCTGATCGGCTTTTTATCTTACTCTTTCATCTAGTAAAGTGCAGGGATTTGTGGTAATATTATATAAAATACGCTTTATAAAGGAGGTCAGATTTTGAATAATTTTAGGTTTAACTTAAAAGGTCAATTAAATGAAGTGAAGTTGCCTGAATATAAGGCTTTATGGCCTCTTTTTGAAACCATTGTAAACTCTATTCAATCGATTGAAGAGTCAACAAATTCTCAAAATGGCCAGATAACAATTTTAGCTAATCGCTTAGAAGATAGGCAAGTGAATATGGATGGAAATGAAGAGTTAAATCCATTTTATGAATTTCAGGTAATCGATAACGGAGAAGGCTTTAATTCTATTAATTATAACTCGTTTTTGGAGGCGTATTCCAATTTGAAAGTTTCAAAGGGGTGTAAGGGAATAGGTCGCTTTTTATGGCTGAAAGCATTTACTAAGGTTAATATTGAAAGCGCATATTGTGAAAAAAATAGATGGCTAAAAAGAAGATTTGAATTTTCAGCAGATAATGGGATTGAGCCGGAAAAAAATATAGAGGATAGTAGTATCTCGGAATATAAGACTGTTGTTACGCTATCTAATTTCATATTGAAATATAGGAAAAAGGCACCATTGTCGTTGGAGGCTTTAGCAAAAAAAGTTATAGAGCATTGTTTGCCATACTTTTTGGGGGATAATTGTCCACATATTGTATTGAGGGATAATTTGGGAGAGACTTATGATTTGAACAAATACTTTGACAGTACAATAAAGGATTCGTTACACAGAGATGAATTTGAAAAAGACGGGAATAAATTTTCGTTGTATCATATCAGAATGGCAGAAGGTGCTGTGAAGCACGAATTACATTTTTGTGCCAGTAAACGCGAGGTTAAATCCTATGACTTAAGTCAATATATTACCGATTTGCAAAAAAGAATTGTAACGGATGAGGGGGAAGCGTTTTATTACTTAGGATATCTGACTGGAGAATATTTGGATAGAAACGTAAACCTTAACAGAACGGCTTTTGATTTTGAAGAAGAGGATACACTTTTTGCGAGTGTATCAGAAAGAGAACTCATTGAAATTGCAAAAGAGTATATTTTGGCTTATTTAATTGATGATTTAAAAAAGATAAAGGATGCAAAAAGAGACTTTATTGATTCATACGTTCAGAAAGAAAAGCCTCAATATCGTTATTTATTAAATAGAAAACCAGAATTGTATGATCAGATTCCTGCTAATTTAAGTAAAGAAAAATTGGAATTAGAATTACATTCTGCCACACAAAAATGGGAGACTGAAATTCATTCTCAAGGCAGAGAGATAGAAAAGAAGGTAAAAGACAGTAAATTTGACAGAGAAAACTTTAGTAAAATATTCAATGAATATTGCAGTTCAATTACTGAAATTAGTAAATCAAGTTTGTCAGAATATGTTATTAGACGAAAAGCAATATTGGATTTATTAGAAAAGGCAATAGAAATTCAAGAGGATAACCGGTATTGCTCAGAAGAAACTTTGCATTCTATTATTTGCCCAATGCGGTATACGTCTGATGAAATTGAGTTTGAGGAGATGAATCTCTGGATTATAGATGATAGGTTAGCATATCATACCTTTTTGGCATCTGATAAGTTGATGAAGTCATTGCCAGTATTAGATACGTCGGTCGAAAAGCGTATGGACATTGCTGTTTTTGATCAAGCATTTTCATTTTCTGATAATCAGGATTTTTTTAATTCAATATCTATTGTTGAATTTAAAAAGCCGAATAGAAATGATTTAAAAAATGATGATAAAAATCCGATTAATCAAGTGCTTGGATATGTTAAAAACATAAAAGAGGGAAAAGCAAAACGTCCAAATGGCAGACCATTTGTAAATGTAAGTAATACAGCTTTTTATTGTTATGTGATTGCTGACTTGACAGATTCCATGAGAGAGGATGCAGTAAATGCTGGTCTTATATTGACTCCGGATGGAGATGGTTATTTTGGATATAATCAGACAAGAGGTGCTTATATTGAAGTAATATCTTATGATAAATTAGTAAGAGATGCTAAACAGAGGAATCAAATTCTTTTTGACAAATTGTTTAATCCGAAAGTAAATGAGGTTTTAAATTCCAAGTTGTTAAACGAATAGGGTTAATGTATAGTCATGGTGCCAATTAGACATTTCTAATTGGCACTACCCATTTAAAAGAAAAAGAACATTTAGAAGGCGGAAGAATTGAAGGTGAAAATATCAAAGCAAAGTTGCAGACAGGAGAGTTTGGTTTAGATATGGCAGAGTATATGGGCGAATATAAAATAATAAGAAGGATGGATGGTGGTGGGAATGCCAACGTTTTTGTTGCGGAGAATTAAGAAGTAATGCGGTAAGGTTAAATTTTTTGTTATGTTTATTTGTATAGCAATCCTTTTGGTGCACTAACTGTCTCTTATACA
>ENA-UALO01000727-UALO01000727.1-human-gut-metagenome-genome-assembly--contig:-NODE-727-length-12152-cov-4.062991_pt1 | contig 12152 bp, 8 predicted proteins | sample MGYA00243701_ERZ654470 | MGnify/ENA primary metagenome ERZ654470 (study PRJEB26926, sample SAMN06164444) | human gut metagenome | biome: ENVO:00009003; feature: ENVO:2100002; material: ENVO:00002003...
TTATCGTCGGCAGCGTCAGATGTGTATAAGAGACAGGTGTAGCGGTCGGCAATGACCACGCCGCCCTCCTCGTAAAAGCGGCCCCAGTCGGTCTTGTAGCTGGCATAGCGGTCCACCGCAAAAAAGCTGGAGGCCGCATAGGCGTTCACATCGTCCGGTTTTGAGCCGAACTGCCCGGCCAGATACATTTTGATCAGGGCGCTGGAATCGCTGGCGTAATCCGGGAAGGTGACCTCCCGCACCGGCAGGCCCTGGCTGGCCAGGTGCTTTGCCAGCAGCTTTGCCTGGGTGGCCTTGCCGCTGCCGTCCAGTCCCTCGATGACGATCAGCTTGCCCTTGCTCATACGGCGGCACCTTCCTTGATGGCGGCATATTTTGCACGCACCTCGGCGGTTTTGCCGCAGCACATCTTGCCCTCCGGGCAGGGGCCGCTCACGCAGGCCGGGCCGGATTTGGCAAAGATGTGGGGTGCCACCGGGTACACCAGTTTGAACATCTCTTCGGCAAGCTGGCGGATCTCCCACTGGGCGCGGCTGCAGCAGCGCAGGTGGAAAAAGTTCTGCAGGCTGCGGGCGTTCATGGTGACCACCATCTTGGTCTCGCAGGCGTTGGGCAGCACAAAGCGGGCGTCCTCATTGGCCTGCTTGCCGGCCTTGGCGCGGGCTGCCTTTTCCGGCATGCCCTCGGCCATCAGGCGGGCGGTGTGGCCCTCTTCCAGCTTGTGGGCAAGGTCAAGGTAGCGTTTGGCGTCCTCGTTCATGCTCTCAAGGAAAGCCGCCTTTGCCTCCGGGATGGCTTCGATCTCCGGCGGCACCACATAGCGGAAATCGTCCAGGCGCACATAGCGCTGGCTCTGCACGCTGAAGGATGCGATGCGGTGGCGGGGGATCTGGGCCAGCAAGGTACGGCTGACCCCCTCGATGCCAAAGGTGAAGCTGGCGTGCTCGATGGGGCTGGCGTGGCCCAGGTCGCTGAGCATGGTCAGGAACTTTGCCGTCTTTTCCTCGGTCAGGCCGTCCAGCAGGTCGGTGATGTGGGCGTCGGAGTAGCACAGCTTGGCGGCAGCCGCCACCACCTTTTCCGGCTCCGGGGTATGGGCGATCAAACGAACTGTCATCATTTTGTGTCATTCCTCCGTTGTGATTTTGGTCAGCGGCGCAAAATTGGCCATGGTCTTTTTGATGCCGACCTTTTCAAAGTTGATCTCCACGATCTGGTCTCCGGCCGCAGGCTTGACCTTGAGCACGGTGCCCCGGCCAAAGACCTTGTGCTCCACGATGTCGCCCGGCTCGTAGTGCTTGGAGCCTGCGGGCGCTGCCTTGGCAGCCGGTGCACCGGTAAAGCTGATCTTTGCGGCCGGGGTCTTTGCGCCCGTGCCGGAATACCCGGCACCGAACCCGCCCGAACGCGCCTTGGGCTGGGTGGAACTGTTGCCGTAGGCGGCACCGTAGCCGGAAGAGGAAGTGCCCCGCCCGGCATAACCGGAGCCGAACCCGCTGCGCTCCCCGGCGTTGTACTCGCGGTTCAGGTAACCGCCGCCGGAGCGGGAACCATAGCCGCCGGAACCGTAGCCCCCGGCGCTGCGGCCCCAGCCGGAAGGCCCGGAGTACCCGGACGCGCCGCCGGGCACGGTGTCGCTGTAGCTGCTGCCCCAGCCGCCCAGACGGGAACGCTGTTCCAGCACCGGGCTGCGGGTCTCTTCGATGTACTCCGGCTCGATCTCGCGCAAAAAGCGGCTGGGCTCGTTGCGCTGGGTGCGGCCGTAGAGCATGCGGGTGACGCTGTTGGAGATGTACAGTTCCTTTTTGGCGCGGGTGATGCCGACGTAGGCAAGGCGGCGCTCTTCTTCCAGGTCCGCCTCGGAATACTTGCTCATCTCGCTGGGGAACACGCCCTCTTCCATACCGATGAGGAACACATAGGGGAACTCCAGCCCCTTGGCCGAATGGATGGTCATCAGCACCACCTGGTCGGCGCTCTCGTTGTAGCTGTCGATGTCGCTGATGAGGGCGATATCTTCCAGATAGCCCTCCAGCGTGGCGTCCTCGCCGTGCTGGTCGCAGTAGTTCTTGACGTTGTTCACCAGCTGACCCAGGTTCTGCAGGCGGTCGGCGGCGTCCTCGTGGCCCTTGGCGGCGTCGGCTTCCAGCATGGCCTTGTAGCCGGTCAGCTCAATGACGTCGGCGGCAAAGGCGTCCAGCGTCTTGGTCTCCAGCGAATCCTGCAGGTTCTGGTAGATCTGCCAGAATTTCAGCAAGGGCATCACAGCCCGGCTGAGCTTGGCGTACTGGTCGGCGTGGCCGATGATCTCCAGCATGCTCACCCCCTGCTGGGCGGCAAGGTCTGCAATGACCTCCACCGTGGTGTTGCCGATCTTGCGGGCAGGCTCGTTGATGATGCGGCGCAGGCGCACGTCATCGCGGGGGTTGGCCACGATGGACATATAGGAGTGGATGTCCTTGACCTCTTTGCGGTCGTTGAAGCGCTGGCCGCCCACGATCTTGTGGGGGATGCCTGCACGGGTAAAGTAGCTTTCGATGGGGGCCGATTGGGCGTTCATGCGGTAGAGGATGGCGTGGTCGGCCAGATGGCCGCCCGCCTTGAGGTGCTGGCCGATGACATCCGCAATGTGCATCGCTTCGTCCTGCTCGTTCTCGGCGGTGTACACCTGCACCTTGTCGCCCTCGCCGTTGTCGGTCCACAGGGTCTTGCCCTTGCGCTCGGTGTTGTGCTGGATGACGCAGTTGGCGGCGTTGAGGATGTTGGAGGTGGAACGGTAGTTCTGCTCCAGCCGGATGGTCTTTGCCCCGGGGTAGCACTTTTCAAAGTTGAGGATGTTTTCAATGGTAGCCCCGCGGAAGCGGTAGATGCTCTGGTCATCGTCGCCCACCACGCAGATGTTGCGCTCCGGGCCGGTGAGCAGGCTCACCAGACGGAACTGCGCCACACTGGTGTCCTGATACTCGTCCACCAGCAGATAGCGGTATTTGTTCTGGTAGAAATCCCGCACATCCTTGTGCTCGGCCAGCAGCTGCACAGTCTGGTAGATCAGGTCGTCAAAGTCGAATGCTCCGGCTTCCTTCAGGCGCTTTTCGTAGGCCGCGTAGATGCGGGCCGTCAGCGCGCCTTTGGTATCTTTTGCGGGGCTGGCAAGGGCCTGTTCCGGGCTGACCAGCTGATCCTTCCAGCGGCTCATCTGGTTGATGGCGCTCTTGATGGGGAAGAACTTGTCATCCACGTTCAGGTCCTTGTACACTGCCTTCATCACCCGCTGGGCGTCGTCGGTGTCGTAGATGGTAAAGCTGCGGGGGTAGCCGATCTCCTCCGCCCAGCGGCGCAGGATGCGCACACAGGCCGAGTGGAAGGTGGAGGCAAACACCTCGTCGCCCTCTTCCCCGCCCAGCATCCGGCGCAGGCGCTCCTTCATCTCCCCGGCCGCCTTGTTGGTAAAGGTGATGGCCATCACGTTCCAGCTGCGCACGGCGTTCTGCCGCAGCATGCCGTCCAGCCAGCCGGGCGCGGCGGTGCCGGTCATGATGGCATTGCGCAGGGCCTTGACGTCCTCTTCGGTGGCGGGGCGGGGCAGCCGTTTTGAGCCGTGGGCCGCGCCAAACCGGATGAGGTTGGCAATGCGGTTGACCAGCACGGTGGTCTTGCCGCTGCCGGCTCCGGCCAGGATGAGCAGCGGGCCGTCGGTGGTGAACACCGCCCGCCGCTGCATCTCGTTCAGGCGGCCGAACTGCTTTTCGATATAGGTGTCGCGCAGAGCGCAGAATTCTTGTGTCAGATCTGTTGCCATGGGTTCCCCTGTCTCCTTTTATTGTCAAAGAACAGTATACCACATTTTCAGGAAATTGAGAATAGCCGGTGGGTTTGCCGGCGGCATTTGCGCGGAAATTTTGCGGCCCATTTTCTGCGCAGGAGGGTCCGCTGCCGGTGCCGCCCCGGGCAGGCTGCGCAATTGCTTTTATCAGCAGGCCGGGAGGGCGCTGGATGCTGATGATCCGCACGCCCTGACTACTGTAGTAAAGCAGATGATAAAGTGACAAATATTTAATTTATTATCGTTTAAATTTATCAGTTTATCAGCTTGCGAAAGTGACCCGATTGATAAAGTGAGGTCACTTTATCAGCCCCTGTCAGTTTATCACGTTGATAAAGTGACTTTTTGGACGATGTGTGGTTGAAAATTAGTCACTTTATCAGATAGCGCTTCTCTATCAGAGCTTGCACAGTGACAAAACAAAACCCGCCCGGCAGTACAGGACCACCGGACGGGAACGTTTGTTTTTCAGGGAATGTTTAGCCGAAGATGTTGATCAGAATACCAGCAGCAACGGCAGAGCCGATAACGCCGGCCACGTTGGGGCCCATGGCGTGCATCAGCAGGAAGTTCTGCGGGTTCTCGCTCTGGCCCACCTTCTGGGACACACGGGCTGCCATCGGCACAGCGGAAACGCCTGCAGAACCGATCAGCGGGTTGACCTGGCCGCCGGTCACGGCGTACATCACCTTGCCGCACAGCACACCGGCTGCGGTGCCGAAGGAGAAGGCGATCAGGCCCAGCACAATGATGAACAGGGTACGGGTGTTCAGGAAGGTGTTTGCACTGGTGGTGCAGCCCACAGACAGGGCCAGGAAGATGGTGATGATGTTCATCAGCTCATTGCCGGCAGTCTTCTGGATGCGATCCACCACGCCGCACTCCTTCATCACGTTGCCCAGCATCAGCATACCCACCAGAACGGCGGCATCCGGAACGATCAGGGACACGATGATGGTGACCATGATGGGGAAGATGACCCTCTCGGTCTTGGAGACGGTGCGCAGCTGCTTCATCACGACGGTACGTTCCTTCTTGGTGGTCAGTGCCTTCATGATGGGCGGCTGGATAACCGGCACCAGCGCCATGTAACTGTAGGCTGCCACAGCGATGGAGCCCAGCAGCTCAGGTGCCAGACGGGAGGTAACGAAGATGGCGGTGGGGCCGTCTGCACCACCGATGATGGCGATTGCAGCGGACTGCTTCTGGGTGAAGTCCACAATGCCGGTAGCAGCCAGCAGACGAGCGCCCATGTAAGTACCAAAGATACCGAACTGAGCGGCAGCGCCCAGCAGCAGGCTCTTGGGGTTGGAGATCAGGGGTGCGAAGTCGGTCATGGTGCCGATGCCCAGGAAGATCAGCGGGGGGTAAATGCCCAGCTTGACGCCCATGTAAAGCATATCGGCAAGGCCGCCGTTGTTCAGGATCTCGACCCACATGGGGTGTTCCAGACCGTCACCGACGAAATATTGCATGTGGATAACGCCGCTGCCGGGCAGGTTTGCCAGGATCATGCCGAATGCCATGGGCAGCAGGATCAGGGGCTCGAATTCCTTCACGATGGCGAGGTACAGCAAAAAGCAGCCCACGCAGATCATCACTGCGTACAGGTAGCCGCCGGGCTCACCGAACCGTGCAAAGCCGGAACTTTGGAAAATACCGACCAGAGTATCAATAAACTGTGTCATGTTCTTCCTCCTGTGTTAAAACGGGGCCGTGGTGTCGTTCACACCGGCCTTGCCCCAGCCGTTGGTGCCGCGGCGCACCGCCCTGAGGGTGTACTTGCCATTGCCCATTGCGTGGATGGCGGCCATGATGGCAGCCACCACATCACCGGGAATGCCTTCCTCCACCTGGGGAGCCGGAGCAGCGGCCTGCTGCACCGGGGCAGCGGGCTTTGCAGGGGCGGCGGGCTTGGAGGCAGCAGCCTTTGCGGCAGCCTCAGCAGCGGCTTTCCTACGGGCTTCTTCCTCCGCACGTTTTCTAGCTTTCTCTATTTCAATTTCAATCAAACGGTCAATCTGGGCATTCAATTGCTCAGCCGAACGTTTTTTCTTCCTTATCTCGCTTTGTATACCTTTCTGCTTCTTTTGCAAATTCGCCAAAAGAGTCTGGCGCTCCTTTTCCTGAATCTCCAGTTTGGCCTTTTCGACCTCACCCTGTTTTAAAAGATTCTGTTTGGCATTCTTAGTTTGTTCCACTTCTCTTTTTTTAGCGGCAATTTGCTTCTGCTTACGTTCTATCTCCATTCCCTGAAGACGCTGGAAGTTTGCATATTCCTGCACATAACGCATACGACGGTAAGTCTGGCTCAAGTTCTCGGCAGAAAAAATAAACATTAATTTCTCTTGAACAGACTTGTTACGATACATATATTGCACCGAAATCTCATACTTCTGCTTCTTGTCTTTCAAATCACGCTGAAGTTTATTCAGTTGCTTCTGCAAAGAGGCGATCTCACTTGTTAATATATGAACATCACTCTCTATGGTATTGATATATTTTCTTCTCTCCTCAATCTGACCTGTCAGCAAAGCAAGGTTGTCCAACTGGCTTTTCACATCCTTTTTGGTAGATTGCAACAAAGTTTCAGACTCGGCAATCTGCTGGTGAAGTTCCTTCCGTTTGGCTTCAAGCTCCCTTATTTTCCGAGTACTTTGCGCTGAAATAGTACTTAAAAAGCAGCAGGCTATGAGTAGTAAGAAGATACGTTTCATTATTTAATAAGCTGTTTTAGCAAATCTTGCAATTCTATTCTTTCGTATTTTCCGGGCACTTCGGTATGGGCTTCCCAATCCTTATTGGTAGAAAGGCGGGAAAGTTCAAATACAGCCGTAACCGGTTTGGCAGCCCCTTCAAAAGAAACCGTCATAGTTCCCGGAAACTGTTTCTGCTCCAACGGACGAAACTTATCATAACGCCAATTTATCCCGTACCGGGTACCGGACAAGCCGATATGACTTTCTTTCAGCAGCCCATCATTTGTATTGGTACGAAAACGGTAGGCGAAATGTTTGCCGTTTTTTACTTCTATTAATGCATTTTCGTTTTCAGGACGCACAGCAAAGGACGAAATATCACAGACAGTCAGCACCTTTTTTCCCGGAAGAAAAATTTCATTCATAAACAAGGCCTGCAAAGTATGAAAATCCAAATCAGCCTTTGCCAGATTTTTCAATTCATCAAAAGGGACTTGTACATAACGTTTGTTCATACGATCCATCACTAAAACTCCGTCCGGAGATATTTCAGCACGTGCCACTTCAATACCCAAAAATGGAGCGATAGAAAGCTGGATTACTTCATCACGTTTCATGCGCAACGTACCATTTACTTTAGTCGGTCCTTTACCGTTCAAGTCAACGGCCAATGACATTTTCGCAGTAATTGCATCCCATCCTGGAGAACGGCTAATCAGCTCTTCCATATATTCCGACTCGGATAAATTGCCAATAGATACCCCTTTCTTCATACTCCGGGTAGATGAACATGAAGAAATAAATATAATCAGCAAAGCGCTAAACAAATAAAAACAGACACGTTTCATCATTCTGCAAAGTATTTCTTTTGTACAATCTTCTTTCTCAATAAGTTCAATTCCTTTTCACTACGTTCTTCACTACCTTCTTGAGGAGGCTCCTTGGATAATTTTTCCGCTTGTTGCCAATATTCCAAAGCCTTTTCACGATCTCCATTCATGTAGTAAATATCTCCACAATGCTCTACAACAACGGAACTTTTACTTCCATCATTCTGCATAGCCTGGTCAATGTAAATTTTTGCTTCTACATATTTACCTTTCTCAAAAAGTATCCAGGCATAGGTATCCAGATACGTACCATTGGTAGGTTCGGCCTTTACGGTACGGTAACTCATTTCTTCCGCTTTATCCAGGTTTTTACGCTCTACAGACAGGTAATAGGCATAATTATTCAAGGCCCCTATATTGTTTTCCTTATAAACCAAAGCGGAATCGTATGCGGCATATGCCTCCACATTCATCTTCTTTATATGATAAAGATCCCCCATAATGGCATAGAAATCAGAAACGATATCCTTATTGCTTTTATCTGTTACTTGATTCACTCCTTTTTTAAAAACCTCCAATGCCTCGTCTGTTTTCTCCTTCTGATGATAGGCCAATCCCATATAATAGTAGAATTCCAATACATCCGGAGTATATTCCAAAGCAGGAGCACATAATTTGATTACTTCATCCATATTCTGCTCACGAATGGCAAAACTCAATAGCTGCAAGCGTGCCGGCGTATTTTCCGGATCAATTTCAAGCACTTGGTGCAAAACAGGGGTTGCCTCTTTATCCATCTTTTTCGTCAGAAGATATTGGGCCGCCAACATAGCGATATCTGCATTCTCTTGTTTTTCCTTCAATATAGAAGTAAACAGGCCTGCTATTTTCGTACTGTCCTTGTTTGTTTGCTCAGAACGCAGAATAAGCTGGCGCATAATGTTCATCTTTGTATCGCTATCCACATTATCATTCAGCAAAATAGTATCCAACTGTACCTGATACAAACTATCCTGCCCTTTTTTCTCGTAATAAGAAGCCATAGAAAGCAACGCCGGCGCATAGCCCGGTTCTTCCTTCAATACTTTCTGATAAGTTTCGTATGCTTCTTCTTCCTTACCGTTGTTCAGATAGACATCTCCCAAAATGGTAAGATAACGCATGTCATATGGATATTCTTTCGCCAAATTCTCAATCTCCGTAAATGCCTGCTGATCATTGTTCATGGCCAGATACATGCGGAATTTCTCCATGCTGATTTGTTCAGACTTCCCATCCAAGGCTTCAAGGCGGTTCAATGTATTAACTACCTGCTGATAATCCTTGGTACGGGTATAGAGATCAATCAAAGCCATCAACGGTTCCAGACGTGAGGGGAACTGACTCGCCATATCCTCATAAACATAAATGGCTTTCGGGTAATTTCCCTTACCTTGATAATAGGCTGCCAAAGTTTGCTTATACCAAAAACTCTTAGGATCGGCATCCACTGCCTTCTTCAAAGCTTCCTCCCCTTTTTCCGGCTGATTGAGAAACATATGGAACCGGGAAATCTCGAACAAAGTAGCAGCTCCTTGTGGATAAATGTCCAAACAGTGACTATACATTTCGAAAGCCGCATCCAAGTCACCTTTTTCTTTCATCCGGAGCGCTTCCAAAAAGAAATAGTCGTATTTACGACGTTGCTCCGGAGTAAGCGGATCCTTTTCCTCCACAACAGCTTTATTTCCGGACACTCCGGAAGTTCTCTTCACCGTACCGCATGAAACAAGCATGCCTATCAGACATACACATAGCATGGGCACATATTTCAATCTTCTATTCATTGTTTCCTTTTACTTTTTTCCGGTATGTCCAAAGCCACCTGCACCACGTTCCGTTTCGTCCAGCACCTCCACTTCCTGCCATTCGGCATGTTCGTGACGGGCTACAACCATTTGCGCAATGCGCTCCCCATCTTCTATCATAAAATCCTCAGATGACAAATTGACCAGGATAATACAAATTTCACCACGATAATCGGCATCAATTGTGCCCGGAGAATTCAGGACTCCGATGCCTTTCTTAATAGCCAGCCCGCTACGTGGACGGATTTGCGCTTCAAAACCTTCAGGCAATGCGATATAAAGTCCCGTAGGAACCAAACAACGTTGCAAGGGTTTCAGCACAATCGGTTCGTCAAGATTAGCACGGATATCCATCCCTGCCGATTGCCCGGTAGCATACTCGGGTAAAGCATGTTTTGATTTATTGATTACCTGTATTTTCATAATTTTAACAATTTATCAATATGCTTATGTGGCAATGCTAATAATTTGCAGACAACAAGCACAGTCCAGACCTGGCGCAGCCAATTGGCATATTAACAAATCAGCACATTACCACATGATTAATAAAGTGCGAATTTACACATTTAGATGGATTTATCTAAGCGTTTACAGTTTTTTAAACGGAAGTTTCTTACTTTTGCAAACAGATAAAGCCTGAATTATGAACTGGAAACAATTAATATCAAATAAACGCTTCGGCATGGAAGAACTACACGAGGCCCGTAAAGATGACCGTACCGAATTCCAACGCGATTATGACCGTCTCATCTTCTCAGCACCTTTCCGTCGTTTGCAAAACAAAACTCAAGTATTTCCTTTACCGGGTAGCGTATTTGTACACAACCGGTTGACTCACAGCCTTGAGGTCTCTTGTGTGGGGCGTTCTTTAGGAAACGATGTCGCCAGCCAGCTTCTGAAGAAGCACCCAGACTTGGTCGACTCCCATATATCGGAAATAGGTTCTATCGTTTCAGCCGCATGTCTGGCACACGATCTGGGAAACCCACCTTTCGGCCATTCGGGAGAAAAAGCCATTTCAACTTACTTCTCGGAAGGACAAGGAATGGCATTGAAAAAAGAACTTTCACCGATGGAATGGGATGATTTAACCCACTTCGAAGGAAATGCCAATGCATTCCGCATCCTTACCCACCAATTTGAAGGAAGACGGAAAGGAGGATTCGTAATGACCTACTCCACATTGGCGTCCATCGTAAAATATCCTTTTTCCTCACAATTGGCAGGAAAGAAATCAAAATTCGGTTTCTTCTTAAGCGAAGAGGCTGATTATCAGAAAATAGCCAGAGAATTAGGCATCATCCAGCTCAGCAAGCCGGATGAGCCTTTACGCTACGCACGCCATCCGTTGGTCTACCTGGTAGAAGCCGCAGATGATATTTGTTATCAGATGATGGACATAGAAGACGCACATAAATTAAAACTGCTGACACATGATGAAACCAAAGGACTGTATATGCAGTTCTTTGATGAGAAAAGAAGAAAACGCATTGAAGAAGTTTGCCGGATTGTAACAGACGTCAATGAACAGATAGCTTATTTACGTTCTTCGGTCATAGGCGCACTGATAAAGGAATGCACACGAGTATTTACTGAAAATGAAGAAAAGATATTGACCGGGGAATTTGAAGGCACCCTGATAATGCACATTTGCAGTCCATTGAAAGAGGCCTATGAGAATTGTTCTGCAATTGCCTTGCAAAGAATCTATCGTTCCAGTGATGTACTGGACATAGAATTGGCAGGGTTCAGAGTTATCAGTACCTTGATTGACCTGATGATCAATGCAGTGCGCTCTCCGGAAAAAGCGTATTCACAACTACTGATCAATCGCGTATCCGGACAGTACAATGTCAACGCACCTACTTTATATGGAAAAATTCAAGCTGTGCTGGATTACATATCGGGCATGACAGACGTATATGCGCTCGACCTCTACCGGAAAATCAAAGGCAACAGTCTGCCGGCAGTATAATAAAAACATTGTCAGATGCGAGCAAGATGAATCCTGTAAATTTTATCTGCACCTGACAATGTTTCCCCCAATATTACTATTAGTCCGATTATTTGGTCAGTATGGGATGAGCGCCTGAAGTTATTTTCATAGCTTCAGGATGTTGCTTTACAAACGATTCGATATGACGTACCCGTTTGTCTTCCAGAATTTCATTGACTGCAATCAGAATTCCGGTTTCCTCCACATCTCCGAATCCATAATTAATCGCTGTTCCAAACATACGCATCGTAGGAGACAGACTCATGTATGCGTTGACCAAAGGAGGAATATTATATCCCAGCTTACGCACTTCCGTATTCAAAATCTTGTAGTCTTCTTTAAAAGAATCATAACAGAAAAGATTTTCCAACATTTTCTTATCTGTTTCTATTTCCAGCGGTTTCATCGGAGTTATCAACTTATCTTTATCACCAAAATGTTTATTCAGGAAGTATAATATCATATCACGCCCCTGACGATGATAACTAGGATACATAGTCATCTTACCAAAAAAATATTTCACATTAGGCTTAATCACGGTTAATGCGCCCAAACCATCCCACAAATTATCCAAAGCAAACAATCCCTTGGAACCGGCGCGGGTTGACTGGTACTCTAATGTAACGAACGAACGCCCCAACTCCACCGTATAAGGCAAATATTTTTTCAAAAAAACTTCCGAGAAATTAAACATGTGAGCAGTAGCCAGCACAGGCTTCCCATGTTCATCAAATTGCACCTCATCCCCCAAAAGATAACGATAACCTCCCAAAATCTCCTCCGCTTCAGGATTCCATACAACTAATTGCTTATATGGATTTTCCATCACGTCATATTCATCGATATCCATCGCCTTTCCTGTTCCGCCACCTGCAGCACGAAAGGCTATTTCCCTTAACCGGCCAATCTCCTTCATCACATTTGGCGAATCCTGATGCGTAATGACATAAATTTCAT
>ENA-UALO01000753-UALO01000753.1-human-gut-metagenome-genome-assembly--contig:-NODE-753-length-11940-cov-4.073286_pt1 | contig 11940 bp, 9 predicted proteins | sample MGYA00243701_ERZ654470 | MGnify/ENA primary metagenome ERZ654470 (study PRJEB26926, sample SAMN06164444) | human gut metagenome | biome: ENVO:00009003; feature: ENVO:2100002; material: ENVO:00002003...
GTGGAGGACTGCGTCAACGCCGTGGGCGTGGACGCCAACACCGCCTCCCGGAGCCTTTTGCAGCAGGTTTCCGGTCTGACCGCCACCACGGCGAAGAATATCGTCGCCTATCGGGAGGAAAACGGCCCCTTCACCAGCCGCGCCCAGCTGAAAAAGGTTCCCAAGCTCGGCCCGAAAGCCTTTGAGCAGTGCGCCGGTTTCCTCCGTATCCCCGAAAGCAAGGAGATTCTGGACAACACCGGCGTCCATCCGGAGTCCTACGCCGCCGCAAAGGCGCTGCTGAACCTTCTGGGCTGCAAAAAGGGCGACGATTTCTCTGCCCTGACGGAAAAGCTGAACGCCTACGGCCTGAGCAAGGCCGCTGCGGAATGCGCCGTGGGCGAGCCGACACTGCTTGACATCGCAAAGGAGCTGAGCAAGCCCGGCCGCGACCCCCGTGACGAGCTGCCCGCCCCCATTCTGCGCAAGGACGTGCTGGAAATGAAGGACTTAAAGCCCGGCATGGAGCTGACCGGCACGGTGCGCAACGTCATTGACTTCGGCGTTTTCGTGGACATCGGCGTCCATCAGGACGGTCTGGTGCATATTTCCGAGGTCTGCGACCGGCGTCTGCGCCATCCCAGCGAGGTGGTCAAGGTCGGCGACGTTGTGAAAGTGGTCGTGCTGAACGTGGACGAAAAGCGCCACCGTATCAGCCTTTCCATGAAACAGGCAAAATGATAAATCGGCTGCCGTGGGAAACCCGCGGCAGCCGAAATTTTATGCTTCGTGGATGTACAGTCTGGTCAAATCAGGCTCCCCGTCGCCCTGCGCCATGCACCGGAAGCGCCAGCCGTAGCGCTCATAGAAAGACGTATGGTCGGTCACCAGATACAGTACCGGCACGCCCCTGCCCTTCATGTCCTCGCAGACGAAGTGCAGCATTTCCCCGGCGATGCCCTGGCAGCGGCGGTCTTCCTCCACGTACACCGCGCAGACGTTGGGCGACAAGTCCTTACGGTCGTGGAAGTCGTTCTCGATGACGCCCAGACCGCCGATGATCCTGCCGTCCTCCACCACGGCGTACCACTGAGGAACGGCGCTCTCCCCTTTCAGGCAGGCATCCATGCTGTCGAGGTACGCCTGCTTGGGAATGCCCCATTTTTCGTGGAACCATTGCGCCATGGATTCCTTATATTCCGGTCTGTCGGTCAGACGGATGATCGTATGCTGTTCCATAGTTCCTCCATAAAGTATTACTTTATGCTACTATAGCATATTTTGTCATCCCTGTCAAGCGTCCAAAGCCGTCCGTTTTCAGCTTCATTATTCCCGGAAGTTCCGTAAAACCGCAACTTTTCCCCCTATGCTTGACTTTATCGCCGTTTTGTTGTATAATTTCTTGAAATTCCATTGGAATGGAGCAGTTTTATGAAGAAGTTTATCCGCGTTCTGGTGCCGCTCCTGCTTGCGGTGCTGATCATCGCCAGCATCGGCTGGTACCTGTTTACCTATGACCGGGGGTTCACCCGGGATTTCCTGCTGACCCAGGCTCGATACAATGACCTCCACGGCAATTCCCGCCTGTCCTCATGGTTCTATGACCTTGCCTACAACTTCTCCAACCACGACGAGAACGTGGCCATCGAGCTGGCAAACCTGTATAAGGCCGACGACAACTACACGAAAGCCGAGTACACCCTGACCAATGCCATCAACTCCGAACCCAGCGCCGAACTGTTCACCGCCCTGTGCAAGACCTACGTGGAGCAGGACAAACTGCTGGACGCCGTCTCTCTGCTGGACAAGATCACGAACCCGGATATCAAGGCCGAGATCGAGGCGCAGCGGCCTGACGCCCCCATCAGCAACTACGAGCCGGGCTACTACAGCCAGTATATCGACGTCACCCTGTACGCCGCCGGGAAGCTCTACTACACCACCAACGGTGAATACCCCTCCGTGAAGGACCCCGTTTACGAAAGCCCCATTACCCTCCCCGCCGGTGAGACGACCATTTACGCCATCGCCGTGGGCGATAACGGCCTTGTCAGTCCCCTGACGGTTCTGGGCTACACTGTGACCGGCGTCATTGAGGAAGTCAAATTCGCCGACCCGGCCGTGGAAGCGGCTCTGCGGGAGCTGACCGGCACAAGAGACGGCGACAGCGTCTACACCAGCCAGCTATGGCAGATCACGGAATTCACCGTCCCCGAGGACACGAAGGTCTACACCGACCTGACGTTCATGCCCTATCTGGAAAAGCTGACCATCGCCAATCAGGACATCGACAGTCTTGAGAGCCTGTCTTCTCTGACCAAGCTTACGTCTCTTGACCTCAGCGGCAGCCGGTTCAGCCCGGACGATCTGACCGTCATTGCGGGACTTCCCGCCCTGACCGAGCTGAGCATGGTAGAATGCGGCCTGAGCACCATCGAAAAGCTGTCCGGCGCAAAGAGCCTTACCTATCTGAATCTGGGCGAGAACACCATCCGGAATCTGGACGTACTGTCCTCCATGACCACGCTGACCGAGCTGAATCTCCAGCACAACGCCGTGACCAGTCTCGACGCATTGGACGGTCTGAGCAATCTGCAAACGCTGGACGTTTCCTACAACGCCCTGACTACCCTCGCCCCCGTTTCCAGCTGCGCCCGACTGACGACGCTGGTAGCTGACAACAACCAGATCACAAGTCTGGACGGCGTGAGCAGCTTACAGGTGCTGACCCGTCTGTCCGTGAACCACAACGCGCTGACGGATGTCTCTCCCATTTCCGTCTGCACGACGCTGGTTGAACTGGATATCTCCAACAACACCCTGACGGACATCTCCGCCCTCTCCACGCTGGTCAATCTGGAGCGGTTCAGCTTTGCCTCCAATCAGGTCACGGCGCTCCCCGATTGGCCGGAGGGCTGCAAGCTCCAGACCATTGACGGCTCTTACAACGCGCTGACCAGTCTGGACAATCTGAGCAAGATGGAAGCCCTGACCTATATCTATATGGATTACAACCAGATCAGCAACATTGATTCCCTCGCCGACAGCTATTGTCTGGTGCAGGTGAACGTGTTCGGCAATCCCATTTCCGACGTCGCGTCCCTGAGAGAACACGACATCATCGTCAACTACGACCCGACCTGAGCACAGCAAATGCCCGCTGCTTTGAAAGCAGCGGGCATAATTTTTATCTTTGCATCGCACCTCTCTTGCCTCTCCCTCTGGGAGAGGTGGCTGAGCGCTTCGGCACGAGAAGTGGAGCGTATCTGTACCGATACGCTCCATTATCTGTTTTACGACCACCCACTAAAACAGAGGGCTTTTTTACTTTTGGTGTTCCAGAACAAGTCTCAGTGCGGCTTCGATGGTCTGATTCCGCACCGCTTCCCGGTCGCCGGAGAAGTGATATTCCCTCGCGTCGGAATGCGCCGCGTCCTGATAGCCGATGAAAACCGTTCCCACACTGTGTCCGAATTCGTCGCCGCCGGGGCCGGCCAGGCCCGTGACCGCCACGGCCGCGTCTGCTTTCAGCAGCGCCCGGACACCGGAAGCCAGATGCTCTGCCGTGCGCAGAGACACCGCGCCGTCCTGCGCCAGAATCTCTCCCGGCACGCCCAGAATGTTTTCCTTGACCCAGTTGGTATAGCAGATGACGCCGCCCTTGTAGACCTCGCTGCTGCCGGGAACCTGCGTCAGCGCCGCGCCGATGCCGCCGCCGGTGAGGCTTTCGGCGGTGACCAGCGTTTTCCCCTGAAGCGCTTTCAGCACATCACAGCAAAGGCTCATCATGGTATGTCACCTTGATCTTTTCCACATTTTCCAGCGCGCGGGCGATCAGCGCTTCTCTGTCCAGCTTCTTTTCCGCGTTCACCACCTGTCCCAGCGTGGGCTTGGTCTTGGGATGCTTCGGCGTGAAGACGGTGCAGCAATCCTCATAGGGCAGAATCGACGTGTCCAGTGTTCCGATTTCCCGGGCAATGGAAATGATGTCCTTCTTGTCCATGCCCACCAGCGGCATGAAAATGGGAATGTCCACCACCGCGCCGGTGACGGTCATGGCCTCCATAGTCTGGGACGCCACCTGACCAAGATTTTCGCCGGTGATCAGCGCGCCGCAGCCGTCGCCCTTGGCAATGCGCTGGGCAATCTCCATCATGAACCGGCGCATAATCAGGGTAAAGAACTCCTCCGGGCAGTTGTCCCGGATGGCTTCCTGAATTTCCGTGAAGGACACCACGTTCACGGTCATCCGCCCGGAGTATTTGGTCACCAGCCGGGCAAGCTCGATGACCTTGTCCTTGGCCAGCTGAGATGTGTAGGGATAGGAGAAGAAGTGAACGGCTTCCACCTCCACGCCACGCTTCGCCATCATATAGGCCGCCACAGGGGAATCAATGCCGCCGGAGAGCAGCACCATCGCCCGTCCGCCAACGCCGGTGGGCAGGCCGCCCGCTCCCGGTTCGGCGGGGCCATGGACGTAGGCGGACAGGTCCCGCACCTCCACGTACACGGTGTAGTCCGGGTGATGCACGTCCACCTCCACTCCCGGGTGGGCTTCCGCCAGCCGTCCGCCGATCTCCTGAGACAGCTGGATGGAGGTCAGGGGGAAGCGCTTGTCCGAGCGCTTGGACTCGACCTTGAAAGATTGGGCGCAGTCCAGATCGTCTCCCAGATAGTTTTCGATGGCGGCAAAGATCGCGTCCAAGTCCTTCTCGCAGGGGCGGCAGCGGCACAGGCTCACCACGCCGAAAATGGAACGGCAGGCTTCCCATGCCCCGTCCACGTCCGCTTCCTCGTCCATCGGCTCTACGTACACCGTGGACTGGAGGATATACACGTCAAAATTGCCGTACTTCTTCATGCGGCGGCGGACGTTCTGCCGCAGCTTGTTCTCAAACTGGCGCTTGTTCGCGCCCTTCAGGACGATCTCACCCAGCTTCAATAGAAAAATTTCCTTCATTTTCGTTCTCCTGTTTATCGATTTCCCAGATTCACCGCCCGGTACTGAATCGCTTCGGCGATGTGCTGGGGCTGAATGTCTTCGCTTCCGTCCAGATCGGCCACGGTTCGCGCTACCTTGAGGATACGGTCGTAGCTTCTCGCGGTCAATCCCATGGTTTCAAACGCGCCCTTCATCAGCTCGGCGCATTCCTCGCTGAGATGGCAGTAGCGGCGCATTTCTTCCGGCCCCATCCGGGCGTTGCACATTCCGCCGGAACCGAAGCGCCGGTTCTGGATGTCTCGTGCAGCGTTGACCCGCTGCTTCACCGATGCCGACGGCTCCGCCTCCGCCCGTTCCCGCAAGTCCTCAAAATGGACGGAGGGGACCTCCACCACAATGTCAATTCTGTCCAGAAGCGGCCCGGAAATGCGGCTTCGATAATTTTCCACATCCCGCTGGGAGCAGCGGCAGCGCCCGGAGGGGTCGCCGTACCAGCCGCATTTGCAGGGGTTCATGGCGCATACCAGCATAAATTCCGCCGGGTATGTCACTGCCCCGGAAACCCGGGAGATGGTGACCTTTCCGTCCTCCAAGGGCTGGCGCATCAGATCCAGCGTATCCTTCCGGAATTCCGGCATTTCGTCCAGAAACAGCACGCCCTTATGGGCGAGGGAGATTTCACCCGGCCTTGGGTTGGAGCCGCCCCCGGCAAGTCCGGCGTTGGACACCGTGTGATGGGGCGAACGGAACGGCCGCTGGGTCACGAGAGGATTCCGGGGCGTCAGCATTCCCACGACGGAATACACCTGACTGACCTCCAGCGATTCCTCCCACGTCATATCCGGGAGAATGGAGGGCAGGCGCTTGCTGAGCATACTTTTGCCGGAACCGGGCGGGCCAATGAGCAGCACATTGTGACTGCCCGCCGCCGCGACCTCCAGCGCCCGCTTTACGTTTTCCTGCCCCAGCACGTCTTTGAAATCCGGCATGACGGTGTCCTCACGGGAGGGCACCCACAGCGGTTCTTCCTCCAGCGTCGTCTCCCCGTTCAGTCCTGCCGCCAGCTGCGCCACCGTATGGATGGGATACACCGCAGGCCCCCGGGCAAGCGTTGCCTCCGGGGCGTTCTCCGCCGGGACGAACAGCGCCTGTATCCCCTCCCGCTTGGCGGCAAGCGCCATGGGCAGCACGCCGGAAATGGGACGGATGGTGCCGTCCAGACTCAGCTCCCCAAGGAAAGCGCTGGTGGATTTCGGCCGCCGGACGCTTCCGCTGGCCGCGAGAATACTCAATAAAATAGGAAGATCGTAGTGCGTTCCCGCCTTTTTCTGGCTTGCGGGCGCCAGGTTCACCGTAATGCGGCTCACGGGAAAGGACAGTCCGCTGCTCTTCGCCGCTGCCCGCACCCGGTCCCGCGCTTCCTTCACCGCCGCGTCAGGCAGTCCCACGATATCAAAGCCGGGAAGTCCCTGAGAAATGTAGCACTCCGCCGTGACGGCGCTGCCCTGTATCCCGGAGATACCCAGCGTTCGGACGCTGCAGATCATGTTTCCGTCCCCCTTTTCTCTCTTGTTTTTCATCATACTCCATTCTTCGGGAAAAGGCAATCCCTTTTTGGTTTCCCCGGCCGCGGACTTTACAGCTTTTCCATGTCTTTCCCGTGGAAAAGCGTGAATTTTTTGTATGAGTGTCGTTTGATGGCTTTACAAATTGCATGAAAAGTGGTACAATGGGGTCGACAAAATTAGAAATACTTTAGGAGGTATTCATTTTGGCTAGAAAATTCAAAACCATGGACGGCAATACCGCTGCCGCCCACGTCAGCTATGCCTTTACCGAGGTCGCTGGCATCTACCCCATCACCCCGTCCAGCCCCATGGCTGACAACGTGGATCAGTGGTCTGCCGCCGGTCGGAAGAACATCTTCGGCAACACCGTCAAGGTCGTCGAGATGCAGTCCGAGGCCGGTGCCGCCGGTACTGTCCACGGCTCTCTGGCTGCCGGTGCTCTGACCACCACCTACACCGCGTCCCAGGGTCTGCTGCTGATGATCCCCAACATGTACAAGATCGCGGCTGAGCAGCTGCCCGCCGTGTTCCATGTCTCCGCCCGTACCGTGTCCACGCAGGCACCTGTCATCTTCGGTGACCACTCCGACGTCTACGCCTGCCGTCAGACCGGTTTTGCCATGCTGTGCGAGACCAACGTGCAGGAAGTCATGGATCTGGGCGCTGTCGCCCACCTGTCCGCCATCGAAGGCCGCGTTCCCTTCATCAACTTCTTCGACGGCTTCCGTACCTCCCACGAGATCCAGAAGGTCGCTATCTGGGATTACGAGGATCTGAAGGAAATGTGCAACATGGATGCCGTTGAGGCGTTCCGCAAGCACTCCCTGAACCCCGAGCGTCCCGCAATGCGCGGCTCCCATGAGAACGACGATATCTTCTTCCAGCATCGTGAGGCCTGCAACAAGTACTATCAGGCACTGCCCGCAGTGGTCGAGAAGTACATGAACAAGGTCAACGAGAAGCTGGGCACCGACTACAAGCTGTTCAACTACTACGGCGCTCCCGATGCTGACCGCATCATCGTCGCCATGGGCTCCATCAACGACGTGGCCGAGGAAGTCATCGACTACCTGAACGCCCACGGTGAGAAGGTCGGCGTTGTCAAGGTCCGCCTGTTCCGTCCCTTCTGCGCTGAGAAGCTGCTGGAGGCCATCCCCGCCACCGCCAAGAAGATTGCCGTTCTGGACCGCACCAAGGAGCCCGGCTCTCAGGGCGAGCCTCTGTATCAGGACGTGGTCATGGCTCTGGCCAAGGCCGGCCGGAACGACGTCACCGTCATCGGCGGCCGTTACGGTCTGGGTTCCAAGGATACTCACCCCGCTTCCGTCTTTGCCGTCTACGAAGAGCTGGCTAAGGACGCCCCCAAGAACGAGTTCACCATCGGCATCGTGGACGATGTGACCCACCTGTCCCTGGACGAGAAGGTCTCCCCCAACACCGCCGCGGAAGGCACCATCGAGTGCAAGTTCTGGGGTCTGGGCGGCGACGGCACCGTCGGCGCCAACAAGAACTCCATCAAGATCATCGGCGACCACACCGACAAGTACGTACAGGCTTACTTCCAGTACGACTCCAAGAAGACCGGCGGCGTCACCGTTTCCCACCTGCGTTTCGGCGACAAGGCCATCAAGTCCCCCTACTACATCAACAAGGCTGACTTCGTTGCCTGCCACAACCCCTCCTACATCACCAAGGGCTTCAAGATCGTTCAGGACGTCAAGCCCGGCGGCGTGTTCCTGATCAACTGCCAGTGGAATCTGGAGGAGCTGGAGCATCATCTGGATGCCGCTTCCAAGCGCTACATCGCCAACAACAACATTCAGCTGTACACCATCGACGCTATCGATCTGGCCATCAAGGTCGGCATGGGCAAGCGTACCAACACCATCCTGCAGTCCGCTTTCTTCTCTCTGGCGAAGGTCATGCCCGCTGAGGATGCCATCAAGTACATGAAGGACGCTGCCGAGCACTCCTACCTGAAGAAGGGCCGCGACGTCGTCGAGAAGAACTGGAACGCCATCGATGTGGGCGCTACCGCTTACCACAAGGTCGATGTTCCCGCTTCCTGGGCTACCGCTGAGGACAACAAGCCCGAAACCGTTCTGGAAGGCCGTCCCGACACCGTCAAGGTCGTCAAGACCATCCTGAACCCCATCGGCAGAATGGACGGCTACAGCCTGCCCGTTTCCGCCTTCGCCGATCTGCCCGACGGCCAGTTCCCCCTGGGTGCTTCCGCTTATGAGAAGCGCGGCGTTGCCGTTACCGTTCCTCACTGGGACGAGACCAAGTGCATCCAGTGCAACAACTGTGCTTACGTCTGCCCCCATGCTACCATCCGTCCCTACGCGCTGACCGCTGAAGAGGCCGCTGCCGCTCCCGCGAACGCCCGTCTGGTGGATGTCAAGGCCGGCAAGGGCAAGGGCGTCTACAAGTACATCATGGCCGTGTCTCCTCTGGACTGCATGGGCTGCGGCGTCTGCGTCGGCGTCTGCCCCACCAAGGCCATCACCATGGTTCCTCAGGAGAACGAGCTGCCTGAGCAGGAAGTCTTCAACTACATGGTCTCCAAGGTCAGCGAGAAGAAGGACATGCAGGACAACACCGTCAAGGGTTCTCAGTTCCGCAAGCCTCTGCTGGAGTTCTCCGGCTCCTGCGCCGGCTGCGCCGAGACCAGCTACGCCCGTCTGGTGACCCAGCTGTTCGGCGATCGGATGTACATTTCCAACGCCACCGGCTGCTCCTCCATCTGGGGCGGTCCCGCCGCTACCTCTCCCTACACCGTGACCGCTGAAGGCCGTGGCCCCGCATGGGCGAACTCCCTGTTCGAGGATAACGCCGAGCATGGTCTGGGTATGTACACCGCACAGGCCGTCATCCGTGAGTCCCTGGCTAACAAGGTCAAGGAAGTCATGGAGAAGACCACCTGCGACGAGCGCAAGGCCGCTTGCCAGGCTTGGCTGGACACCTACAACGACGGCGAGGCCAACAAGGCCGCTACCAAGGCTCTGATCGAGAATCTGGAAGCCAAGGTCTGCTGCGACACCGTGAAGGACATCCTGTCCAAGAAGGAATATCTGTCCAAGAAGTCCGTGTGGATCTTCGGCGGCGACGGCTGGGCATACGACATCGGCTTCGGCGGTGTTGACCATGTGCTGGCACAGAACAAGGACGTCAACGTCTTCGTCTTCGACACCGAGGTTTACTCCAACACCGGCGGACAGGCCTCCAAGGCTTCCAACATCGGCCAGGTCGCTCAGTTCGCGGCTGCCGGTAAGGAGACCAAGAAGAAGTCCCTGTCTGAGATCGCTATGAGCTACGGCTATGTTTACGTCGCTCAGGTCGCTATGGGCGCCAACCCCGCTCAGACCATCAAGGCCATCACCGAAGCCGAGGCTTACCATGGCCCGTCCCTCATCATCGGCTACGCTCCCTGTGAGATGCACTCCATCAAGGGCGGCATGACCAACTGCCAGGCCGAGATGAAGAAGGCCGTTGAGTGCGGCTACTGGAACCTGTTCCGCTTCGATCCTTCCAAGGAGACCGGCAAGTTCCAGCTGGACAGCAAGGCTCCGAAGGACGGCTATCAGGAGTTCCTGATGAACGAGGCTCGTTACAGCCGTCTGACCCGCGAGTTCCCCGAGCGTGCAACCGATCTGTTCGCCAAGAACGAGGCTGCCGCCAAGGAGCGCTGGGAGCACCTGAACAAGCTGGTCGAGATGTACAAGGACTAATCTCCTGTACTTCCGATCCTGCACTGACAAAAAAGCCCGTCCCCGGTAACGGGGGCGGGTTTTCCAAACTTTTCTGGAGGAATGATATGAAGGTACTGCTGCTCAACGGAAGCCCCAAAGCAAGCGGAAATACGGCCTATGCCCTTTCCCAGATGGCGGAAGTCTTCACCGCCGAGGGCGTCGAAACCGAAATTCTCCACGTGGGCAATCAGCCCATCCGTGGCTGCATCGCCTGCGGAAGCTGTCGGAAGACCGGCAAGTGCGTTTTTGACGACGCGGTCAATCAGGCGGCGGAGGCGTTTCGTCAGGCCGATGGTCTGGTTGCCGCCAGCCCGGTCTATTATGCTTCAGCAAATGCTACGCTGGTGGCGTTTCTGGATCGGCTGTTCTACAGCACCGGCTTTGACAAGCGGATGAAGGTCGGCGCGTCCGTGGTGGTTGCCCGCCGGGGCGGCTGCTCCGCTACATTTGACGAGCTGAACAAGTATTTCACCATCAGCGGAATGCCCGTCGCGTCCAGCCATTACTGGAACAGCGTCCACGGCCGCGCCCCCGGCGAAGCGGCGCAGGACTTGGAGGGCATCGCCACCGTCCGGAATCTGGCTAAGAACATGACTTTTCTGATGAAGTCCATCGCCCTTGGCAAGGAGAAATTCGGCCTTCCGGAGCTTGACCCCGTCTCCCCCACCCACTTCATCCGCTAAGGAGGTCGGTCACTATGCTCTGTACCGTCACGGACATTCGCGGCGATTACGCTTACGTCAGGTACGATGATACCGGCGTTGTCTCCGAGGTCGCCATCGCACTGCTGCCCTTTGGCGTGGATGTAGGCGATCAGCTGAAATTCGAAAATTACGAGTTCACCCGCGTCTAGGAAAATATCACAATGCCCCCAATATGCACGCTTACTGTGCATATTGGGGGCATTTGTCATGGAATCACATTTTCAGCATGTTCGCTTCATAGTACAATTTGACATACATGGCAATTTTCGCAAAGATGGGAACATCCTTGCCGCCGGTGGGGGTGATGGTGATGGTACACATATCGCTGGAATAGCTCCAATCGATATCGCCCTCGGCCAGCACGGTTTTGCTGTCGTCCCACAGCGTCTTGCAGTCCTCCGAAGCGTACAGCCCGGTGGGTGTAAAATCCGGGTCGAGGAAATAGACGATATAGGCGTTGTCCCAGTTCGCGTCCACCCGCTCCTGCGCATAGCCGAGACAGTTGTCGTCCATGTCATAAAAGCCCAGGGTGGAGCCGGAATTGACGCCCTCCTGGTGGTTCACCGGTTCGCCGGTGACGTACTTGGCGTAAAACCACTCCTCGTAGTTCGCCGAAATCGTCCATTTGCCGTTGATAAGCCCCGTCTCCCGCATAAATCCGGCAAAACCGTTGTTCACGCGGATGTCGCTGGCCTGATTGGGTTCCGAAAAATCACCGTCGATGGTGATAACGCCCTGTCCATTCAGCGCCGCCTTGGCGTCGTCGGCGGTGGCATAGGTTGCCGCTTCCTCACATCCCAGCAGCAAAACGCTGAGGACAAGCGCCGCGATCAGTGCAATTCCCTTTTTCATCTCTCTTTTCCTCCTACATATGATACTCGTTTTTAATAAAACGGTTAAAAACCGTTTTATTCGGCTGCTGTTTCAGCAGCCGGCGGCCTGCGAAGGATTCGCAGGATAAAATGGTGTTAACCCTGTCTCTTATACACATCTGA
>ENA-UALO01000767-UALO01000767.1-human-gut-metagenome-genome-assembly--contig:-NODE-767-length-11822-cov-13.844905_pt1 | contig 11822 bp, 6 predicted proteins | sample MGYA00243701_ERZ654470 | MGnify/ENA primary metagenome ERZ654470 (study PRJEB26926, sample SAMN06164444) | human gut metagenome | biome: ENVO:00009003; feature: ENVO:2100002; material: ENVO:00002003...
GAGCCTTATCGTCGGCAGCGTCAGATGTGTATAAGAGACAGGCATATATATAATAGGTGTCGCCAAACTTCTTGATGGTTGGGTCGGCAAAATAACCAGGCAGGATAGGGTTGCCTGCTCCCGGAGTGTTGTAGGCAGCTTTCTGGGCAGCACCTGTCTCAGGCGCTGCCGCAGCTGCTGTTACGAATAGTGTTACAATTATATTCTTATTAACCATATCAACTTCTTTTTTAAATGTTTATTTCTTGATAACCTTGATGACGAATCCACCGCCAGAAGCAAGATGGATCTTCATTTCTGAATTCTGATGGATGTCGGATTTCTCTATCTTGTAATCCTCGGCATCGTGGTTGGCATTGATGCCATCCTTCAAAACGATTGCTTCGTAATCGCCATCCGTAAGGAAATCGAACTTCAGTGTGAGCGTGCGCTCATCCCAGTTGCTCTGACCTCCTACATACCAGTCGTTGCCCTTCTTTCTGGCAGTAACGATATACTTTCCGATTTCGCCTTGTGGCACGATGGTCTTATCGAAGACTACTGGCAATGAAGCGATGTATCGGGTGTATGGCTCATCCGCCTCATAGTTGGTAGGAGTGTCGGCGAGCATCGTAAACGGACTGTCCTGTACGATGTAGCAGGCAGCCTGGTGGCATCGGGTACCCATCGAAATCGGTTTGGTGTAGATTGCCTTCCAGTTGTCGCAGGTTCCGTTTCTCATCGCTCCCGGTGTGAAATCCACCTGTCCTGCCATCATTCGGATGTATGGGAAGGTGACATCATAGAGCGGCATATCGTTCTTAGCCTCCGTCCAGCGGCATTCTTCCATACCGAAAACACTCTCGTAGTTGAGGATGTTGGGATAGGTGCGGTTCAAGCCGTGTGGCTTGTAGATGCCGTGCAGGTCGAGGATGAGATGATGCTTGGCGGTGCAGGCAGCTAGACGTTCCACCATTTCGATGGCGGTCTGGTCGTCGCGGTCCATGAAATCCACCTTGAATCCCTTGATGCCCATATCGGCATAGGTCTTGCAGATGGTTTCCAGGTTCTCGTCCATCACGTTGAAGACCGCCCAAAGTACGATATCCACGCCCTTGCTCTTACCATATTCTATGAGCTTAGGCAACTGGATATCGTCTATTGGTTTCAGAATGCTTCCCTCTTTCGAGTTGTACCATCCTTCGTCGAGGACGATGTATTCCAAACCGTGATGATGAGCAAAATCTATATAATACTTGTAAGTTTCGAAGTTGATGCCCGCCTTGAAATCCACACCTTTCAGATTCCAGTCGTTCCACCAGTCCCAAGCCACCTTTCCGGGTTTGATCCAGGAAGTATCTCCTATCTTGTTGGGAGCAGCCAGGGCATACACCAGATTGTTGGTCGGCATCTGTGTATCGTGTTCTGTGATGGCGAAGATGCGCCAAGGATAATTGCGCTTGCCGGAGCTTACTGCGATGTAGTCGTGGGCACTCTTTACATGGCTCATGTGTCGCCAAGGGTAGTAAGCCATCTCCTTTGGATAAGGAGCGAAGGCGGCTCTCAGGATACCCTTCTCTTGATCCTGTTTGCTGCCGTTAGCCTTCAGCCACATACCCGGATAGTTCTGCAGATCACTCTCCAGGATGGTGACCTTTGCTTTGCCGCAATCTATGGTTGCTGGCAGGAAGGCCAGATCCTGCTTGGCAGTATCGAGTCGAGTCTCGTGATAGATATTCTGGAAAGCCATGGCAAAAGGCTTTTCTGGAGTCGTAGTGTATGGCAACCATGCCTTCTTGTCCTTACCGAACTGGTAAGCGGCGGTTTCATTCAGAATGATGGTCTTGCCGTTACGCTGGGTGTAGAATCGGTAAGCCACTCCCTCATCATAAGCTCGGAGAATGATGCCGAAACCATTCTTCAGTTTCAGGTTCAGCTCCTGATAGCTGGTTTCGATGCTTGGCTGGCGATAGAATGGTGCCTGGATGGTTTCCCTGTGGTTGGAGATTTTGCGACTCGCAACCTTCGGGTTCTTGCCCAAGTCCATTCCATCGCTCAGCACTACACCTATTGAAGACTCCTGCAAGAGCTTGGAGCCGTTGTATTTAAAACTTAATGAGAGAGCTTTGTCTGTATTTAATTCAGCCACAATCCGCCCGTCAGGCGATTTCACCTGATAGTTTTCTGCTGATGCCGTAGCCCCTATATATAATAAGGTGGCGATGAAGAAGAGTTTCTTTACCATAACTTTCTAGGTTTATTTTGTTTTGTCTTTTTTGTTATTTGCTTATTCAGAGAAACGTTTTTGCCTTTTCGGCGAATCTCTTTCGTTTCTGCTGCAAAATTACAAAGAGAATCGGGTATTTGATGGAAATAAAGTCCAAAAGACTGCAAAAATCGTATCAGAGGGGTGCAACTAGACGATTTTGTTATCTTTGTGCACGATACTTTTACGACAGCACGTTTTTTTTCTGTTATTTTGCAGCCGGAAAATTAAACGAAACAAAAATAAACCTAGAAGATATGGATTTAAAGCAGTTTACATTATTGATAGGTGTAGCCAGTTTGCCATCCTTGGCAACGGCAGCCACTGTTTATCGCACCATCTCCAAGGTGGCTGCGGTAACAGTGGATTGTCCGGAGGGCACAGCTCCCCGACTTCCTAATCTCGTGTGGGTAACCTATTCTGATGGTTACTCAGAATATCGGCAGGTGCGCTGGGCTAACTCTCCGCTTGCTGATGAACAGGCTGAGGCTGATGCGCAGAAGCATCCTGCGGGAAGCCTATATGAGATAGTTGGTTTTGTGATTGGTGATGAGACTACCGACAATGGTTATCCTGTCAAGGCACAGATCAAGGTGGTGGCAGGAGGCTATCAGACTCCTGAAAAGGAAGTGGCTCATACCTTCTCACTTGCTGATGTGAGCATAGATGGTGACAACCGACTCACTCACAACCGCGATGAGGCTATCCGTGAGATCTGTTCCTGGGATGTTACCCAGCAACTCTACAACTATCGTGATACCTATGGTTTGAGCACGGAGGGCTATACCAAGAGTGATGGCTGGGATTCGTCAGATACCAAGCTCAAGGGTCATGGATCAGGCCACTATATGTCGGCTATCGCACAGGCATACGCCGTGGCAACCAATCCTGAGCAGAAGGCTATCCTCCGCAAGAATATCACCCGGATGGTGAATGAGTTGCGACAGTATCAGGAGATGACCTTTGTATATAACAAGGATCTGAAGCGCAACTGGGAGGCTCGTGATTTCGCTCCTGAGACTGAACTCCGGGAGATGAAGGGCACCTGGGCTGCTTTTGATGAGTATAAGAAGCACCCTGAACAGTATGGATATGGCTATATCAACGCCATTCCGGCTCAGCATTGTGCTCTTATCGAGATGTATCGTGCTTACAACAACTCCGATTGGGTTTGGGCACCTTATTATAGTGTACACAAGCAGCTTGCCGGTCTGATAGACATTGCAACCTACTTTGATGATAAGAAAATCTGCGATAAGGCACTCCTCATCGCCAAGGATATGGGACTCTGGGTATGGAACCGCATGCACTACCGCACTTACGTGAAGCAGGACGGTACGCAGGATGAGCGCAGAGCCAAGCCGGGTAACCGATATGAGATGTGGGACATGTATATCGCTGGTGAGGTGGGAGGAATGAGCGAATCGCTCTCCCGTCTTTCTGAGATGGTTTCCAATCCGGATGAAAAGGCAAAGCTCCTCGAAGCTGCCAACTGTTTCGATGCGCCTAAGTTCTATGATCCGCTGAGCAGAAACATTGATGACATCCGCACCCGCCATGCCAACCAGCATATTCCGATGATCATTGGAGCGCTGCGCAGTTACAAAAGCAATCAGAAGCCATACTATTACAATCTGGCTGAGAACTTCTGGAGACTGGTGCAGGGCAGATACATGTATGCGATGGGTGGTGTAGGAAATGGAGAGATGTTCCGCCAGCCATATACCCAGATTCTGAGTATGGCAACCAACGGACTGCAGGAAGGCGAATCGCAGGCTTATCCTGATATCAACGAAACCTGCTGTGCGTATAATCTCATCAAGCTGACCAAGGATCTGAACAGTTACAACCCAGATAATGCGCAATATCTCGATTATATCGAGCGCACGCTGTACAATCAGATCATCGGTTCCCTCAATCCGGACCAGTATCAGACCTGCTATCAGTATGCGGTAGGTCTGAATGCCACCAAGCCATTCGGCAACGAGACTCCTCAGAGCAGCTGCTGCGGTGGTACAGGTTCTGAAAACCATACCAAGTACCAGCAGTCGGTTTATTTTGCCAATGATCATACCCTCTGGGTAGGACTCTATATGCCAACCACCCTCCACTGGAAGGAGAAGGGCGTGACTGTCAAGCAGGATTGCCTGTGGCCGGCACAGCATTCAGCCATCAAGATAACGGAAGGCGAGGGTAATTTCACCCTGAAACTCCGTGTGCCATACTGGGCAACTCAAGGTTTCTCCATCAAGGTGAACGGCAAGGAAGTGGCAAAGAGCTATCAGCCTAGCACCTATGTAGAACTGGAGCAGAAGCACTGGAAGGCGGGCGATGTCGTGGAAATCGACATGCCGTTCAGCAAGCATATCGAATATGGTGCCGACAAGCTTTCGAGCGATGTGGCAAGTATGGACGGTACTCCACTGAAGACATCCTGGGTAGGAACCCTGATGTACGGACCATTGGTGATGGCAGGTACAGGCGCACAGACCTGGAACCAGGCTACGCTGAACATAGACTCCAAGTTGAGCAATATCACCGTGGGCGAATCAAACGGCGTGACAACAGGTGCGGGAGCCAATCTCCTTACCCTGAAGCTGGATGGCAAGGAATTCCAGCCTGATTATTACCGCAATGCCAACAGTACCCACTACTACCGCATCAACCTGACCGATGCCAAGAGTAAGAAGAGCAAGAAGGTGAAGATAGATTTCACCGAATTGAATTCTCTCCTGAATCTTGCCGCAGAGCGCAAGGCTGACCAGGAGAAGTGGAATGCCCTCTCTCAGAAGGTTCCGGAGTATGCTCCATGGGCACCGTTCGGCTATGAGCGCATGCAGAAGGTGATGGCTCAGGCACAGGAGCTGATGGCAAAGGGTAAGAAGAAGGTAACCCAGGATGAACTGGAAGGCACCACTGCCATTCTGAACCGTGCCATCAACACGATGCGCCCTGGCAATCTTGCAGAGATGGAAGACCTCCGGGAACTCTCCGGTCTGCTTCGCCGTGCCGGCTGGCCTGATGAAAATACCAGTGCAGAACTCAAGGAAGCCATCAGTTATGGCAGAATGGTTCAGAAATACGTGACCGACGGAAGTGGAACCCACGACATGATTCATGCTGCTGTGGGAAAACTGAAGAAGGCGATGAAACAATAAAGACATTGAAACAACAAAACAATTAAATATTAAAGACAACAAAGACATCATTTAGAATAAACAACATTTAAGAGTAACAAAATCGGTTAAAAGACGAAAATATCGTCCAATCTGGGCGCTTTAGACGATATTTTCACTCTTTTAGACGATAATGTGGCATGATATGCAAAATATTGTGTTACTTTGCAATCGAAATTTAAAACAATAATAAACCTAGCATAATTTAGAAAATGAGACAGACACAAATCATTTCAGGCTTTGTACATAGCCAAGCTTATGTTAAAGCCATCGCGTGTTTGGTCCTTGCATGTGGGGGGGGCATTACCTACTCTAGCAGCAAGTGAGACCTTATCAAACCCTTCTGTACAATCTGTTCAGCAGAATGGTACCACCATTAAAGGTGTGGTTGTAGATGAACAGGGCGAACCTATCATTGGTGCAAGCGTTGTAGAAAAAGGCAATGCTAAGAATGGTACCGTTACCGATCTTGATGGTAACTATACCTTGCAACTCAAGAAAAGCAATGCTCCTGTTGTAGTTTCCTATATCGGATATAAGAGTGTAACCATCGTCAAGGGTGGAAAGGTTACTCTGCAGGCAGATAACAAGCTCCTGGATGAGTTGGTTGTCGTAGGTTATGGTACCCAGAAGAAGGCTACCCTTACTGGTTCTGTATCTTCTATCGGTAGTGACGAATTGAGTAAGATGGCTGCTACCAACATTACCAATGCCCTGGCTGGTAAGACAGCGGGTGTCATCGCCAATACCCGTACAGGTGAGCCTGGTGCTGATGATGCCAACATTCTTATTCGTGGCAAGGGTACAATGGGTGATACATCCCCATTGATTGTAGTTGATGGTGTTGCCGATCGTTCTTTCGGTCGTTTGAATCCAGATGACATCGAGAGTATTTCCGTATTGAAGGATGCTTCTGCTGCCATTTATGGTGCGCGTGCAGCCAATGGTGTTATCCTCGTTACCACCAAGCGTGGTAAGGCAGGTAAGGTACAGGTGAAGTATGATGGTACGGTATCTTTCTCTCAGCCTACCCGCATCCCTAAGATGCTGAATGCTTATGAGTATGCTACCTATACCAATGAGTTTGATAAGAACCGAGGAGCAGCACTTACATATCCGGAAGAGGCTTTGCTGAAAATCAAGGATGGTTCTGACCTGATTAGCTTCCCTGATACCAACTGGTGGGATGCTGTAGCACAGGATTGGGCTACCAATACCCAGCATAGTCTTTCTATTAGTGGTGGTACAGAGAAACTGTCTTTCTATACTTCTGCTCAATATATGCAGCAGGATCCTATTTACAAGAATAGTCCGCAGAAATATAAGCAATATCAGTTTACCACGAATCTTGATGCACAAATCAACAAGAGCATCAAGTTGAGTATGGATATTTTGGGTCGTCGTGAAACCCGCGACCGTGGTGTACGTTCTACAGAGGATATGTTTGGTTATTTCCTGACCACCAATCCTATGTCGGCACCTTATTATCCTAATGGATTGCTTCGCAAGGGATTTGATGGTGTAACCAATAATGCAGTCTTGATGATTTCTGATATTCCTGGTAAGAGTACCACAACCAATAATACTTTGAATCTGAAGCCAAAGGTTCGTATTGACTTGGATGTACTGACCAAGGGATTGTATGCAGAAGGTTATGCAGCACTTGACTTCTCGTTTAATAATGGAAAGACAATGAATAATCCATTTGATATCTATCAGTATAATTCTGATACTGATAGTTATGAGAATTTGAGAAGTTCAACAGGAAGTATTTCTGTAGATTCATGGTCATCCAACTCAGACAGAATTACATTGAATGCGCGTATTGGCTATACTCGTAGTTTTGGAGATCATAAGGTAGATGCTTTCGTATCATACGAGCAGATGAAGTACAAATATAATACTGTGAGCGGCTATCGTAAGAACTTTCTGTCAACAGCTCTTCCTGATTTGAACTTTGGTGGAACAAAGGATTCTGACAAGGATAATAGTGGCTATTCTGATGAGTTCGCTCGCCAGAACTGGTTTGGTCGTGTGAACTATAACTATAAGGATAAGTATCTCGCAGAGGCAACTTTGCGTTATGATGGTTCCATGAACTTTGCCAAAGGTCATCGATGGGGCTTGTTCCCTTCTTTGTCTGCTGGTTGGGTAATGTCTGAGGAGAATTGGTTTAAGCCTTTGAGTAAAGCCGTAAACTTCTTGAAGTTGAAGGCATCTTATGGTATGATGGGTAATGACAATATTGCTGCGTATCAGTATTTGTCAACTTTCTCATATCGGGAAAATAACCTTTATGCATTCGGAACAACTCCATCTTTGGTGCAGAGTGTGTTTGCTACAACTTCAGCTAATCCATTGGTAACATGGGAAAAGGCTCATTCTTGGAATGCCGGTTTCTCTTCTCAGTTCCTTAATGGAATGTTTGGTTTGGATTTCGACTGGTTTAAGTCTGCCCGTCGTGACATTTTGATTACTCGTAATGCATCTGTTCCAACCTATTCAGGTTTGACTTTGCCTTCAGAGAATCTCGGTAAGGTAGATAATACAGGTTTCGAAGCAGTTGCTTTCTATAAGGATAGCAAGGGTGATTTCTCTTGGAATGTATCTGCCAATGTTACTTATGCAAAAAATAAGGTAGTCTATATGGATGAGGCTGTGAAGACAGTGGCTTGGCAGCGTGTGACAGGTCATTCTATGGATGGCTATACACTTTATCATGCCACGGGCATCTATCAGACTCAGGAGGAAGTAGATAAATCTGTTCATTTGCCTGGAGCAAAACCTGGTGACTTAATTTTTGAGGATACCAATGGCGACAAGCAGATAACCTGGGATGATGCTGTTCGTACGGATAAGAGTGCTACACCACGTTGGATGTTCGGTCTGACTCTCGGTGGTTCTTGGAAAGGTCTCGACTTCACAGCTTTCTTCCAGGGACAGGCTGATGCACAGATTCTCGTGAAGCCAACCATGAATATGGCTAAGGAGTTCTATGATGGACGTTGGAGAGAAGATGCTTCTGAATCAGAAAGACTCAATGCAAAATATCCACGTGCATTCATGTCTGTATCTCAGGTTGATACCCGTAATGCGCTGGATTCAGACTGGTGGTTGCGTGATGCTTCTTTTGTTCGATTGAAGTCTATGGAAATAGGTTATACCTTCCCTAAGACTCTGATTCAGCATATAGGCTTGAGCAATGCCCGCATCTACGTGAATGGTAACAATCTCTTCACTATTGATAGTATGAAGATTTTCGATCCAGAGATGACTGATGGAATCAAGGGTTATCCTATCCAGCGTTCATGGACTTTTGGTCTTAATTTAGCATTCTAATATTTAAATAGTAGATAACATGAAATACAATATATTAAAAGGTGGTGCCATTTTCTGTGTGGGTTTGATGATGGCATCCTGCTCCGACTTTCTGGATGTAGATCCTCGTAATAAGATCTCTGATGCAGCAGTCTGGAGTAATGTAGATTTGGCTAATGCCGCCCTTAATGATTGCTACACTTATGTGGAGGGTGAAAATGAAAATGGTGTGCCATTCTCAAGCTATACAGATGATGTATATCATCGTACAGGTTATGCCACAGAGGTTTATACTATGGGTACTGTATCTTGTGATAACTATAATGTGGGATTTTCTGAGGCTCGTGGTAATACCTGGTATTTTTACTACAAGGCAATTAAGCAGGTAAATGAATTGTTGGAGAATATCGGTAAGGTGCCTGCTTCTGGTAATACAGAGACAACTAAGAAAAAGCAGATCGAGGGACAAGCTTATTTCCTTCGTGCATTCTTCTATCATCAGTTGTATTCGCTTTATGGTCGTGTACCTTTGATATATCATACATTTGATATTGATTCACAGTGGGAACAGACCCGTGCTCCGATGGATGAGGTAGCTGACTCAATCTGCAAGGATTGTGATCGTGCAGCCGATATCTTACCTGTAAAATATGCATCGAGTGATGATTTCGGTCGTGCTACCAAGGGTGCTGCTCTTGCGGTGAAGGCTCGTACTTTGCTTTATAAGGCAAGTCCTCTCTTTGGTACTCCTTCTAAGGAGCGTTGGCAGGCTGCTGCTGATGCCAATAAGGCTGTCATTGATTTGAATGCTTATAGTTTGCCTTCTGTCAGCAATGCTGATGAGTATGCGGCTTTATTCTATGATGTAGAGAATCCGGAGATTATCTTTGAGAAGTTATATAATACCAAAGATCCAGAAGGTGGTGCATTAAACTATCTGTTCCAAGCTCCTATGGGTGCCTTTGCTGGTGGTCATGGTTGGAGTGTATGGTTGCCAACTTATCAGGCAGCTGATGTTTATGAGAATGCGGATGGTAGTAAGTTTGAAATGAAGGACGTCAAGGAGTATTCTATCAAGAAAGCTGAGGTTACTGATGCGGGCGTTGTTTATAATAATGCAACCATTCAAGCAACTACCCAGTCTCCGTATGTAGGTCGTGAGTTGCGTTTCTATGCTAACTTTATCTATGATGGTTCGAAATGGGGATATGGTGATGACAATCGTGAAATTGGCGTGTTTGAACCAGGTGAAGAAGGTGTAAAAGGTGGTAATTCTTCTGCTCTCAATACAGATGATGAGTACTGGAATGCAACCAAGACCGGATACTATATGAAGAAGTTCCTGAATCCTGCTTACAATACAGATCAGGAGGATGAGGTGGATACTACTCCTTGGATTTTCTTCCGTTTGGCTGAAATCTATCTGAACTATGCTGAATGCCAGATGGAGCTTGGCAATAAGGCTGAGGCTTTGAAGTATATTAATCTGGTTCGTCAGCGTGTAGGACTTCCTGCTGCAACTGGTAAGGACTTGCGTGCTGAATACGAATATGAGCGTCGTGTAGAGTTGATGTTCGAGGGACAGCGTTTCTTCGATCTCCGTCGTTGGAAGAAAATGCCGGAAACATATTCTGGGGATAATCTTCCTACTGCCATGAAGATTTATAAGATGAAGGATGGTACCATGCTTTATACACATGATAAAACAGTTCTTCAGCAGCGTAGTTTCAGGGATGCTATGTATTGGATGCCGGTACCTCGTTATGAGTTGAACAAATGTCCAAACTTGGATGGTGCTCCTTATGAAGGAACTCAGAAGTAGCGAGATAGTCTCGTTTTACTGAATTATATTCGCCCAATAGCAAAATACATAAGCTATTGGGCGATATTTTTTTCCAACTCTTTAGATTTCTGTATCTAATCAAAATCAACTTAAAACATAAAGCATGAAGCAAATTAAACTGAATACAAGGAACGTAGCAATATTGTCTTTGTTCTTATCAGACAGATTGGCTTGCTATAGGTTCAGGCTATGATGACAAGATTGGTGCCCTTTGGGTAAATCCATCTACCTGCAAGCTGGTATCGCAATGCCTGGGATGATGATGAGACCAATGATGAGCAATGGCCTTATCGTGTGAAGTTCTCGGGTACAGACTTGCTCGTCTTGCAGTAGATAGTTAGTACTATCAGATGAAATTTGTATGAAAAATAAGTTGGTGCATAACAGCTGGTCAACGCTCGCACATCACTTGTTGTGCGAGCGCATATCAGCTGTTATGCAAGCGCACAACAGCTGTTGTGCGGGCTACGATATTAACTATCTCGATAACTTCTCCTATATTCTTAGACAACTTCTCTTATTAACTTCGACAACTTCTATTGTATTTTCCGATACCTTACATACTTAGTTTGATAGCTTAAGATACATCTTCTCTCATCATATCATACATCAAAATAATACGGGAATACGATATTTGTATCATTTTAGACGATATTGCGAGTGTTTTTGCAAGATAATCTGTACTTTTGTGGCGAAATATAAATAACATAAAAATCACAGCCGAAATGAAGAATAAGACTTTACTAGCTGCATCGCTCGCCTTGATGATAGCGTTGCCGATGCAGGCACAGATGTTCTTTGGAAAGCCAAAGGAAGTTTCTGATTCAGCTTATCTGGCGCAGGCTCAAACTCCTTCTATTGGATGGAATTCATGGAATAAGTTTGGTTGTAATGTCAGCTAGAAGTTGATTATGGACATGGCGGATAAGATGGTGGAGACGGGTTATTTTGCCAACGAGGTGAACATTCATGCTAATGAATATGTAATCAGAGACCTTTGGAAACATAAAGACATTGGTACTACTGCTCAGAATACCAAGGCAACAATCCCTGCTCATAGTGTATTGATGGTGAGACTTTCGAAGAAAGCTAAATAGTTAGAAAGTAAAAAAGTGGCAACTGGGGTTCCGGTTGCCACTTTTTACTTTACAGTTTAAGCGTGGCTGGAAAAAATCTTAAGAGAAGAAATCATTTCCCTTAAGGAAAAAACTATTTTCCCTTAAGGAAAAAAATAAAAACC
>ENA-UALO01000772-UALO01000772.1-human-gut-metagenome-genome-assembly--contig:-NODE-772-length-11764-cov-6.381587_pt1 | contig 11764 bp, 9 predicted proteins | sample MGYA00243701_ERZ654470 | MGnify/ENA primary metagenome ERZ654470 (study PRJEB26926, sample SAMN06164444) | human gut metagenome | biome: ENVO:00009003; feature: ENVO:2100002; material: ENVO:00002003...
GCCTTATCGTCGGCAGCGTCAGATGTGTATAAGAGACAGCGGATACAGTGCGTAATCTGGATACGCTCAGTGAAAAGATTAGCACGAATTTCCGTCCTTCGGCAGATTGGAACGATAACCAGGCGGTGGCTTACAATCAGGTGATGCAAAAGATTGCCCGGTTGGTCAAATCGCCGACGGAGGATCTGAAAAAGCAGCAGGAAAAGCTGAAACAACTGGAGGAACTGGTACGGAGTTATCAGAGCCACCAGTTTAATGGATAAAACAAAATCATTATGGAGGAATCAAAAATGGATCTGAGCGATTTCACAAGTGCGGAAAACAAGAAAATGACGACGGAAAATGATATTCCGACGTTCAACCCTCCTATAGGTGATGCACCAAAGGTGGGAGTTGATGGTAAGAGCAAGAAGGCGCAGACTTTTACACCCCCTACGACATCCAACATGGATCCGGGATGCTACTACCACCCGGAAGAGAGGGTGGTAGGCCACTGCGCACGGTGCGGCAAGAATTTGTGCCGCTATTGTTGCGATTCCTTTGGTGTGACTGGTGGTGAATATGCAGGAAAGATGTTGTGCTATGACTGCACTACAAAGCTCGTGAAGGATAATGTGGAAGAACTGCAGAAAAACCATAATTATATCCATGGACAGTATACGCAGTGTCTGGTTGGATGTGCAATCGGTGGTGTGATTGGATTCATCTGGGGGCTGAGCGGTGGCATCATGGGTGCACTTCTTTATATGGTACTGTGTGCAGCGATCGGCGGCAGCGCGAGTAACTTTTTCCACCGCTTCATTGCAGCAATTCCGGGGTTCTTTGTTTCCACGGGAAACATGGTGATTTCGATTTGCGTCGGTCTGTTTAAATTTATCTTCTGTTTCTTCCTCTATGCGATTATGGCATTGTTTGAAACGGTCAAAAAGATTCTTTACTACCGCAATTATATGGCTCAGACGGCAGATTGTCTGGAAAAGGACAGTTCTGCCCTGCAGTGCATCCGGGATCGTATGGAATATAGCCGTGTGATGAATGAAAATCGCGGTATGAGTCTGGCAGATCTGATGAATGAAGGCAGCGAGCTGTACAACAACTCTTATGCTCGCATGGTTCAGGAACAGGGCGAGGAAAAAGCAGAGGCATTTGTCAGCAGATGCACTACTCAGATCGCCGAGAACGGCGAGATCATCCGCAGCTTTGCAGCCTGATCGCCTGGCAAGGACAAAAAATACTGTCGCGCCAAACGACTTGTTTCAGCAGGAGGTTAATACAGTATGGATAACAATGATGTGGTCGCTGCACGTCGTCGTGCATTGCAGGAAGCAATTCATAGCGGTGAAACCGTTATGGTCTCGCCCACGGGTCAGGTTCAGTTGCCGGGCGAATCGGATGATCCTACCCGTCCGGGAATTTCGGTCCCGCAGGGTAAGCTTGCTTAAGGCAGGAGGGAGTAACAATGGCATTTTACTGGTATCAGAGTGATCCCGACCTCTATCGGGCAGAAGTCCAGGCCATGAACAAGTTCTTTCCGTCGTTTACGATTCATCAGCTTCCTGATGGTTCCGGCAGACTGTACTGGCGTGGCAAAGTGCAGCCCGCTGGTCCGGACGGTATGGTCTGGGATTTGATGCTGATTTATAAAAATGATCATCCTCATGCAGGCGCATCGGAATATGGCGGTTCGATCCAGATTCTTCCGGTACAGCCGCGGCTGAAGGATATAGCGACCCGCATGATGCCGATCCTTGAGGAAACATATGGCAGCTACGAAAATTGTGTAAGACATGGCTTCGGTCTTGGTCTGCCGCATATCTATCGGGATAATTTCGGACGTAATGAAGAATATTTTATTTGTACTGCAGATCCGAAATACTTCAAGACGGGTATGACACGTTCGACTTCAGCTGCATCCTCTCTCAGCTGGGCCTGTAAATGGATCCTTCTGTGCGAAATGTGGATGAATGGCGAAATCAGCGATGATGTTGCGCTTGAAGGCAATTATTGAGTATTGAAAAACACTCATCACTCACGTCGGTGGGTGATGAGTGTTTTTGTTTCGAATGAGGTGTGAACAGATGGAAGTGGTCTTTTCGCAGCGGGCGATAGCGGCAGTCATGGCAGAGACGGCAGAAAAGATACAGACAGAAACGGGCGGTCTATTCCTTGGCAAAGTGATCGGGGATACATGGTATGTTGTGGAGTCCATCGACCCCGGTCCGAATTCGATTTTTGAAGTCGCATATTTTGAATACGATCAGCCGTATGTCCAGCACCTGATTAACAAGGTCGCTGCAATTTATCAGGAACGGTTGGAACTGATTGGGCTGTGGCATCGTCATCCGGGGTCTTTTGACCAGTTCTCGGGGACGGACGATCAAACTAATCACGTCTATGCGTCCATGCGGCCGCAGGGAGCAATCTCGGTTCTGGTCAATCTTGATCCGGATTTCCGTATGACGGTCTATCATGTGGGACAGACATATCGGAACTATCAGCGCATTTCCTATGAGATAGGAAATGAACGGTTTCCGCAAGAGCTTCTAAAGTATCGTTCGGTAGAAGATTCACTTGCTCTTATGCGGCGGAAATGTGGTCGTTCTGAAGCAGGAGGAACATCCAACAAAAAATCCATCGAGAATTTCATGGAAGAAGTATCGTCTTACCTTGATATGCAGATTACCGCACCGGCTATGGGCATGAAGCAAGTGGTCTCGGAGGAACAGATGACCCGGATGCTTGATCTCTTGTATGCTGATTTGGAATTTTTGCAGGAGAAAAATATCTCTGTTCGGGTCAGATGGAATGAGAATACATTATGGCTTTTGCCGAAAAGCAATAACGAGAACGAAGCTGTGCGTTTTACAGACCTGACGGAAAATAAAATGCTGGGAGCATGGCGTGAAAAGGTGTTTTATTATCATTCCGGAGATTTGGAGAAAGCATGGAATGATGCACATGACACATCAGATGGCAAGTCACCGAAAGAAAATGGGCGAATGGAGGAAATTGCCAGACGTATTGTTATGTTTGGCGTGAGAAAGGGTAATTGATATGCTAGAGAATTTTTTTGGGGAAGAAATAGAAAAGACGGTATTCCTTTCGGCGGCGCAGATGAGGGAAGCACACCCGGGGCCAGTGAGAGGAAAATATTTCAAGGACACTGCTATCTTCAATATTTTTCCGCCGGAGCTCTCAGAGCGTGGGGAGTTTTTGGGGCAGATCCTTCCGGAAGGCTTTGAGCCGAACGCCAAAGGTTTTTGCGGGGTCGCAAGACAGGAAAAAATTCAGTTCTATTTTGACGGAAAACCAATCAATGCGGAACCCTATGAATTGCACCAAAATATATTTTCCCGCAACAAAGGTATTTTAGAAACGGATAAAATGGATCACAAACGGGCAGTGATTCTGGGGTGTGGATCAGTTGGAAGCCTCGTAGCAATGGAACTTGCCCGGTCCGGTGTGGGCCATTTTCTGCTTGCTGACCCGGATGTAATGGAATACCACAATATCTGTCGGCACCAGTGTGGTATTGAGGATGTCGGAGACCTTAAGATAAATGCACTGAAGCGTAAGTTGCTGAATATCAATCCTCAAATTGATGTGCAGATATTTGAGGGAATCGTTCAGAACATTCCAAAGGCCATGCTGGATGATTTTTGTGTAAAAGGGGAAACCGTTTTTGTGGGCTGTGCAGATAACCGTGGAGCAGATGTCTACGCAAACCGCATAAGCATTTATTACGGAGCGGCATTTCTCTCGGTCGGATTCTGGGAGCGTGCCTATGCCGGAGAAATTTTCTATCATATCCCGGACAGGGGAATGCCCTGCTACGCATGTGCTTTGGGCGAGGGCACGGAACTTTCGGCACGGGTGCAGGCAAACCATCATGTTTATTCCAATCAGGAGAATATTGAGGGAGTCCGCTTTGAGCCGGGCATCTCAGTGGATATCAATTTTATCACCTGCATCGGAGTGAAATTGTGCCTTGATATCCTGAACATGACGGAGCCGGGCTACCGGCCTCGTCTGCTGAACGATCTGAAGCAGTACACACTGGTGTGCAACACAAGCGACCCAGAGATCGGCGGGGAAATGGTAGAGATATTCAGCTATCCTTTGCAGGTCACCACCTCGCTCAAGGTGGGTTTCCATTCAGAAAAGTGCACAGGACAGTGTCGATATGAAATCAAAGATCATTAAGATGTCTTGAGAGAGAGGAGAACACGATGGATGCTTTGACGCAGGCAGAAGTATTTGCTCTGATCGGGGAACTGAATGGTTTCATTGAAAAATGGGACCCCCGGCTCGTCACGCAGGAAAGAGAATATCAGGCAAAAAGAACGAGAATCATCGCAGAAAACAATGCGGAAAAGACGCGCCGGGAAAAGGCTTACAAACAGGAATGTGAGACACTGTCACGTCAGTCGGCCAAAATGATTGAGGATGCCCAGAAGATCCTTGAAGATGTGGATCAGATGGATCAACAGCTGATGAGTTCTGACAAGTACTACAGCAAGACCAAAACACGTAAGGAAGCCGAACTGGCGGGTGTGGAAAGCCAGGCATACAGAAACTATACTGCATTGATGGAAGGCATCGAGGCAATCCGCAGAGACTATGGCCAGATTTCAAAAAAATATCGTGAGTCCATGCTTCCTTTTCTGATCAACGATCTGCACTTTTTGTTTTCGGCACAACGCAAGAAAGACTACGAAAGCCTTATTGTGCTGAGAAATACGGTGCATAAATTTGTGAATGAGGTCAGTGAACTGCTGCCGGAAATTACGCAGGATGAGCTGACAATGAAAAAGGAAGCGTTCGAGCAGGACCAAAAGACTCTGGCGCTCAATTTCCTGTCTACGATTCAGGAGTTTGATAATCAGGAGAGCATCAAAAACAAGAGCGATGAAAAACAGCTGCAGAGAGAGCTGGATGAACTATTTCCACAGGAATTTGTTGATTTTCTGGCGCAGACGGGAATGGATTATGAATCGCGCAGAGTGAAAGTGAACAGCGGGAAAAACTTTGCAGATGGAATCCTCTGGATGAGCTTTACGGATTATCCTCTTTTGCTTCTGGTCGAGAATAAAAAGCTTTTGTCCCTTCTGAAAAAGCGCTGTGCCCATATGATGGTTAACGATGTGATCCGCTTTCCGCTTCCGATGGCATGTAAAGGAGCTGAACCACTCCTTGTGATGTCGGACGCTCGTTTCCCGGAAAAGGCAAAGCAACTGTCGCATGCATGGATGTTTGGTGTTCTGGCTAGCAGCCCTGTGGCAAAGTTGGAAATCACGGTGATCGATCCTGAAAACCGTGGAACCAGTGTCGGACCTTTCTTTGATGCTCGCAAGCGTCTGCCAGAACTGTTCGGTGAAAAGATCTGCTTTACGGCAGAGGATATCGCTACACAACTGGCGCTGTTGAACGAAGAAATCGAGACGACCCTGATGGACAAACTCGGAACAGAGTACGACAGTATTTTTGACTATTCAAGGGAACACCCGGAAGAGACCCTGCGAGTCCGCTGCCTCGTGATGTATGATTTCCCTCGCAATATCAGCGATTCGATTCTTACGGATGTGCGCAATATTCTGCGTAATGGCAGCCGGTGCGGCATTTATACAATGATCATTTGCCCGCCGCCGCAGCCAGGCACACGTCAGGAAAGCTACCGGCAGATGCTGCAGACGATACAGCCTCTAACAGCGGTCATCAAGCAGGATCAGCAGAGCTTTTCGGAGCGCGGCTTGCCGTTGCTTTATCATCCGATGCCGGATAAAGCCGGTTTCGACCGCTTCTTCAGTAAGTATATGCTTATCTTTGAGGGAATGCAGAACCGGGGCATTGCGTTCTCGCCGTTTATCCGCAAGCTGGTCGAAGCGAAAGATGATGCAGAGCTGGATGTTTCCATTCAGAACCTTACTGAATGGAAACAGATATCTCAGGAGCCATTTGATCAACAGTCGGCAAGTACAACTTTCCCGGAGTTGTTCTGCATGGGCCAGATCGCTTATCCGGCCGAAATCTTTGATGAAAGCATCGGCTATAAAAAAATCGTGCGTGCTTTCCGCGCGGAAACACCGGGTCACTCTATTGATATGAGCCGTGTGGAATTGCCGATGATGTTTAATCTCCATCATCCACTCAATCTGGAGGTAATCGGAGCTGAGGCGCAGCACGATAATATGCAGAGTGCAGCATATCGCGTAATCTGGGGCTTCCTTCGGAAGTGCCCGGCATCCAAAGTGCGCTTCTGTATCTTTGATCCGAAAGAGGGCGGCGGAAGTGTCCGTATGTTGTCCAACTTCGTCAATAAAATGCCGGATTCCTACAAAAGGGCTGTCACGCAGATGTCCCGGACAGAAGAATTGCTGAGCTGTCTGAAAGAGCTGGAAGGACAGACGCTTGATTTTATCCGTGACCGCCCTGATTATGATGATTTGCTGGATTATAATGCGCACAATCCAAGACGTACAGAAGCGATTACATTGCTCATGCTGTATGATTTCCCGTTGAATGCGGACGCTCGCTGTCTGGAACTGCTGTCCTCTGTTATGCAGAAAGGAAACAGGTGCGGCATCTATGTCGTTCTGTGTCGGAATACTGCGGTCGAGGTGGCAAGCAGCTATGACCACATAGACGAAAAACTGGCCGAACTGGAAAAGAATTGTGTCCAGATCGAATGTAAAGAAAACGGCTTTGCTCTGCTGCCGTATCATCTCTCGGTCCGTTTGATCGAAAAACCCGATGCCGGACAGTTGGAAAAATTTGCGGTAGAATATCACAAGGCAGTCGAAAAACTGAGCGTTCAGAGCATCCATTTTGAAGAAATCCTCCCGCCGGAACCGTTCCAGGGCAGCACAGCCAAGGTACTGAAGCTGCCGATGGGCATCGGCGATGGCGATTCGGTCGTGAGCATGGTGTTTGGCGAGGGCACTTCGCATCATGGCCTGATCGGCGGTGGTACGGGTGGCGGCAAATCGACCCTGCTGCATACGCTGATTATGAGCAGTATGATGAACTATTCGCCGGAACAGCTCAATTTGTATCTGATGGATTTCAAGGGCGGTACCGAGTTCAAAATCTATGAATCGGAGCGGTTGCCGCACATCAAGCTGCTGGCGCTGGATGCACTGCAGGAGTTCGGCGAGAGCATCTTGGAAAATCTGGTCCAGGAGATGGCGAATCGCTCGGATATATTCAAGAGATCCGGTGGATATACAAAGCTGGAAGACTATGTTACCAATACCGGAAATAGCATGCCCCGTATCCTTGTCATCATGGATGAGTTCCAGATTTTGTTTGACAGCGGAACAAACCGCAAGGTGGCAGAGCGGTGCGCAAATCTGGCGAAGAAGATCGTTACGGAAGGACGTTCCTACGGCGTGCATCTTCTGATGGCGACTCAATCCACCAAAATCATTTCGACCCTGACGCTGGATCGTGGTACGATCGAGCAGATGCGTATCCGTGTCGGCCTTAAATGTGGCGAAGATGATACTCGTTATCTGTTTGGTGATACCCATTGCTCGGATGCAATGAAAAAAATGGAAGGACCCCGCGGAACCGCTGTGCTGAACGAAGACTACACAGAGAACAATCCGAACGTTGGCCTGCGGGTCGCTTTCTGCAATGATGAAACCAAAAAGTATTACCTGAAACAGATCAGTGAGAAGTTTGCGGATTCTCCCTGCACGATGCAGGTGTTCGAGGGCTCCCGCACTGTGCCGATGCTGGACTATCTTGCTGCACGGTCGATCGGTATTGCCGATACCAGCACGGTCACTGTGCATATGGGCGAAAAAATTAAGGTGGATGACCCGTTTGAACTGACGTTTGACCGCAAGAAACAGCATAATGTCCTGATCTGTGGTTCCAATGATGAACTGATGGATCGGACGGTCAATCTGTTCCTGCTCTCGGCTGCGCTGAACCGCAGGGCGTGTGTGTACTGTGTGGATGGCGACAGCATCGTGGGAGATGACCGCTGCGGAAGTTTTTATCAAAGCCTCGAGCATGGTGTAGCAGAACTGCACACTGCACATACCCGTTCAGATATCGTACAGTTTGTCCATGACCTTTACGAAAAGTATCAGCAGCGCAAAAAGAAAACAGGTGGAGATACGGTGCTGTTTGTCATCAAAAATCTGCAGTTCCTGGATCTGATGCAGACGATGCTGCTGGGTGACCGGGTCGATGAGGCGGAGTATATAGAGTTTCCAGCAGAACCCAAAGCAGTGGATGTCCCGCCGACTGTGGTGGAAGATCCGACGCTTGATCTTCTGGCTGGATTCTCTGCAGAACCGACGGATTCCCCTGTCGAGCCGACGGGATTCTCCACGAAGCCTGCGGATGACGATCCCTTTGCCGCACTGCTGGCTCAAGTGCCGTCTCTTACTGCGGATGTGGCTCCGGCAGAATCGCAAAATGTAGAGGAAAGAGATCCGTTTGCGGATCTGATGGCATCGTTCTCCAGCATTGGCGCAGACTCTTCCTATACTTCTGCTCAGCCTGCCTCTGGGGTGCTGGGAAATGCTAGCGAAAAATTGCAGAAACTGATTGCAGACGGTGCAGCCTATGGCATCCACTTTATCATCTGCTCCAGCGATTATCAGACGGTAAAGGAATCTATGCACTTTGGCATGAACATTTTGAACAAGTTCAGGGAGAGAATCGTGTTTGCGTTGAGTGATTCGGATGCATTCAATCTGATCGATAACGTGAATGTTTCCACGCTGCATGACAATACGGTTTACTATACAAATGGTACTACTGATACATTCCAGTTCAAACCGTATGTCAGCCCTGCACCAGAGCAGGTCGAAACTTTCTGCAGCGAGTTGTTGCCAATGTAAAGGGTGATTCGTGATGACAAACGTAAACTCATCTGCGGTTCGTCATGCATTGAACCAGACAACTGCTGCGCGGGAAGCAATCGGGTATTTTATTCAAAGAATCCTGCAGCAGTTTAATAAAGTCAATCATAGCTGGAATGACCAGCAGTCCAGAAGACTTTATGCAATCGTACTCGACAGCGTCACAAGTCTCCGAGCCAGCTATGGTGAGCTGCGTTCACTGGAAGAATCCCTCAAGAAAACACTTGACACAGTCGAGAAGTATGAGCAAATCGGACGTGCTACACGAACAACGGCAGCAGCGGCTGCTTCAGTAGCATCTGCAGGAACAAAAACAGCTGCCAGCATACGACCGAGCATCAAACAGGACAAGCCTTTCTCCTCCCCCAAATACAATGCGATCCTTGATCAGCGCTATGGGAATGCTGTTCCGGCTGCAAGGAAGGTCTTTGATTTGTTTGCAGAAAAGCTATGTATCCTCAACGGCGATTATAGCGGACCGGAGCCAAGCCATTACTCGCCTGCCGAGCACGGCGTTTATTACAATGCAGCAGAGGATGAGAAGAACGTGCGAGGGGCGGGTGCTACATACTACCACGAACTGGGGCACATGATTGATTATGTATGCATGAGATATCAAAATTTGATGTCGGAAAATGCTGCGTTTCACCATGCGTTGGTCAGTGATGGACAAAGGTTAATTCAATGCTATAATAATTCTACCCCGGAACAGAGGAAAAGAGCTGTGCGCAATCTTTGCGAGGGAGCGTGGCACAGCTGTTCGGATCTCGCAAATTTTGCTACCAATGGCCATGTTCGTGGTGGATGGGGTCATAGCGAAGAATACTGCGCAAGAGCATGGGCCATGGAGCATGAGGCGTTTGCACACTTTTTTGAAGCGAGTATGGGCGATAGCATCAAGCTGCAACGGCTGACCAAACTTTTCCCCAATTCGGTAAGAGTATTTAACCAGATGCTCGACGCGATCATTAAGAATGCAGAACCCTATGACCGTGAGCAGCGTGAACGTGCCATCTGGGAAGAACGTTGACAAAAGGCAAAAAGGAGGCCGGACAGAGTGACTGTTGAAACTTTAGATGATCTTTTTTCGGACGATTCTATGCCCCAAACTGCTGTGGATGAGGAATTGTTTGAACTGTGTACCAAATTTGAAAATGCATTTCATCAATGCATCCCACGTGAAATGATGCCTTTGTGGGTAACGGATGAGAAACTGAAGGAGGCCATCAGGAACTGTTTGCAGCAGAAAAACGCAGACATCCTCGGAGTACTTGGAATTGAAATTTCAGAAGACAGCATCTATTAACAGAATCAATTCTCTGCTCCGAAAAGCAGCCGTTGTTTTTGGTTAGCTTGAGCGATTTAAACAGGGCTGTTGCAAAACAGCCAAAACAAAAAAATGAGATGGACTTCCCCGAAAAAGGTTGCCTGTCTCATTTTTTTGTTGTACTCCGAAACTGCAATTAACCAGATACAACAAGGACGGGATGTCCATTACTGCGCCATCAGTGATTATAGACCAAGAAGAACAGATGCTCACCAGCTTATGGCGAAAACCATAGGTCGGTGGGTATCTTATTACAAAAAGAAGTAAATGCTGTTCGTTGATTTCATTATTCTATTGCACTTCATTGCAAAATGTGGTATATAAATTATACGAAACATTGCTTTGGAAGAACATTCCACCGTTCAATGATGTATAAATAGGAGGTGCTTGCCATGACTGCCGTGATCTATGCCCGCTATTCCAGCGACAACCAACGCGAAGAATCCATTGAAGGTCAGATCCGGGAATGCACCGCCTATGCGGAAAAGAATGGCTTCACGGTGGTCAAACACTATATTGACCGAGCAATCTCTGCAAAAACGGACAACCGCCCACAGTTTCAGCCGATGATCAAAGACAGCGAGCGTGGCATCTTTGATGTCATCATTGTCTGGAAGCTGGACCGTTTTGCCCGAAACCGCTACGATAGTGCCCGGTACAAGACCCAACTGAAGAGGAACGGCGTGAAATTGGTGTCGGCAACAGAAGTCATTTCGGCTGGCCCGGAGGGCATTATTCTGGAATCGGTGCTGGAGGGCTACGCCGAATACTACTCGGCTGACCTGTCTGAAAAGGTCGTGCGCGGCATGACCGAGAACGCTCTCAAGGGCATTTATAATGGTGGCACGATTCCGTTCGGCTACATGATCGATGAGACCCGGCATTACCAGCCCGACCCGCTGCTGGCTCCGTATGTGGAGCAGACGTTCCAGAAGTATGCGGACGGTGCAACCATGACCGACCTGCGTGATTGGTTGAAAGAGCATAACATTAAAAATACGCTGGGTGGGGAAATGTCCTATAATACCATTCAGCGGATGCTGAGTAACCGCCGATACATCGGCGAATTACGCCTGCGGGATGTGGTACAGCCCAATGCGATTCCGGCTCTGGTATCGGAGGACTTGTTCAACAAGGTGCAGGAAAAGCTGGTGAAAAACAAAAAAGCCCCTGCCCGTCATAAGGCAGAGGAAAGCTATCTGCTTACCACCAAGCTGTACTGTGGCAAGTGTGGTGCATTGATGTTCGGTGAAAGCGGTGTCAGCCATACCGGAAAGGCGCATCATTATTATAAGTGCGCCACCGCCAAGAAGAAAAAGACCTGCGACAAAAAGACCGTGCGAAAGCAATGGCTGGAAGATTTGGTGGTCAACGAAACCATGAAACTGGTAGAAGATGATGCTTCCATGAATGCCATTATTGCCAAGGTCATGGAACTGCAAAATCAGGAAAGCACGGATTTGCCCATCTACGAAAAGCAGTTGAAAGAAACGGAAGTTGGCATCACCAATATGCTGAATGCCTGTCTCTTATACACATCTGACGCTGCCGACGATAA
>ENA-UALO01000774-UALO01000774.1-human-gut-metagenome-genome-assembly--contig:-NODE-774-length-11744-cov-13.866285_pt1 | contig 11744 bp, 8 predicted proteins | sample MGYA00243701_ERZ654470 | MGnify/ENA primary metagenome ERZ654470 (study PRJEB26926, sample SAMN06164444) | human gut metagenome | biome: ENVO:00009003; feature: ENVO:2100002; material: ENVO:00002003...
ACCAAGCCGGTCCCTTCTTCTGTTCTGCCTGAGCAGAAAGTGTGGTTGCCGCCAAAGCAGCAACCAACAACATTTTATTCATTCTTTTCATAAGCTACATTATTAATTCAAAGAAAACTTTCTTTCATAATAACTCAAAATTCTGCATTTTATTGTGCAAGAATGCTAATTGCAAATTTAATAGTTTTTTTCGAGTTTTCCTAACCTCATTAATAAAATAGTGGAACAAAAACGACAAAAAACGCAATAACAACCTCATTTACAATAGGTTTCCATAATCTTCCATACCATTGAAAGTGGATGGAATAAACATACAGCACTCTTTATCAGGTACTTATAAAAATCACCAATGATATTTTTCCACTTTTTCTTTGCAAGAACGCGGTTTATGTCTAATTATTTAGTAACTTTGCATCCAAAATGACAGATACGCATTTTCATAACTAACAATTTAATATTCATAAGAAATAATATTCACAAGAAACATGAAACACTTCATTCTATCCTGCGCACTGTCGATGGCGGCTATAGCCACCTCCAGCGCACAACAAACTGGTCAGTTGCCTGTCTATCTCGACAACACCAAACCTGTAGAACAACGCATCGACGATGCCATTGCTCGCATGACGCTGCAAGAAAAGATTCGCATCATTCATGCACAGAGTAAGTTTTCCTCAGCAGGAGTTCCCCGTTTGGGATTTCCAGACTTCTGGACAGATGACGGTCCTCACGGTGTTCGCCCTGATGTACTGTGGGACGAATGGGAGCAGGCTGGTCAGACCAATGACTCCTGCGTTGCCTTCCCAGCCCTCACCTGCCTGGCAGCATCCTGGAACCCACAGATGAGCAGAATCTATGGAGAATCATTAGGCGAAGAGGCTTTGTATCGAGGGAAAGATATGATCTTAGGACCTGGCGTGAACATCAACCGAACTCCGCTTAACGGCCGCAACTTCGAATATATGGGTGAAGATCCTTACCTGGCAAGCATCATGGTTGTACCTTATATCCAAGGATTACAGTCTAAGGGAGTATCAGCCTGCGTAAAACATTACTGCCTCAATAACGAGGAGGAATACCGTCATCAGGTAAACGTCATCGTGAGCGACCGTGCCCTCCATGAAATCTATCTCCCAGCCTTCAAGGCTGCTGTAGAGAAAGGTAAGACTTGGGGAATCATGGGCGCTTATAATCTCTACAAGAACGAACACAACTGCCACAACCAATGGTCTCTGAACAAGATTCTGAAGGGCGACTGGAAATATGACGGCGTAGTGGTAAGCGACTGGGGAGGCGCACACGATACTGACCAAGCCGTGAAGAACGGGCTCGACATAGAGTTCGGCACATGGACGAACGGATTGACCATGGGTGCCAGCAATGCCTACGATAATTACTACCTTGCCGTACCATATATAAAAGGTATCCAGGAAGGTAAATACACCACCAAGGAATTGGATGAAAAGGTGCGCCGCGTATTACGCCTCTTCTATCGCACCACCATGAATCCGAACCGTCCTCACGGTTTCCTCTGTTCTGACAGCCACTATGCAGCAGCCAGACAGATTGCCGAAGAAGGCATCGTACTACTCCAGAACAAGAACCATGTGCTTCCTATCAATACCCAGAAAGCACAACGTATTTTGGTAGTAGGAGAAAATGCCGTGAAAATGATGACCGTGGGTGGAGGCAGCTCTTCTCTCAAGGTACAGCGGGAGATTTCGCCACTCGATGGATTAAAATCACGACTGGAAAAAGAAAATGTGGAAGTGGAGTTTGCCAGAGGTTATGTAGGCGATGTTAGCGGAAATTACAATGGCGTAACTACCGGACAGAATCTGGAGGACAAACGCAGCGAGGCTGAGCTGATAGCCGAAGCCGTAGAAAAAGCCAAGCATGCTGATTACGTGGTGATGTTTGGCGGCTTGAACAAGAGCGATTATCAGGATTGCGAAGGTCACGACCGCAAACAGCTTGAATTGCCATACGCTCAAGACAAGCTCATAGAAGCATTGGCTAAAGCCAATAAGAACTTCATCTATGTGAATATATCGGGTAATGCTGTGGCTATGCCTTGGAAAGAGAAGGTAGCAGGTATCGTACAGGGATGGTTTATCGGTAGTGAAAGCGGTGAAGCTCTGGCTTCTATCCTCACCGGCGACAAGAATCCTAGCGGCAAATTACCATTCACATGGGTAAACTCATTGCAGGAAGTGGGTGCCCACGCATTAAACACCTATCCGGGTACCTGGCGCAAGGAAGGTGGAGCCAAGACTGAGGGCAACATCATTGATGAGGAGTATAAGGAAGGCATCTACGTAGGTTACCGTTGGACTGATAAGAAAAACATCAAGCCAGCATTCGCCTTTGGACACGGATTGAGCTACACTCAGTTTGCCATCTCTAATCTTCGCAGTGATAAGAATCTGATGAATCAGAATGACTCTATCACCTTTACCGTGAATGTAAAGAACACTGGCAAACGTGCCGGTGCAGAAACCATCCAACTCTATATCCATGATGTAAAAGCTTCGGTTGATCGTCCTTACAAGGAATTGAAGGGATTCCAGAAGGTTTACCTGCAGCCGGGAGAGAGCAAGAATGTAAACATCACCATCAATAAGCAGGCACTCAGTTTCTATGATGAAACAGCTGCATCTTGGAAGGCTGAAGCAGGCAAGTTTGAGGCGCTCGTCGGAAATGCTTCCGATCAGCTGAAACTAAAAAAGGCGTTTGAACTGAAATAAAACAAAAAAAGGTTCCTTTGGAGATTATCAAACTCCATCAAGGAACCTTTTTTATCACCCAGTATAAGTTTGCGCCAAACTTATACAGAATATCATCTCATTCCGATTTGCTTTACCTTTGTTTCAAATTCATCTCTTTCACAGATGGCTCCATTCTTTACCTTGGCACGATAATTATAAATGGTATTTACAGAATAATGCAGAAATTCTGCACTTACTTGTTGAATTCGCGAACAATGTCATTCTTTTTTATTGTTAAATACCGTTAATACAATAAACCATCTCGAATTTTAGAAGTCCAAATGATGGTTTTGGTAGAAACCATGACTCTCTTCGTGTTGAATTAACTCCATTTTAAGTGTCATACTTGTTGGATATGTAAATTAATAAATTAAGAATAACAAGAGATAATCCGATGAAAAAAATGATGGATAATTATTCAGGAAAACTACAACAACTGCTTTGTTTGCTGATATGTGTGCTGATGGTAGTGGCCATCAGTATCCGTAGAGATGGAAAGGTGGCAGGACGCTATGTGAATCAGCAACAGACGGTCTCGCCAAAGACAGAGCCTATGGTTGTGCTTGAGGATGGTTCCGTGCAATTGAATACTACAGAACTTGGAAAAGACATTGTAGGTTACGGAGGCATAGTGCCATTGGAGATTACCTTGAAGGATGGTAGGGTAAAGAGTATCAGAGCACTTGCCAATTCTGAGTCTCCCGATTTCTTTAAGGAGGCTTCTGCGCTTCTCTCTAAATGGAATGGCAAGACGATAGAAGATGCACAGAAGATGAAGGTGGACGCCGTGTCTGGTGCGACGTTCTCTTCGAAGGCAATCATCGGAAACGTGCAGCGAGGACTTCAATATGCAGCCAAGAATCCTGTAAAGACTTCAGTATGGTCAGAGTTTGATTTCTCTGCCAAGGCTATAGTCGGACTGATTGTTGTGCTCATGGCAGCCATCGTACCGCTTTTCATTAAGAACAGACGATATAGAATAGCTCAGCAAATCCTAAATGTCATAGTGCTTGGATTCTGGTGCGGTTCTTTTCTGAACTATACATCAATCGTCAGCTATATGTCAAATGGCATGAACATAGTGGCATTGATAGTGCCGGTCATCATGTTAATCACGGCATTTGTATATCCTCTCTTCGGCAAGAAATCATACTATTGTACGCATGTGTGTCCCTTCGGTTCTTTGCAGGAACTTGCAGGAAAATGCGTTGGATATAAAGTCAGAATGAAACCAACGACAGCCAGACGACTGAATATGTTCCGCCAGATTCTGTGGGCCATACTCATGCTGTGTTTGTGGACGGGTATATGGTTCGACTGGATTGATTATGAACCCTTCTCTGCCTTTGTATTCCAATCAGCATCATGGGTGGTCATAGCCATTGCCATAACCTTCGTAGCAGTCTCAACGGTAATCATGCGACCATACTGTCGCTTTGTCTGTCCTACAGGTTCGCTCTTGAAATACAGTCAATATTCTATTTTAAAGAAAAAGAAATAAAAACAAACCGGTCATTAGAACGCATGATAAACGATGCATTCTGACGGCCGGTTTTTACTTGGTATGAACTTTCAAAAATAAAATCATCATTTCTAGGTATTGCATATTTCCTGAAAAGTCAGTACCTTTGCACCCGCAAACAAGACCGAGGCAGGAATAGCATATATTCCAGCCTCAGCCGGAAAGCATGGAATAAACGCAACGGATAAGTGAGAAACAGTCATTGCCCATATCATTCCTTACATATTATATAATAAGGTGAAAATACCTTCTTATATTTATATCCCTAAAGAATGTGCTAGGCCCAACGTATAATTACTCCTTATGGTACCACAAATTATTTTCCAGCAAAACGGAAATAACTTTGATATGATAAGAAGCAACTATATACGTAGGGGCGTATTGGCTCTATGCATGCTCATCATGACGATGGCAGCATGGGCACAGCACAATTCAGACTCCCTCAAAAATGATTTCAGTAAGTCACATCAGCAGGATAACTATAGAAAAAATCTGCATGGTGACAAGTTAAAACAAACCCTGCATCTGGGCGAAGTAGTGGTTCGTGGCAACCAGGTAAAGCGTGTCAACTCGTCGGCATTCAATGTCATGGCAGTAGATACACGTCGCCTGCGCAACACCAACCTCGACCTGGCGCATGTTCTCGACCGCGTATCGGGCGTGAAAGTGCGTGAGGACGGAGGTCTTGGCTCTGGCGCAAGCATCAACCTGAATGGCTTTACGGGCAAGCACGTGAAACTCTTTATCGATGGTGTGCCGATGGATGGTGCATCATCCAGTTTCAGCATCAACAATATACCTGCGAGCTTTGCCAACCGCATCGAGGTATATAAGGGTGTCGTACCCGTAGATTTCGGTGGAGATGCCCTGGGAGGTGCCATCAATATCGTGACCGACCACTCTCCGCATACATACGTTGATGCCAGCTATAGCTATGGTTCTTTCAATACCCATCGCAGTAATCTCTCTTTAGGATGGACGGGCAGATCGGGGCTTATGCTCCGCTTGAACGCCTATCAGAACTATTCAGACAACGACTATAAGGTAAAGACGCAATGGACTGATCTTGAGACCAATGCGGTGAGCAACGAAGAGGCGTGGTTCCGCCGGTTCCACGACAGATACCACAACGAGGCTGTCATCTTCCTGCTGGGTGTGGTAGATAAGACATGGGCCGACAAACTCATCTTCGGCTTGAACTATAGTCATGAATATGCACAGATACAGAACGCCAATCTGATGAAAATCGTGTTTGGCGGCAAATATCGCACAGCGCAAGGATGGACTCCCTCTATACTCTATGAGAAGCGAAATCTTGCTATCCCAGGTTTGAACTTCCGATTCTCGGCACGCTACGACATGGTGAAGACCAATAATGTGGATACGCTCAGCCGCACCTATAGCTGGACGGGTGAGTATAAGGTAAATGCCTATCAGGGCGAGGGAGTTCCAACACTTGCCGAATTCAAGGGTTACACCCTGGCTACTGTTGCCAACCTGACCTACCATCTTGGCAACCAGCATTTCTTTACGCTCAACGATACTTATACCCATTATCGCCGCCGCACCACCAATGCGGCATCCAATAGCGTTCAGAGTTCAGCAGCCACCTTTATGCGCCGCATCAATGCCAAAAACACCCTGGGACTGTCGTACAAGTTTATCCCCAACCAGCATTGGAACATGGTGGCCTTCCTGAAGTACTACGACTCACATGTTAGAGGACCTGTGAACATCGCTTCATCCGGGCGTGCCGACTATCAGGAGCAAGAACGTTCTACCGATGCCTTGGGATATGGTGCAGCAGGAACTTACTTTCTACTGAACAAAGACTTACAGATAAAGCTGTCGTATGAGCGAACCTATCGTCTGCCTACCGACCGTGAACTCTTTGGTGATGGCGATTATGAGGATGGCAATGCCACCCTTCGCCCGGAGAAGAGCGACAACGTGAATCTGAACCTGGGCTATCAGCATACTTTCAATGATGCGCATACCCTGAGTGCTGATGCAGGCTTCAACTATCGCCACGTAGCGGATTACATCATCCGAACCATCGGACAGAAGGGAGTAGCCGTGAGCACCAACCACGGCAAGGTGCTGGGACTGGGAATGGACCTGGGCTTGCATTACTATTACAAGGATGTAGCAAGTATCGGTGGAAACTTCTCCATGCAGAACACCCGCGACAGAGAGCGACTCAACAGTATCGGGGCAGAATCGGTAACCTATGGCGACCGTGTGCCTAACTTGCCTTATACCTTTGGCGGTGCTGATGCAAGCTATACTTTCAAGCATGTGTTGGGCAAGGCAAACCGACTTACCATAGGCTGGAACATGAGATACGTACACCGGTTCTTCCGCTCATGGGCAAGCGAGGGTGCTAAACTCTATGTGCCAGAGCAATGGAGCCATGATGCCAACCTGGTGTATGCGATACAAGGCGGCAGATACAACGTATCGATAGAGGCAAACAACTTCACCAATGCCCTACTCTACGACAACTATAGCTTGCAAAAGCCGGGGCGCAGTTTCAGCATCAAGTTCCGCTATGTTTTTTACAAGCAATAGTAAGGGTATTATCTTAGGAAAATATTGATTCAGAATACATTATAATTAATCAATAACATACGTTTAAAAGAATGAAAAAGACTTATTTATCACTGTCAAGAATGGCAGTGACAGGGCTATTCTTGTGCCTTTTCGGAATCACACCCGGGCTTACAAGCTGTAGCAGCAGCGATGATATTTCGGGTGCAGACAGTGGCTCGGGAAATGAAAATGGAGACGGTTCCTCTTCGGGTTCTGATGAAGCAGTAAAGAACGGGAAGGGTTCTTACTTCATTGCCGTAAAGACCGACAATGGTACAGAATACATCATGCAGACCAACAGTCTGAAGGCAGGCAATCTTGACATCAGAAACAACATCATGGAATTGCCACAGACAGAATATACCTGGATATTCAACAACCACGATGCCATCGGCATGGTTTATCAGCAGCAGTTTGCCGGACTGGGATATGGATTGCGCTGGACATCGGATGATTCTCAGTTCTCCAAACTGGGTGAGTTCCGCATCGACACCCGCTTCTCCAACTACGGCTTCTTCAACAACCAGTTGCTGACCAGTGTTGGAGGTCAGGTTTCTGCCGACGGCAAGCGAAACGACGGAGCCACCTTCGCCTTCTGGAACATCACGAATGATGGGGTGAAACTCGATCATACCAAGACCATCTGGACGGAAGACATCACAGGCAATGGTCAGCAGGTCACCTTCTCAAGCATCATCGACAATAGCGACGGAACTTTCCTTACAGCGATGGTTCAGTCTGCATTCCACCAGACGGGAACCGGTGATGGATCCAGCATTGGCGACGTAAGATATCCAGATAGCGTATGGGTGGCAAAGATGGATAAGGATCTGAATATACTGAAGGTTTATCGTGACAACCGTATCAGCTATGCAGCCGGCCAGTATCGCTCTCAGGTTCTCCACGAAGTATTCAAGACCAACGATGGCACGGTGTATGTTTTCTCCAACGCATTCAATACCGCAACCACCCGCAAGGCTGGTGCTCTGCGCATCAACAAGGGAGCAGAGGAATTTGATAAAGATTATTATTTCGACATTCAGACTCCTGCCGATGGCTACAAGTTCCGACGTGTATGGTACATAACAGACAGCAAGTTCCTGCTCGAAATCTACAACGAGAAGAATATCAACACCATGACAGCCGGCCATCAGTTTGCCATCGTAGATATGGCGAGCAAGAAGTTTACCTGGCTCAGCGGCATCCCTACGAAGAATCTCATCACATCGGGTACAGAGACCGGAGGCGTTCCGATGTATGCAGATGGAGTAATCTATCTCCCTATCACCCAGTTTTGTCAGGATGCAGCCATCTATCAGGTGAATCCAGAGACGGGTGTGGCAACCAAGGGTATCAGCATCAAGGGCGTAACAGAAATCAGAACACTCGGAAAGTTGAACTAATCAGTTCATATCAGGAATTAAAAAGTTCATATCAATAACAAACAAGAAACAAAAAAAATTATGAAAAAATTATTCTTTTCAGCTGCGCTTATGGCGCTTGCATCATGCATGACATTCACATCATGCTCAGATGATGACAACATCGAGAATGGCGGCGGTGCCTCAAACATCGACCCAAAAGAGGTTAGCTTTATCGTAACTTCCGGCGACCCTAATACCGACCTTACCGGTGGCGTATATATGAAGGTTTACAATGACCTTTCAACAGCCAAGAATGATGAGACTGTGTATGGCGCTTCAGATGCCGTGAAATGCTATGACAGTTTTACTCAGGTAACTTACAATAAGACCAGCGGCATTTTTACGGGCTATATCTATGCCCGTGGCGCTTCTGCTGAGGGTATCGGCAGTCTGAAGGCAGGTCTCCGCAGCTATCAGGTAGAGAATGGCAAGACGACAGAAGTGGGGTCACCAGTCCTGGTTTCTGCTTTCGGTAACACAGGTACATTTGGAACCTATTCCTACGCAGCACAGATCAGTCAGCCATACGCCATGGTAGTGGATAAGAATGGTGCTGGCAACAACATTGCGGCAGGTCTTTCCCAGTATGCCATCGATGAGGTAAACCCTAACATCTCCAATATCGTGGATATGGGCAATAATCAGGTGGCAATGGTTGTGAATTACAGCAATCGTGATTCTGCCGCTGTTGCCATCTGCGACTATAGTCTGAATATCAAGAAGATGATTTACGACGATCGCATCGGCACATCAGTGGGAGCCATGCGTTCTGTGCGTTACACCCAGAGCGGTGCTGATGATGATGGCAACATCTATGTATTCTCAGGTTCCAGCGCTACAGACAGCAAGGTGGGTGCCCTGCGCATCAAGAAGGGTGAGACAGAGTTTGACAAGAACTATCAGTTCAACATCTTTGCCGCATCAGATGGTTACCGTTTCCGCAAGGCATTCCACATCAGTGGCAGCAAGTTCCTGCTGGAATTCTATCTCGACAAGAACAAGTATGGCAACATGGATGCCTCTGGCAAGATGGCTGTAGTGGATATGGACGCCAAGACCCTGACATGGGTAACCGGACTGCCTGATGCCTCTACCGTATCATTTGGCTGGGGCGACGGCTATGCTGATGCCTACTATCTGCCTGTGGCTGCTCCTACAAGCATGAGTGGTGGTTCTAACAGCGGTTCTTCCGTTACCCCAACCATCTACAAGATAGATGCAAAAACAGGTGTGGCAAGTCCATTCATGACCTTCGGAAATGGTGACTTGCTCAAGGCTATAACAATTCTTAAACAATAAATTATTATAATGTATTTTTCAAATAGTATGCATAAACTCAACAAAATGCTCATAGTCGCCTTGGCGGCTATGAGCTTTGCTTCGGCAAATGCACAGACTACTCTTCCAGGAAGCATCCAGGAAGCAGTGAAGGAAAATGTAAGTGCAAAGGCTGTGATGGAGAACATCATGACCCGCACAAGCGTAAGAAAGTTCAAGCAGCAGCCAGTGGAGGATGCCAAGATTGAAGCCTTGCTCCGTGCCGGTATGGCTGCACCTACAGCGAATGATATGCAACCATGGCATTTCGTGGTTCTGAAGGACAAGCAGGATATCGAGAAATATGCCGAATCCAATAAGTATCATGCAGAGGATATCAAGAAGACACCTCTCTTCATCTTTGTCTGCGCTGATACCACTCGTATGGCTGAGGGACAGGGCAAGGAACTCTGGGTACAGGATTTGTCGGCAGTTTCCGAGAACATTCTCCTGGCAGCCCATGCCATGGGATTGGGAGCCTGCTGGACTACCATCTATCCTATCCAGAAGAAAGTGAATGGCATTTCCAGAACATTGAATTTGCCTGGCAATCTGATTCCACTAAATGGTATCATCATCGGTTATCCTGACGAGCCGGAGCAGCCAAAAGATAAATGGGATACCAAGAAGATTACCTACGGAATACCGAACTAGGGAATACCTAAAAATGATGATTTTCAAATGCCGCTTTGCTTATTACAGAATAATTTTGTAATTTTGTGCCATATTATTATAGGATACAATAAATACAATTATGAAGAAAAAAACATTGTTTTTAGCGGTAATACTAAGTCTGGGAATGATTAGTAGCATGATTGCAACAACCAAAAGCTCACACTCTGAGGTAATGACCAAGGAAGCTGATGGTACTTACATCATCAATACCACCACCCTGTGTAAAGACGTAAAAGGATTTCGTGGCAATACGCCCCTTTCTATCTATATCAAGAAAGGAAAAATAGTAGAAATCAAGCCGCTTGCCAACAAGGAGACTCCCAACTACTTCAATAAAGTAAAACAGGGTTTGCTCAACAAATGGAAAGGCATGAAAGCCAGCAAGGCGGCTACTGTCCAGGTAGATGGCGTTACGGGTGCCACCTTCTCCAGCAAAGCAGTAAAGGAAAATGTAAAGCGTGGCATTGCTTATTACCAGAAGCATAAATAGGGAAAGATTGATTCATAAAATAATAAATCCCGGCAGGAGATAGCATGCAGCTATTCTCTTGCCGGGATTTTTAGTAATGTAGCTTAGACCCTTGAATTTCCCATTTTCCTGGAGAGAAACATTAAGCCCTTATTCCTCCCCATTCTGACATTCGCCCGTCTCATAACTCTTCGTCATATCCTTTAAGATACCAATAATCTCCTGCCTCAAACTCTCAGGCTTCAGTACGATGATATTTCTGCCATGCCACAACAGTTCCTGAAGGAAATCACGGCTGGGACGAACGGTGAGGGTATATTCCCGATACATTCCATCTTTCGACTCTTTCACTTTCTGCTGACTCTCGTGCAGCGGAACCTCCTCGATGTAGTTGTATTCCGGATAGAAGGCACGGATGCGGATTTTTTCCACGGGCACATCTTCCATCCGATAGATGCCGAAGCAATCTTCATAATAAATCTCTGGAGTCAGGAACTTCTTCATCTTTGCCGACAACGGATGCTTCTCGCAAATAAGCTTCAGGAAACTGATGCGGTCGAAAGGAAGACAACGAACAAACTTCTTCTCATCCTGTTCAGCACTTGAATTCTTAACTCCCACAACGTACCACCGTTGTTTGAAATATCTCACGAAAGCCGGTTGCAGCACGATATTGCTCTCTGCTCCGAAGCCCGAAACATATTTAAACTTCAGCAGATACTGCTTATCTATCGCTGCAAGAATATCATCCAGATATTCCGTGTTGTATGGCGGCGTATCGAGCATCACCTTATTGTGAAACTTCAGCATATCACCTAACGAAGCCAGTCGCAGGGAACTCAGCATCCATTCCGTCACATCGTCATTTTCCACGGGGTCACGCTTCAGATAATACCGATAGCCATCGCTCTTGTTGCATTCTACAGTAATGCCAAACTGCGACTGGATATTTTCACGATAACGATGAAAGGTACGTT
>ENA-UALO01000775-UALO01000775.1-human-gut-metagenome-genome-assembly--contig:-NODE-775-length-11739-cov-11.083619_pt1 | contig 11739 bp, 8 predicted proteins | sample MGYA00243701_ERZ654470 | MGnify/ENA primary metagenome ERZ654470 (study PRJEB26926, sample SAMN06164444) | human gut metagenome | biome: ENVO:00009003; feature: ENVO:2100002; material: ENVO:00002003...
AGATGTCTTAGGGTCTCGTGGGCTCGGAGATGTGTATAAGAGACAGACTTTACACTATCTCTAAAATAATAAAAGGACACATGATTATGTATCCTTTTATTATCTTGTATAATTCAGCTATGATTACATGTTTAACACCTTTCTTGATCGTAACCGTATCGCCTCTGCTAACAACCGACCTGATATCATCGAGTACCAGTACTCCTTCGCCGTCGATAAACGTCCAGACTTCATTGCGATGGCGGTGTAACTGATAGCTGATACTCTTATCGGATTTGATTTTCAGTTGCTTGGTAATGGATTTGTAACCGTTGGAAAACTCGGCGGTATTGACTACTTTGTATTCACCCCAACGACGTTCCTCGAATATCGGCCGATATTGCAGAAGGTCGGCGTAGGTCTGTCCCATCCTCGTCATCCCAGGGCCGGTAGATCTCACCGAGCAGCCCGGCGATATCCTCCCTGTGCTCCTCCATATGAAGCCCAGCAGCCGGATGATGAAACCCGAGATGCTGCCGCAACCGGAGGCCCTGACCAGCATGGCGATACGGCGGTGCAGCCTCCCGTCAATGTACACGGTCTTCCACTCCGCGGACTTGGGAGCGGGAACCTCCTCTTGTATTCTTCCGGGGATGTCATTTCTGCCGCTCGGGACCGCCTTTCACGGTCCGGCGTATCCACTGGAGGTTCCGGGGATGTGGAGACAGGATCTGACAGGAAGTTCCCCATAAGCCCGACCCTCCCGAGAATTATATCGGAAAGCCGGTCCTTTTCCTTTTTTGAATCCATTTTCTTAAAATCTTAAATTATTAAATTACACAACCGGTATTGTTTCGGAATACAAAATAAAGGAAGAAGAGGACAGGACGGAACCGCCTGTCACTTATAGTCATGGAAAGTCTGTTATTGTCATGGGGTGTGTAAAAGGGGAAGGTGGGGAGGCTCTCCATTTACAGAAGTGTAGAAGTAACAATCCGTCAATGGAAACAACGAAGGAAGGACACGAGGTATGTACGGCTCACCGCCCGTTCTCCACTTGCAGAAGTGTAGAAGTAACAATCCGTCAATGGAGATAACGAAGGAAGGACACGAGGCATATACGGCTCACCGTCCGTTCTCCATTTGCAGAAGTGTAGAAGTAACAATCCGTCAATGGAGATAACGAAGGAAAGACACGAGGCATATACGGCTCACCGCCCGTTCTCCATTTGCAGAAGTGTAGAAGTAGCAATCCATTAATGGAGAATTGGGTATGGAAAGGGCTGATTTCCCGTATATGTGCCTCTTTATTCCCGAATTATGGGCGTAAGCCGCATGGTTATGGAGAGATATCCACCCTTTTATGGGGAGAAAGGCCGACAAATCCCCGATGGAAATGCCCCGCAAATCACAAGAGAACAGCCATATAATGGGCTGATACACAATAATTATTGGAGAAACGTGGTCCGCCCCTGCGGACAGCAAGTTGTCTTTTCGTTAAACGAAAACCAAGCGGTTTAACGGCAACCTGCCGCCAAACCGTCCCTACCCCCTGATGCTCCGGAGTCGTGGGGGATAAGCTACCGGCATGTTCCATGTCCCTTTGGCATGGGATCCTGCGGATGAATCCGGGCACAGAAAGGCGATTTTCGCATAATTTTTCACAAGGTAGTTCCAGAAAAAACTGGTAGCAAGACTTTGCTGGAAGGACTAAACAAGAAGGTGAAAGGAGTGATGTACACCCGCAATGCCCTTGTCCTTTTTCGACTGGGATGCATAAAGGAAGCGAAATATTTTATAAGTGGTTTCTTTCCACCAACCAGAAGGGTTGGTGGAAGCAGATTACCATTCAGTAGATACCAGTTCTGAAAGATGTAAACAACTTGTTTCTTAGATAGCCTTATAAATATGCTACTACTTATTACAGTTCATTTGGAAATGTTATTCTCACTTTTATTCCTCCGCTTTTTCACTTGCTCCACTGCTTCAGATATGATTCCCTTGTTTTCAAAACGCTGCGTGTAATTGGTATAATCCGGGTGAATACGTTCGTAAGTTGGGTCAGTGAATAAGGGACTCGTAATAATGTGGTCCGCAGTCGAACGGTTACAGCAGAAAACAATATTTTCAACTCCAGCCAGTCTGGTCAATGCTTTCACATCCGTATCGTGCGGCTGTAGTGTCATCGGATCTGTAAAAAAGAACAGATAGTCTATTTCTCCTTCTACGATCCGCGAACCAATTTGCTGGTCACCTCCTAAAGGACCAGATTTCAGGATTGTGATATCCCATTTGATTTCAGGATGTTTTTCTTCAAGGGCTTTTTTAATTAGTGTACCGGTTGTACCCGTACAATAGAATTTATGTCCTATCAGACGTTCCGAGTTCCAGAGAACCCACTCTATCATGTCTTTTTTCATTGCATCGTGTGCAACAAGTCCAATTCTACGAACCATTGTTTCCATAAAGCTAAATTATTTTATTTTTATATGATAATTATAATAACAAAAAAACTAATTCTATTGAAGGCCGGAGGATGACCGGATAAGTCTGAGCAATTCTTTGTTTGCCCGGCTATCCATGATGGTTTCCCGTTTTTCTTCAAAAAGATTGAGTGTTGTGGAGCATTCCCCACAGATGTCAATGCCCACTACCTGTTCTTTCTGAAGAATAACAGCCAGCAGTTTCTCCAATTCCCATAAGCTGAGAGAACCTTGATCCCAGTTTGTTGCTGCCGAAGCCGGATTCAAGACATCCTTGTCTATGGAAATGTAAACCGGCCCGTTGATATGTCCGGAAGAAAAGTCCTGCCAACCCTCTTCGTGCATGAGCGTAGTTTCACTGTAAAACCGGACTTGTCTTTCATATCCTTTCGGCACAGCCTGTATCAGTTTGTCTGAAGCACCTACGATAATTACTTTCTTGCAGTTGTTGTTATGGTCCAATATATCCTTTACCCAACTTCCGCAAGAAAGTATGTTGTCAAACAACGGTGGCTGCATATCGGGATGGTGGTCGAACACAATCAGCGAAAACGGAGTTTCGAGTTTGTCTGTCCAGAATTTAGTCAAATAATGATAATTGCCTGAATCGATGAAATGGACTCCCTCCGCCGGATAATCAGCAATCATCCGCTTCAAAGCCAAAGTACCATCCCTGTCACAGTAGCCCTCTGTACCATAAAGATGACGACAGTCCAGCCATATAAACTTATTGTTCCGGGCAAACGCCTCGTAGTCATACACTCCCGTGAAGTTCATGATGATGATCGGCCATGCTATCCGTTTATCTGTTTTTTGATTTTGCCCGCTCATACGTTGTTTTTGCATATCCTTTTACTGTTCATTAAAACCATCGTACATAACAGAAATCTTGCCGGTGAGGTAACAAAGCATTCTTGGGATACATACGGAAGGCCTGCTTGAAGCTTCCGGCGTTGAAAATGCCGGATGTCGCCTTAAAGGTATATAAATTCCCATTCTTGGAAACCGACGAAAGGGGAATTACCTCATATATGTGATCCTGACCGCCTTCATGCCTGATAATGACCGATTCTATTCCGATTGCGTCATCCAGGCCTTTCTCATCAACGACAACCGTCACCTCATATTCCTTTCCGGCTTCAACCGTGGCATTCAGCCCATTCCCAGCCTCTATGGATTTGATTTCTATGGCATCCCATCTGCTCCGGACGTTTGCTTTCCAGTCAGCCATCATTTTCGCCTTCGCAAAGTTGTCGGCTGCCAGAATATGGAAATGCTCTGACAGCTTGTTATAGAACCTGTCATAGTAGTCGTCCAACTGTCTTTTCATGGTAAAATGGGGAGCGATTTGTGCGATTGAGTTCTTGATATACTTGACCCAGTTTTCCGAATAGTTCTTCCCCCCATGCTCGTAATATAGTGGCAGGATGTCATGCTCCAACAAATAATAGATGGCTTCGGCATCCAGCTGGTTTTGGTACTGTTCATTCTGATAAGTACTTTTATCGGTCAGTGCCCATCCGGCATCCTTGCGGTATCCTTCATACCACCAACCGTCCAGCACGGAGAAATTAAGCACACCGTTCATCAATGCCTTCTCGCCCGACGTACCCGAAGCTTCTGCCAACCGCGTAGGGGTATTCATCCAGATATCCACACCCGAGATAAGATGGCGCGCCAGGTCCATGTCGTAATTCTCCAAGAATATGATTTTACCTAAAAATTCCGGGCGCCGGGATATTTCCACGATTTGCTTGATCAGTCCCTGCCCGGCACCGTCATTGGGATGGGCTTTGCCTGCAAAGATGAACTGTACCGGATATTTCGGATTATTCACGATCCTAGCAAGTCGGTCTATATCCGTGAACAGAAGATGAGCCCTCTTATATGTAGCAAAACGGCGTCCGAAACCTATTAGAAGGGCATCGGGATTGAATCTCTCAAAAATGGAAACGCTCAATGCCGGATCAACCTGACTCCTGAGCCAGTCCTTGCTGCATTTGCTTTTGATATAGTCCAGCAATTTTGCTTTCTGTTTTAACCGGGTATTCCATATCTCTTCATCTGGGATGCCATAGACAGCCTCCCAGATTTTCTGATTGGACTGGTCACAGAAAAAGTTCTCATCAAAATTGTCCTTGAAAAGCTTTTTCCATTCTGCCGCACACCAGGTAGGCAGATGTACCCCGTTGGTTACATAACCCACATGGTTCTCTTCCGGGAAGTATCCCTTCCAGATCGGCGCAAACATTTGCTGGGATACCGATTTATGCAACTTGCTGACGCCGTTTACCTCCTGGCAGGTCTTGCAGGCGAAGACAGACATGCAGAAACGTTCCTCCTTGTCTCCCGGATTGTGACGCCCGAGATCCATCAGGTTATCCCAGGTTATACCCAACTTGCCAGGATATCCCTTCATATATTTATTGAAAAGCCCTTCGTCAAAATAATCATGACCAGCGGGTACGGGAGTATGTACGGTATAAAGTGAGGAAGCACGTACCAGCTCCATGGCCTGCCCAAAATTCAAGCCGCCATTTATGTAATCACAAAGCCGCTGGATATTGATCAATGCGGCATGCCCCTCATTACAGTGATATACATCCTTCGTTATACCCAAAGCTTTCAGCGTCATCATCCCGCCTATGCCAAGCAGAATTTCCTGTTTTAGCCGATTCTCCCAGTCACCTCCATACAGATGGTGAGTGATAGGGCGGTCAAACTCGCTGTTGAGTTCATTGTCCGTATCCAGCAGATAAAGGGGGATACGCCCCACACTGGCTTTCCAGACATTGGCATGTACCACAAAACTGTCGGCATAGGGGACGTGGATTACCAGTTGTTTCCCATCCGGTTGCATTACCTTTTCAATCGGGAGCTGCCCGAAATTCTGCGCTTTATAATTGACTGTCTGCTGGCCGTCCATGGAAAGCGACTGGTCAAAATAACCGTAACGGTACAAAAGTCCTATGGCACAAAGGTCCACATTGCTGTCCGACGCCTCTTTCAGGTAATCCCCCGCCAACATTCCCAAACCACCGGAATATATCTTAAGAACTTCATCCAAGCCGTATTCCATGCTGAAATAAGCTATTGACGGGCGCTGGTGGTCCGGTTCCACATCGACGTATTTTTTGAAGGCGGAATAGACGGCATCCATTTTATAGACAAAGTTCTCATCATGTGCCAGCGCTACCAGCTTTTCATAATTTATCCGCTCCAGAAACAATACCGGATTCTGTTCCACCTCTTTCCAAAGTCCCGGGTCCAAATCACAATACAGTTTCTTTACGTCATCATTCCATGTCCACCAGAGATTATGTGCGATTTCTGCAAGCTTCCGCAGTTCTGCAGGAAGATGTGAACCTACTGTAATCTCCCTCCATTGAGGGGTATTTACATTATAACTTGAATATTCCATGACATTTTATATTAAATTAAATAAGTTCTAATCTTTATTCAGTCCTTTTATTATTTTTCGTTTACCGACAATCCATACCGTATCATTCTCCTTGAAAATTGTATCAGGGTCTGGATTCATAATATTCACGGTACTTCTCTCTATTCCGATAATGACGCTATCCGATATGTCCGCCTCCCGGATCGTCTTTCCGATCAATGGTGAACCTCCTTCGACAGGAAATTGCCCTATTTCCATCTCATCCTGCGAGGATGTTCCGTTCCCGTTCCTTTCTACCTTCTTTTGCTCCATGGATGTCCGGAAGCTTTCCAACTGCCGGTCCGTACCTACGACCGTAACCTTGTCATATGGATAGAGATGCTCTTCCCCTTGTGGTATATCCAGGCGTTTTTCTCCACGGGTGATTGAAATCACATTTATCTGAAACAAGGTGCGCAGGCTGCTTTCTTTTAATGTTCTGCCCACATATATGGAATCAGGGGATACTGTGAAATCCGCCAAATGTAATTCCTTGAACGGGATATTGCTGCCAAGGGTGGAGCCTGTATCACTTTCTGTAGAAAGTCCATTCCCATCCGTCCCTTGAAAGTTTGCCATAAATTGTCTCTCTATAGTCAGCGACCGTTTCTTGATCCGCTTGGAGAAATAAATGACGGCAATGATAATGGAAGAGACTACCAGCCCGGCTCCCAAGGCAACATTGAAAAGATGGGTAATGATACTCATCATGATAATCGTGCAAATCAGTATTTTGACAAGTACGATTGATACCAAAGGCCCTCTGTTGAACTTGTTGTCCGTCCAGAGTTTACGGAACTCGGTTGAATTGTTCTTTTTCATGATGATGGCCCATAGAAACGGGGATATGACAAGAAAGATGATGATGAAGCCCAACAAGTTCCCTTCCATTCCCGGCAGACTTTTCCTAATCAAAGGATGCACATAGGAAAAATATAAAGTGATGAAAAAAACGCATACGACCAGATAGAGTGTGACAGACACCAGCATAGACCGGATCAGTTTATGCCAAGTACCCTGGTGTTTTACAGTCATTGCCCCGGACGTATAGTGTACGAGATAATCTTTCAGGGATTCAGGCATGTGGATGTCTATAAACCGGTATGCTGGTTCCGAAAGCCGTATCATATAGGGGGTAAGAAAAGTCGTTATGACAGATACGGCCACTATGACCGGATAGAGATACTTGTCCGTGACATTCAGACTGACGCCTAAAGATGCGATGATGAATGCGAACTCACCGACCTGTGTCAGTGAAAAGCCGGACTGTATGGCAATTTTCAACGGCTGGCCGGAAAGCAGGACACCAAAGCTCCCGAACAGGACCTGACCGGACAGTACCAGCAATGTCAGGATAAGAATAGGGACGGCATATTCCCACATCATGGCAGGATCGATCATCATTCCCACCGACACGAAAAATATGGAAGCGAACAGGTCTTTTACCGGCTGTACGATATGTGCGATTTTTTCCGCTTCAACGGTCTCTGCCAGCAGGGACCCCATGACAAAGGCTCCCAATGCGGCAGAAAATCCCGCTTTTGTCGCAATCATCACCATTCCCAGGCAAAGTCCCAGAGAGGTTATCAATAAAATCTCGTTGCTGGTGAAACGGCGTATCTTCTTCAGCAGGGTAGGTATCAGATAGATACCCAATGCCGACCAGAAAATCAGGAAAGCGGCCAGCTTCAATATACTTTCCAGCATCTCCTTCCCTTCAAAATGTTTGCCTACCGCCAACGTGGAAAGAACAACCATCATCACTACCGCCACCAGATCTTCGATGACAAGAATCCCCAAGACAATGCCGGTGAATTTCTGTTGGAGAAGTCCCATGTCATTGAAGGCCTTGAATACGATGGCCGTGGACGACATGGACAACATTCCACCCAGAAAAATACTGCTCATGTGGGAGAACCCCATTGCATTCCCCGCTGTATAGCCTATGAACATCATGCCACATACAATAGTGACAGTGGCAACGATAGCCGTAATGCCCACATTTATCAATTTCTTGAACGAAAAGTCCAGTCCCATCGCGAACAGCAGAAAAATGACACCGATGTCCGCCCATATTTTGATATTGGCAGGATCGGAAACAGTCGGGACCAGGGAAACGGAAGGACCCGCCATAATACCGGCTACAATGTAGCCCAATATGACCGGTTGCTTCAGCCACTTGAAAATGACGGTTACAATACCGGCAATAATCAGAATTATGGCAAGATCCGATATTAAGGGAGCAACTTCTGACATATTAACGGTTATTTTAGATCGATAATTCGTTAAGGACCCGGATCAGGCTTTTGTCAATAGGCTTGTCCTTTTTGATTGCCTGGACAAAAGGAACATAAACAATCTCGTTGTTCCGTATGCCTATCATAACATTTCGCTGGCCTTCCATCAAGGCCTGGATTGCGGCTTCACCCAGCCGGCTTGCCAGTATGCGGTCATTGGCACTCGGAGCACCACCCCGTTGCAGATGGCCCAGGATAGAAACCCTGACATCATATCCGGGATATTCCTTCTTTACCCGGTCGGCGTAATACATGGCACCTCCATTCTTGTTTTCAGGACTTTCGGTCACAATTACGATGCTGCTGTTTTTCGTCTTTCTGAATCCACGTCCGATGAATGTTTCCAACTGGTCCACGTCCGTCCGGTCTTCCGGAATGATGGCCGCTTCAGCACCGGAAGCTATTGCGCTGTTTTGTGCCAGGAAGCCCGCATCACGCCCCATCACCTCGACAAAGAAAATGCGGTCGTGCGAGGTGGCCGTATCCCGGATTTTGTCCACACACTCCACGATGGTGTTCAGGGCCGTATCATATCCTATGGTAAAATCGGTGCCGTACAGATCATTGTCAATGGTGCCGGGCAATCCTATGCACGTCACATCATACTCCTCCGCAAAGATCCGGGCTCCCGTCAGGGAACCGTCTCCACCGATAATTATCAATGCATTGATGTTCTCTTTCTGTATGATCTCATAAGCTTTCTTGCGTCCTTCGGGAGTGATGAAAGTCTCGGAGCGGGCTGTTTTCAGTATGGTACCTCCCCTCTGGATAATGCTGCTTACGTCTTCCGTAGTGAGTTCTTTCACTTCACCGGCAATCAGCCCCTCGTAACCTCTATAAATTCCTTTCACTTTAAATCCGTTAAAAATAGCGGCGCGGGTCACGGCACGGATAGCCGCGTTCATTCCGGAAGCGTCCCCTCCGGAAGTCAGAATTCCTATATATTCATCTTTTTTCATCTATCTCAGTTCTTGTTTTGTTTCATTCTGCCAATATAGCTTTCAGTTTTTTCCGGCAGTGAAAAATACGGCTCTTTATAGTTCCCAAACTCACGCCGGTTCTTTCCGCTATCTCACGGTATTTGAATCCTGACAGGTACATCTCAAAAGGTATGAAATGTGACTCCGGTACACTTTTGATGGCATTACGTATCTTTTCCAGGTCATAGTTCTTGTCCACCTCCTCTCTACAGGACTCGTCCATGATCCGCGAATAATATGCAGGATCGGAGGATATGTACAGGCGGGTATGACCGACCTCCGCCCGGTAACCGTTGATAAACGTGTTGCGCATGATGATAAACAGCCACCCTTTGAAATTTGTGTTCTTGTTGTAACTTTCTTTGTGAAGCATTGCCTTGAGCAGGGTATCCTGCAACAGGTCTTCCGCCTTCTCCCTGTTAGCTGTCAGTTTGTACGCAAAACGGAACAGTTCGTCCTGTACGCCAAGTAGTTCTTTTTCAAAATTGAATTCCTTCATCGGTTGTGCCGGTTCCCTGTTCCGGAAGTGTCTGTTAAAGGTCGGACGGCTTTTCCGAACAAGAAAAGCCTGTCCGACCTTACGACATTCCAGATCTGGAATTATTTAACCTCGATAGCCTTGAAAGTTTTTTGTTTTTCTTCCTCCTTCATTTTCGGGATTTCAATGGACAGAATCCCGTGTTCGACTTTTGCGGAGATCTTATCCTTCTCCACATTTTCAGGCAGCAGGATGGTCTGCTGGAACTTGGAATATGAGAATTCGCGGCGGAGATACTTCTTGTCTTTCTTCTCCTCCTTCTTCTCTTCTTTCTTTTCCATGCAGATTGTCAGGTTGTTGTTCTCGTCAACATTCACCTTGAAATCATCCTTTGTCATTCCGGGAGCCGCCATTTCAACCTTGTAGTCCTTGTCATTCTCAATGACATTGATGGCAGGAGCCGTAACTCCCGTTTTTGCCAGCCACTCATTCTCGAAGAAATCGTTAAAAATACTCGGCAACCAGTTTGAGTTTGTTTTTACAGGTACCATTTTTACCTCCTTTTTTAATTGTTAATAAATAAAATATTCAAAAAGACAATACAATCCAGTCTGATTGACTGACTTTTATCGTCTGATCATACCTTGTTCAGCTACAGCCTTTGTCCGTTTCCGTATCTCTTCCGGGTTTCCAAGGTAGTAGTCCTTGACAAGAACCAGCCTGTCGTCAAATTCAAAGACATAAGGAACCGCCGTAGGCAGGTTCAGGTTGGAAATATCCGTATCGGAAATCCCTTTGAGATGCTTGATGATTCCGCGCAGGCTGTTGCCATGGGCGACTACCAGCAGGCTGTCCTTATACATCAATGCGGGAAAGATGATGCATTCCCAGTAAGGCATGACACGCCCAATAGCATCTTTCAGGGATTCCGTACGGGGAAGTTCCCTATCTGGCACACCGGCATAGCGGATATCCATGCCCGGATTACGGGGATCATCTTTGCCTACCGGAGCGGGAGCCACGTCATAGCTTCTTCGCCAGATGTGTACTTGTTCTTCACCATATTGGACCGTCGTCTCACTCTTATTCAGTCCTTGAAGCATGCCGTAATGCTTCTCGTTCAGCCGCCAGGTCTTTTCAACCGGAATCCAGTCTTCATCCAGCCGGTCCAAGACACAGTTCAACGTTTTTACGGCACGTTTCAAGTAAGAAGTGTAAGCTGCCTCAAAAGAAAATCCGGCCTCCCGTAATGCATCGCCTGCCTTGCAGGCTTCTTCGACTCCTTTCTCGCTTAAATCCACGTCCGTCCATCCGGTAAAACGGTTTTCTTTGTTCCATAGGCTTTCGCCATGACGTAATAACACTATTCTTTTCATGGATACTTCTCCTTTATGCAATGGTTATTGAAGAATCCAGATATACGTCCTGAATGGTGTTCAGAAGTTGAACTCCGTCTTTCATCGGTTTCTGGAAAGCCTTACGACCGCTGATCAGCCCCATACCACCTGCACGCTTGTTTACTACTGCTGTTACGACGGCATCATGCAGGTCGGATTCCCCATGGGATTCCCCGCCCGAGTTGATCAATCCGACACGTCCCATATAGCCATTCGCCACCTGATAACGACAAAGGTCTATCGGATGGTCAGTGGTCAGTTCCGAATACATACGCTCGTTTGTCTTTCCGAATCCGATAGCCTTGAAACCGCCGTTATTGGATGGGAGCTTCTGCTTCACGATATCGGCTTTGATGGTAACCCCGATATGGTTGGCTTGTCCTGTTAAATCGGCAGCGGCATGATAGTCGGTTTCATCCTTTTTGAAGCTGCTGTTTCTCAAATAGCACCATAAAATAGTAGCCATTCCCAGTTCGTGGGCATATTCAAAAGCCTGTGACACTTCCACTATCTGGCGGCGGCTTTGTTCCGAACCGAAATAAATGGTAGCGCCGACAGCTACAGCACCCATGTTCCATGCCTCTTTTACCGTACCGAACATTACCTGGTCGTAGCTGTTCGGATAAGTCAACAGCTCGTTATGGTTCAACTTCACGATGAAAGGAATCTTATGGGCGTACTTACGT
>ENA-UALO01000798-UALO01000798.1-human-gut-metagenome-genome-assembly--contig:-NODE-798-length-11526-cov-4.645454_pt1 | contig 11526 bp, 9 predicted proteins | sample MGYA00243701_ERZ654470 | MGnify/ENA primary metagenome ERZ654470 (study PRJEB26926, sample SAMN06164444) | human gut metagenome | biome: ENVO:00009003; feature: ENVO:2100002; material: ENVO:00002003...
GAGCCTTATCGTCGGCAGCGTCAGATGTGTATAAGAGACAGGGGTATCGGTCTCTGCCGTACCGAGCATATGTTCTTCGAGGCAGACAGAATCGCAGCATTCCGCGAGATGATCTGCTCCGACACTGTTGAAGAGAGAGAAGCAGCACTTGCTAAGATCGAGCCGATGCAGCAGGGCGACTTCGAGAAGCTTTACGAAGCACTCGAGGGCAATCCTGTAACCATCAGATTCCTTGATCCTCCTCTCCACGAATTCGTTCCTACTGAGGAAGCTGACATTGAGGCTCTTGCTAAGGCTCAGGGCAAGTCCGTTGAGACCATCAAGAACATCATTGCTTCCCTGCACGAGTTCAACCCGATGATGGGTCACCGTGGCTGCCGTCTGGCTGTTACCTATCCCGAGATCGCTGCTATGCAGACCCGCGCTGTGATCAAGGCTGCCCTGAACGTCTCCGCTGAGACCGGCTGCATGATCACCCCGCACATCATGATTCCGCTGGTCGGCGAGGTCAAGGAGCTGAAGTTCGTCAAGGACGTTGTTGTCAAGGTTGCTGATGAGCTGATCGCTGCTGCTGGCGTTGACATGAAGTATCAGGTCGGTACCATGATCGAGATCCCCCGTGCAGCCCTGACTGCCGGCGAGATCGCCAAGGAAGCCGAGTTCTTCAGCTTCGGCACCAACGACCTGACCCAGATGACCTTCGGCTTCAGCCGTGATGACGCTGCCAAGTTCCTGGGCGCTTACTACGAGAACAAGATCTATGAGAGCGATCCGTTCCAGCACCTGGATCAGATCGGCGTGGGCAAGCTGGTGAAGATGGCCGCACACGATGGCCGCGAGACCCGTCCCGATCTGGGCCTGGGCATCTGCGGTGAGCACGGCGGCGATCCCACGAGCGTGGAGTTCTGCCACAATGTTGGTCTGGACTACGTCAGCTGCTCTCCCTTCCGTGTGCCTATCGCACGTCTGGCTGCTGCCCAGGCTGCGATCAAGAATCCGCAAGTGATTGCGTGAGCGCTTGAAAAAGCACCAATAAACAGAATGAACCGCCCCGGTTTCCGCAATGGAAGCCGGGGCGGCTTTTTATACAAAAAAGAAATCGTTTTTTGTAGCTTTGATGAATTGGCGCAGAGTCATTGACAGCAGAAGGGCAGAAGCGTATTTCTGAAACAGAAAACGGAACCGGGCTATAAATAGCAGGTTTCTTTACCTTGCGAGGACACTTTCGTTTTGATGAGGCACGACCCGGTGTGCCGCTTTTTTCATTTGCGGAGATAAAATACAAAAAGTACGGATTATAGTACACATTATCTGTTATGCTCGGTACATGGAAGGCACACACCGGAAAAGGAGCAAAAATGCGAAGGACGTTGAATAAAACAAGGTTTTTGGCCGGTAAAACGGACCCGGAAAATACCAGCCTGTGGCTGCCGCTCTGGATGCATCTGTGGGATACGGCGGGCATCATGGAGCGGCTAGGCCGGCAGTGGCTCCCCGAAAGCGTAAAACGGGCCATGGGCTTTGAGTGCGAGGAAGCGTTGCTCGCGCATGCCCGGTTTTTGGGTGGAATCCATGATATAGGCAAGGCTACGGTAGCCTTTCAGGCAAATATCCTGCGCACCCTGCCGGAGGCGCGGCAGCGGCTGGAAACGTTGACGCCACTGGACTGTCCTGAACAGAACCGCCGGGAGTCGCCGCATGCCCGGGCGGGCGAGGCAGTCCTGCTGTGGGATGACTGCCCCGGCGGGATCGCCTCCATTGTGGGGGCGCACCACGGCAAGCCACAGAGCTGCGCGGCGGTCGATGATCAGTTAGAGGGTTGGGAGAGCAACTACTACCCCAAGGGACAGAAAAAGGTCTGGGAGAACTTCTGGACAGAACTGCTCATGACTGTTTTGCAGGACTGTGGCTTTGACGACACAGCGGAGTTGGATGATCTGAATCCGCAGGAGGAAGTGCTTCTGACCGGACTTCTGATCATGGCAGACTGGATCGCCAGCAATACGGAATACTTTCCCCTGATCCCGGTAGAGGAGTTGGGCAGCATGGAGGATTACCCGGCGCGGGTGGACAGGGCTTGGGAAAAGCTGGCGCTGCCCTTCCCGTGGGAGGCACAGCCGGGCATCGCAGACCCGCAGGAGTTTGCGGTGCGGTTCGGCTTTGCGCCCAATGCGGTGCAGAGGGCTGTTCTGGAGGCTGTGGATACCGCAGCAGAACCGGGCATCCTGATTTTGGAAGCACAGATGGGCGTGGGTAAAACCGAGGCGGCGCTGGCCGCTGCGGAGGTCATGGCCAGCCGATTCGGGCTGGGTGGTGTCTTTTTCGGGCTGCCCACACAGGCCACGGCAAACGGCATCTTTCCCCGGCTGCTTGGCTGGGCAGACGCACAGTCTGAGGAGACGCTGCCGCAGGCTATAAAGCTGGCACATGGCATGGCAGAACTGAACGAGTGCTATCTGCGGCTGCAGGGGCGCGGGGTGCAGTTGGAAGAGGACGCGCAGGAAGCGCATCAGGTGCAGGTACACCAGTGGTTTCGGGGAAACAAGCAGGCACTGCTGGCAAACTTTGTGATTGGCACAGTGGATCAGTTGCTGCTGGCGGCACTTGCCCAGAAGCACGTTATGCTGCGGCATCTGGGGCTTGCGGGCAAGGTGGTCATTATTGACGAGTGCCACGCCTACGATACCTACATGAACTGCTATCTGGACCGCGCACTGGAATGGCTGGGCTGGTACAAGGTGCCGGTCATCCTGCTGTCAGCCACCCTGCCTGCCCGGCGGCGCGCGGAACTGGTCGAGGCTTACCAGCAGAAAAAGGCTGTCCCGGACGCCCCATGGAAAACCAGCTGCGGCTATCCGCTGCTGACATGGACGGACGGCGCAGAGGTAAAGCAGACGGCTATCCCACCAGACGCACCCGGTAAAACGGTGCAGCTGACCACGCTCACAGAGCCGGAGCTGCCCGCGTTGCTGCGCCGGAAGCTGGCAGAGGGCGGCTGCGCGGGAGTGATCGTCAACACGGTCAAAAAAGCGCAGAAGATCGCGCAGCTGCTGCGGGAAAGCCTGCCGGACAAAGAGGTGCAGCTGTTCCATGCGCAGTTCCTGATGCCGGACCGCGCAGCGCGGGAAAACCAGCTGATGGCACGCATTGGCAAGGGCTCTGAACCGGAGCGCCGGAACGACCTGATCGTGGTGGGCACGCAGGTGATGGAGCAGTCGCTGGACATTGATCTGGATGTTCTTGTTACAGAGCTTTGCCCCATGGATCTGCTGTTGCAGCGCATCGGACGGTTGCACCGTCACCGCCGCAGCCGCCCCGCCCCATTACAGCAGGCCTGCTGCGCGGTGCTGGACACCGGGGAAGATGCCTTTGATGCGGGCAGCGAGGCGGTATATGGACAGTGGTTGCTCTGGCGCACCCGGAAGTTTCTGCCCCGGAGCATCCGGCTGCCGGAGGAGATCTCTCCGCTGGTGCAGCAGGTCTACGGCTGGGAGCGGGAAGCTCCCGGTGGAGCGCAGGGGGAGGAAATGCGCTGCGTATATGAGCAGACGCAGGAGAAAAAGAAAGCGCGCGCCGAGGTGTACCTTGTGCCGCAGCCGGAAACGCACCGGCTGGCGCAGTTGAATACGCTGGACGACTGGATGCAGAACGAGGGTGCCCGCTCCGACCCGGCGGCGCGGGCAGCAGTGCGGGACGGCGACCCCTCGGTAGAGGTGCTTGTAATGCAGTGTCGGGCAGACGGCAGCATCCACTTTCTGCCGTGGCAGGAGGGTGGCAGCGCCGTAGCTGCTGACAGCCCGCCCCCGCCGGAAACGGCACTGAAGATCGCCCGGCAGAAGCTGCGGCTCCCGGCGGTGTTCGGCAAAGCGTGGAAGGTGGATAGGGTCATCCGGGAGTTGGAAGCGGATAACCGCAGCCGCCTTGCGGCGTGGCAGCTGTCGCCGCTGCTGCACGGAGAACTGATCCTGCTGCTGGATGAAAACCTGACTGCCCGGCTTGCGGGCATGGAACTTTGTTATGACCGTGAAAACGGCCTGACCTACCAAAAGGAGGAAACGGATGAAGGAAATTGAATTCAACCTGCTGACCGAACCGTGGATACGGGTGCGGCTGCGGGACAACACGGTGCGGGAGGTGTCCCTGACCGAGGCGCTGGTGTCGGCGCAGGATTATGTGGACCTTGCGGGCGAGATGCCCACCCAGAACGCCGCCGTGCTGCGGCTGTTGCTGGCGGTGCTATTCACCGTGTTCTCCCGGGTGGATGCAAAGGGAAAACCCCAACCGCTGGCACAGAGCGATGATGCACTGGAGCGCTGGAGCGAGCTGTGGCAGCTTGGGCATTTCCCGGCAGAGCCTGTCCGGGACTATCTGGAGCAGTGGAAGGACCGCTTCTGGCTGTTTCACCCGACACACCCCTTCTGGCAGGTGCCGCAGGCAAAGATCGGCACAGAATACGGCGCGGCCAAACTCAACGGTGAAATGTCGGAAAGCAGCAATAAACTCCGGCTCTTTCCACTGTATGCGGGGCAGAGCAAGGAGCAGCTGAGCTATCCGCAGGCGGCGCGGTGGCTGCTGTGCGTGAACGGCTATGATGACACCTCCGCGAAGCCAAAAGGAAAGGGACTTCCGTCAGTAGGAGCCGGGTGGCTGGGCAAAATCGGGTTTATTCAGGCACAGGGCGATAATCTGTACGAGACCCTGATGCTGAACCTGACGCTGCTGCGCGACAGCCGGGAATGCTGGGGCGAAAGCAAGCCCTGTTGGGAATTGGAAGCACCAAAGAGCGCGGAACGGACAGAAATTTGCTGCCCGGACAACCCGGCACAGCTGCTCACCCTGCAATCCAGAAGGCTGTTGCTGCACAGGACAGGGGAGAATGTGGATGGGTTCTGTCTGCTGGGAGGAGATTTCTTCCCCAGAGAAAACGTCTTTGCCGAACAGATGACCATCTGGCGCACGATGCCAATCAAGAAAAATGAACCGGTGGTATTTGTGCCCTGTCGTCATGACCCGGCTAAACAATTCTGGCGGGAGTTCCCGGCTGTCTTTTGTCAGGACAGCGGGCATCGCCCGGGCGTTGTATGCTGGATCGAAAAGTTGCAGGAAAAGAGATTGAAACTTTTGGATCCCCGCAGAAAGGTACATTTTCGCATCTCCGGTGTCCAATATGGCGATAAGGACTTCTTTGTAAATGATTCTTTCAGCGACAGCCTGACCTTTCAGGCAGGGATTCTGGATGAGATAGGGCGTCCATGGCAGAGTCGGATCGTCAGAGAAATCGAGCGCTGTGAACAGACGGCGGCGCTGGTCGGACATTTTGCGCAGGAACTGGCAATTGCCGCCGGTGACCGGAATGAAAATGCAGGCGGCGCGGTTCGTGCACAATTCTACTTTGCAGTGGATCAGCCTTTCCGGCAGTGGCTGCAGGCAATCGACCCGGAGCAGGACGACCCGGATGAGGCAGCGCTGCGCTGGCAGGCGCAGGCGCGAAACATCGCGGAAAAGCTGGGAAAACAGATGGTGATGGAGGCCGGAAATGCCGCCCTGAAGGGACACCGCATTGTGGTGGATAAGGATAAAAAGACCGAGCGCACCATTCTGTATACCTCGCCAAAGGCCTATAATCGTTTCCGCACAAGGCTTTGGGAGATCTATCCCAAAACAGAACCATAAAGGGGGAATTGTATGAAAACACAGGACGTCAAAATGTATGCGGCGCAGCAGCTGCACAGGCTTCAGGCTCTGCCGGACAACCAGCGGCGGGCAGAACTGGCAAAGCTGCGTCGGGGCATCGGCCACGCACCCGGCGAGCTGCCGGAACTGTGGGGAAGTTTTTTGCTGGAAATGCCGGAAAGCTTTCAGGGCCGCAGTGCTCCCTCGGCGGCAGAGTGGGCGGTCTACCTCGCCCTGACCCTGTATGCTATGCATCAGCAGGGGAACGACCGCCTTATGAACTGCCCCGGCAACACGCTGGGGCGTGCGGTGCGGCAGCTGGCAGAGCGGAACAGTGCCGGACAGGACTGGACCGAGGCTAGCGTGCTCCGGCGGTTCAACGCGCTGGCCACCGCAGAAGAAATTACCGAGATCAGCCACCATCTGCGGGGCATGATCCAGCTGTTGAGCGCGGCAAAGGATGGCGGCATCCCGCTGGACTATCCGCAGCTTGCGGCAGACCTGTATGAATTGCAATGCGCCGACCCGCGATATGCGCAGACCCCCGCCAATGTTCGTCTGCGGTGGGGACAGGACCTGTACCGCGACCCGAAGCCTGCACCGGATGAGAAAGAAAAGGAGAATTGACCATGAATAAGCGCCTGTATGTTGATTTCCACATTTTGCAGACCGTCCCGCCCAGCTGCATCAACCGGGACGATACCGGCAGCCCAAAAACGGCAGTGTACGGCGGTGTGCTCCGCGCCAGAGTTTCCTCACAGGCGTGGAAGCACGCCATGCGCGCTGCCTTTGCGGAGAACGCCCGGCTGGACGTGGGCAAGCGCACTAAAAAGGCCGCAGAACTGGTGAAGGCGCAGATCCTTGCACTGGCCCCGGAACTGGATGCGGACAAGCTGGCAAAAAAAGCGCTGGAGAATGCGGGCATCAAGAGCGACGATAAGGGCACCAAGGCGCTGTTCTTCATGAGCACTGCGCAGGCAAAGGCGTTGGCAGAGCTGGCTGTGGAGGGCTCTGCGGATAAAAAGCAGTATCGGGATGCCCTGAAAGCAGCGCCCTCGATGGACATGGCGCTGTTTGGCCGCATGGTGGCAGATGAGCCTTCTCTGAACTATGACGCCGCTGCGCAGGTGGCGCACAGCATCTCCACTCATGCTGTGCAGAACGAGTACGATTACTTTACCGCCGTGGATGACTGTCAAGCAGAGGACAACGCCGGTGCAGGCCATCTGGGCACGGTGGAGTACAACTCCTCCACCCTGTACCGCTATGCCACAGTGAACGTGATGGAGCTGGCCGGGCAGCTGGGCGCAGAGCAGGCAGCGGAAACGGTGCGGGCCTTTGGTGAGGCGTTCCTCTTCTCCATGCCCACCGGCAAGCAGAACACCTTTGCAAACCGCACTCTGCCGGATGCGGTATATGTGACCCTGCGGGAGGATCAGCCGGTGAACCTGTGCGGCGCATTCGAGCGTGCCGTGCCCCGCAGTGCGCAGGGGTATGCCGCGCCTTCCAAGGCGGCACTGGCACAGTATGCGCAGCAGATGTACAGCAGCTTTGCCGAGGCCCCGGCGCAAAGCTTTACCGTGGGCAGCGGGCTGGAGGAACTGGCTCCGGCGCAGACGGCAAAGGCTATGCTGGACGCACTGGAAAAGGCTGTCCGGGATGCACTTGCCGGAAATGAGGTGGGGTAATGGCAACGCTGTTGCTTCGGCTGGCAGCGCCTTTACAGGCGTGGGGCGCGGACTCCAAATTTGAGACCCGCAAGACGGGCCGTGAACCCACCAAGAGCGGCGTGATCGGCCTTTTGGCGGCAGCTCTGGGGCTGCGGCGGGACGAGCGCGAAGCACTAGCCCGGCTGGCACAGCTGCGGTTCGGCGTCCGCGTGGAGCGGGAAGGGCAGCTGCTGGTGGACTACCACACGGCAAAGACGCAGGATGAAAAGACCTCTTATGTGACCTACCGCCATTATTTGCAGGACGCCGTGTTTCTGGCCGGTATTGAAAGCGAGGATGCCGCCCTTTTGCAGCAGCTGCAGCAGGCGCTGCTGCACCCGGCCTTTCCGCTGTATCTCGGCCGCCGCTGCTGCCCGCCTACCCTGCCGCTCTGTCTGGGAGTACGCCCGGGCAGCTTGCAGGAGGTGCTGCAAGCGGAACCGCCCCTGTGTCCGGGACGGCAGAGCCGGATCTTGTTGGACGCCGACCCGCTGGAGCCGGGCACAGCTCCGCAGCGGGATGTGCCGGTGAGCTTTGACCCGCATCATCGGCAGTACGGTTACCGCTCGGTACGGGAGCTTTGGCAGAAAGTGCCGGACAGCCCGGAGACTACGGAGCACGATCCGTTCCGGGAATTGTAAAAAGGGGGCGAGAGAATGTATTTATCACGGGTAGAACTAGATCCCACCCGCCGCAGCACCATGGCTGCGCTGTCGGCACCGCAAAAACTGCATGGCGCAGTGGAAAGCGCTTTTGCAGGGGAGCGCCGCCGCAGACTGTGGCGGTTGGATCGTCTGGGAGAGCGGTTGTATCTGCTGCTGCTCAGCGAAGATGCGCCAGAGCTGTCCGGCGTGGTGGAGCAGTTTGGAACCGGAGCGGCTGCGGAGACACGCAGCTACGACCCGCTTTTGCAGCGGGTGGAGCCGGGCAGCTGCTGGCAGTTTCGGCTGACCGCAAACCCCACCAAAAGCTGCAAAGACCCCCAAAACCCCGCAGCGCGGGGAACTGTAGCCGCACATTGCACGACACAGTACCAGAAGCAGTGGCTGTTGGAGCGTGCCGCAAAGCACGGCTTTGCCCTGCGGGAGGAGGAATTTACCGTGACCCGGGTGCAGTGGCAGCACTTTGCCAAGCACGGCACCCGGCCGGTGACCCTGTTAGCAGTGACCTATGAGGGCATTTTGCAGGTGACCGATGCAGAGCAGTTCCGGGCACTGCTGTGTCAGGGCATGGGGCGCGGCAAGGCCTATGGCCTTGGACTGATGACCGTTATGCGCGGAGGAAACTGAGATGGACGAGATGCCGGGCATGATCCGACCGGACCTGCAGGCGCTGCCGCAGGTGAAAGACCGGATGACCTTTCTGTATCTGGAACACTGCACCCTTGGCCGACAGGACGGCGCAATCACCGTTACAGACGAAAAAGGGATCGTTCAGATCCCGGCGGCGGGCATCTCGGTGCTGCTGCTGGGGCCGGGTACACGGGTGACCCACCGTGCCATGGAACTTATGGGTGACACGGGCGTGGGTGCTGTCTGGGTAGCTGAGCACGGTGTGCGGTATTACGCCCATGGCCGTCCCCTGACCACCCACTCGCAGCTGTTGCTGCGGCAGGCAGAGCTTGTCAGCAACACCCGCAAGCACCTGGATGTGGTACGCAAGATGTATCAGCTCCGTTTCCCGGACGAAGATATCTCCCGGCTGACGATGCAGCAGCTGCGGGGACGCGAGGGCAGCCGTGTGCGGCAGGTATACCGCAAAGCTTCCAAGGATACCGGTGTTCCGTGGAGCGGCCGACTGTACCGCCCGGAGGATTTTGCATCGGGAGATGCCGTCAATCAGGCGCTTTCTGCCGGGCACGCCTGTTTGTACGGTCTGGCGCACGCGGTGATCGTGGCATTGGGCTGCGCCCCGGGTCTTGGCTTTGTTCATGTGGGGCACGAGTGCTCCTTTGTGTACGATATTGCCGACCTGTACAAGGCCGAGGTGACCATTCCCATCGCCTTTGAAGTGGCGGCACAGGCTCCGGACGACCTGCCGGCCGTAGTGCGCCGCCGGGTGCGGGATGCCATGGTAGAGCATCATATTCTGGAGCGCATGGTGCACGATATCCGGTATCTGCTCCTGAATGCGGATGAGCGGGAACAGGAGCCGGAAGCTGTTTATCTGTGGGACAACAAAGTGGGCACTGTGGCCAACGGCATCAATTATTTTGAAGAAGAGGGTGATGAAACATCGTAGTTCTCACCATGACGAACTGCCCGCCAAAACTGCGCGGGGATCTGTCCAAATGGTTGTGCGAGATCAACACGGGCGTTTATGTGGGCAATGTGAGCAGCCGCGTGCGGGATGCCTTGTGGGAGCGGGTGTGTCAGAACCTGAAAAACGGACAGGCAACACTGGTGTTTACCACGGCGGGAGAGCAGCGGATGGATTTTCGCACCCACAATACCGCATGGGAAACCGTGGACTTTGACGGGATCAAACTGATGCGACGACCGCTGCCGCAGGCCGAACAAAACCAAATCGACCTGAAACCCGGGTTCAGCAAAGCGGCACAGCAGCAAATGGCGCGGAAAGCGGGCAGAACAAAGCCGAGCACAGGCAATTACACTGTGATCGATCTGGAAACCACCGGCCTGAAAGCCGCGTCCGATTCCATCATCGAATATGGAGCGCTGCGGGTCCGGGACGGTGTACCGGTGGAGGAGCTGACCATGCTGGTCTGCGTGGAAGAAAACGTTCCGGCAGAGATCACAGCCCTGACAGGACTCAGCGCTGCGGAATTGCAGCAGGGAACAGAACCACGGGAAGCGCTGAATAGCTTTTTGTTGTTTATTGGCAAAGACCCACTGGTGGGACATAATATTGCCTTTGATCTGGAGTTTCTGCGCATGACCTGCAAACGATATGGCTTTCCGGCACCGACCAACCGCCAGATCGACCTTGCACAACTTGCCCGCCGAAACCTTACAAGGATCGCAAATTATAAGCTGGTGACGCTGGCACAGCATTTTCAGCTGGCAGAAAAAGTGGAGCATCGCGCCCTGCCGGACTGCCGTCTGATACAACAGGTTTATTGCAAACTGAAGGAAACAGCGGTACAATAGCAACATGAGACACGGTGCTACGGGATCTTTTTAGTCTTTTCCCCGCATACGCGGGGGTGATCCTGCGCTTGTCGTCGCAGTCCGGTTTTTCGCTTTCTTTTCCCCGCATACGCGGGGGTGATCCTATGTGCACCTACAGCGCAACAGAACATGGCTACTTTTCCCCGCATACGCGGGGGTGATCCCTCCACCCACGACTACCGCACCCGTGAAATGCACTTTTCCCCGCATACGCGGGGGTGATCCCCAGAGATCTATGCTAGAGCAGATGGGATATAACTTTTCCCCGCATACGCGGGGGTGATCCGGAGCGGCAGAGCGCCGGCGCGGAATGGTGCGCCTTTTCCCCGCATACGCGGGGCTTACAAAAAAGAACCACGGGCGCAACGGAAAGTGAAATGATATTTCTGGAAAGGAGAACTCTGCAATTTTATCGCCCGCCCAGGCTGCGATCAAGAATCCCCGCAAGTAATGGCGTAAGGGCTTGACCCGACACAAATAAAGCATAACAAACACCCCTCGGTTTCCTGCTGCGGAAGCCGAGGGGTGTTTTGCGTATTAAGGGTGGAACGAATGCGCACTGTGATTTTATTCGGCCTTCAGGCGGAGCAAAGTGCCGGACTTTTCAATGCGGTAAAAACCTGCGCTGCCGTCCACGCCGAACTGCAGCTGCAGCTTGAGCGAAGAGTGCGACAGCGCGCGCACCGAAGGCGCGATCCAGTGCACCAGTGCCAGCAGCAGCGGCAGGGTGACGACCAGCTCGGTGGCATCCTGCAGCGCGGTGCCGCTTGTCGGGAACAGCGCAATGACCAGCAGTGCGGCCCAGAACTTCGCAGTAGAGCAGCTGGTCCAGACCGATGCGGGAGATGCCGGTCTTGCAGCGCAGGATCGGGCTGCGCTGGTCGGCGCGGCGGCACTCGGCGATCACCGAATCCGTCAGACGGAAAAAGCTGTCCTCCCAGATGGGCTTGAGTTGGTAGAAGTAGGCACCCACTACATAGGATAGTGGGTGCCTACTTCTACCAACTCAAGCC
>ENA-UALO01000802-UALO01000802.1-human-gut-metagenome-genome-assembly--contig:-NODE-802-length-11488-cov-23.650524_pt1 | contig 11488 bp, 8 predicted proteins | sample MGYA00243701_ERZ654470 | MGnify/ENA primary metagenome ERZ654470 (study PRJEB26926, sample SAMN06164444) | human gut metagenome | biome: ENVO:00009003; feature: ENVO:2100002; material: ENVO:00002003...
GTCCACCACCCTGAATATCAAGGTAGAAGTGCTTCTTGAATTGATACTCATTGCCGTCCTTATCGGTATAGGTGGCTTGAGCCATACTTGTTGCTGTGCCAGCCATCAAGGCTGAAGCAAACAAGACATACTTAATTTTTGATATCATCATTTTTAAATGTTTTTTGAAAAAAATGATTCAATAATAACGCTTACTTTGTTGTACCAGAGATAAACAATCGCACCATACCATTCTCTGCATTCGACCAAACGTCGATGCTTTTTCTAAAATGCCCCTTGTTGTAATACTTGCCATCGTATACGACGGTGATATAACCTTTTTTATTAGGCAATATGGGGGTTTGGGCAAAGCGGACGGAAGTACAGTTGCAAGTGGTATTGACCTGATTGATGACGACAGGAGCGCTTCCCGTGTTTTTGAAGACAAAGACACAAGTTCTGACGATACGCTTCTCGAAGGTTCCGAAATGAAAGGAAGTCTTCTCGAACTCAATCTTGCCCACAGGATTCTTTGCCATCGTCAGACAGCCAATTCCCGTCATCCATAAGAGAAAGAAAAGCTTTTTCATTTACTTCTTGAGCTTCTCGAGGTTCTTCTCCCTCATCTCTGTCTCATATTCCCTCTGCATTGAGTCTTTCTTGGCATGCTCGACAACAGGTCGGTCGCCGTTATGAGAATCAATCATACAAAGTTTCCACTTGCCAAGATAGTCAATAGGCTTGAAGTAAAAAACGGTCTTGATCTCTGGCACATTGTCGTGTGCCGGCATGATGATGGCTGTACACTTTACCTCGTTGGCGTATACTTCCTTGAACTTGATGTAATCTATCTTGTGGCTTTGGATGGGCAGGGAAGAAAGCATGTTCTTCAAATCTGTCATAGCCTTGTTGTCAAGGGGCTGCGGCTCGTTGTATACGGAGTCCACATTGTCCTTGAACAGCATACCAGCGGCAGCATCATAGTTGCCATTCTCGGCGTATTCAAAGAACTGGTTGACCAAATGGGTTACTTCTACGGAATCAGCGTTGGTGATAGCCTGCTCAAAACCTGTCAAGGGGCTGTTCTTTTTCTTCTCACCACAGCCACTGAGTGTCACTGAGGCGATAGCCAAGAATAAAATACCTAATATAATATTAACTTTCTTCATCATGGTGATAATGAAAATAGGCAGGCATGCTAATCATGCCTGCCTATAATTATGTTATAGCCTTAAGCTTTGCGAATTAGTGACGCTTAGCATTGCTCTGTGTCTTACCTACAGTAGCAGTGATAGTTGTCTTGATTGTACCCCAATCGTAAGTGATTGTAGCTGGGAAGTAAACGTGGAACTGACCAACTGTCAAACCATTGTTCTCGTACTTCAAATCACCATAGTTGTCTGCAGAGATAGTAGCAGGAGCAGAGAATGTGAACTTAACCTTGTCTGTAAGATCCTTCAACTTCTGGCTACTGTTACCGTTAAGGTCTGTTGTTGCATTATCAATGTCAACAGCGATTTCCTTTACGCCATAGTACTTGAAGTAATCCTGACCCTTAGTAACCTTAGTATCAGTGAAGTTGTGATCACGCCAGTCCGTGAATGTCAAGTTAATCTTAGCTGTAGAACCTGCAGTTTCTGCATCCTCGAAGCTAGCTGTAGCCTCCTCTACGTTGATAGGACGGAGGAACTTAACATTGAACTCATTATAAGCAACAGGAACATCGATGTTACTACAGATAGTAGCCTTCACTGCAACGATAGCTGTAACGGTATTCTTCAAATCCTTGTGACCGTAAGCGTTCAACAACTTCTTTGCTGTCTCGTTCTTTGCGTATGTTACGATGCCATTAACAGGATCCAAGCTTGCAACTACATTAGTTTTCTCCTTCTCGGCGTAAACCAGCTTGCCATCTTCGCTAGCGTAGAGACCCTTACCTGTTACGAAGCCGAATGTCAACTTCAACTCCTGGTTCAAGTCAGCGTATGGAGCAGTAAGAGGATTAACTGAAAGCTTGTTGCCTACGAGAGCATTCTTCAAATCGAATACGTACTCGTCGTCTGCACCATTTGTACCTACAACCTCAACGTTACCGTGAACTTCGTCATAACCTGTACCAGCTACAGCGCTATTTGCTGCATACCAGTAGCTCTTAATCTTGTTCTCGTTGCCGAATGTTGTAGATGGCTTCAAGTTGATAGCAGATGGAGTCCAAGTCAACTTCACGTAAACGTACTTGTTGGCAGCAGTCTTACCAGCCTTCAAAGCATAACGAACGTATGTTGACAAAGTTGTCTTACCAGCCTTGAATGCAGCGTAAGCAGCCTGGTTCTTGATAGACCAAGCGATAACCTCAGTCTGCTTACCCGCTACGTCAGCTGTTGTCTGAGATACAGTACCAATCTTCTTGTCTGCTGCCAATGCCTCAGCATCGGTTGTAGCCTTTTCGAACTGGTTAGCATCTGCAGTACCACCGTCAAGCTCGTAAGCATCCTCGAAAGCTTCCTTAGACATGTTGAGCTTAGCATAGAGCTGCTCCTCAACCTGTGCCCATGTTACCTTCTGGAGATCGATATTATTATCACCACAAGCGATTGTGTATGGCTTGTTAACTGTTACCAAGTCAACTTCCTCAGCCTTATTCTCAGCTACAGTCTTGTCGATGACAACCTTGATGTAACCAACAGCAGCAATCTTGTTGTTGACAGTATCCTTCAAGATAACACGTACCAATGGCTCACGACCGATAGTAGCCTCATTCTGAGCTGCACCGTAAGCCTGCTGCTTACCATCAGCTGTCATCTGTGGGCGGAGTGTATAACCATTAGATGCGATTGCAGCGTGAGCACTCTGTGATGTCTTGTTAGCACCAGACTTGTAACCAACCAACTCGAAAGAGTACTTGAAGCCAGACTTCTCTACGAGGCCTTCGGCTGCATTCTTATCCCAAGCCTTACAAGTAGGAGTTCCGTCCTCGTATGTGCGGTCAGTGTTGACATACTCACGGAGGTCGATACCCTCGCTATTCCAAGCTACATGAATCTGTGCGTCGTTATTGATAGCATCCTTTGCTGTCTGATAGAGGTGTGAAGGAATAGCATCAACATGCTGCAATGTTGGGTTATTCAAAACCAACTTGTCGTAAGTGCTAGCCTTGATAGCTGCGAAGTCAGAAGTAACAACTGAGTCGCCAGAAGTATATTGCAATGCAAGAACAGTAACCTTTTTACTATTTGCAAGATCCTTGATGGCATTACCATTATACTTAGCGTGTACAGTAACCTTACCCTTTGTTGTCAAGTCTGCGCTCTCCACCTTGAAAGTAGAACCGTAATCAGCGGCAGCCCTTGACACATAATCCTTGTTATATGCGATGAAGCTATACTTAGCAGCATCGTTAGACATCTTGGCATTTGATGGGTTCAAGAAATAGGTAGCAGCCAAGTCTGGAGCGTATGTGAACGCATCGTCAGCTACTGTAGGAGCATCCTTAGAGTAGTCGCCATCAGCGTCAACTGCCTTGACTGTTGCAGGGTTGTACTTGTAAGTAGCGAAGTCGAATGCTTCGATACCTGCATAATAGAAGTCAGGATCGAATACGAGACTCTTCAATGCGCTTGAGAGGCTAACAACGACCTTCTTGCCCGGAGCACCTGCTACGTTTGTCAAAGTCAAGTTATCGTTGTCCCAAACTGCAGTGATGACATCCGCGTTAGTTGCTGTATAGACAATCTTAGAGTCGTAAGCAGCCTTGTCACCGTCACCATATACCCAGAATGTGCCAGTGTTTGGATTAGGAACGTAGTACTTGCCGTCTTTGCCAGCAGTACCATCCTCGCCCTTGTCACCCTTGGTTCCAAGTGCATAGTACTCAGTCTTGGTGTCGTTCTTGTACCAATAACCATTTTCACCAATCTTCCAAACGTCACCGTCCTTGCCAGCAGCGCCTTGCACGCCCTGTTTGATGTTGTAAGGAGTGTCCGTGCCGTTCTTTGTAATAGTGACAATGATACCACCATTACCGTCGGACTCTACGCTTTTCAAGATGCTACCATCATTAATCTTTGTCTGCAACTCGCTGAGAGTCTTTGACAAATCGTCAATCTGTCTTTGCAGATTGTTGATGTCATCATCGTAATCTTTACAAGAAGTAAATGTGCTTACGGAAGCAATTGTCAATGCACCCATAAGCAGCGCGCTAAAATACTTTCTTTTCATCGATAAATATTTATAAAGTTATACTATTTCCCCAGCCTTTCGGCAGGAAGTTATTAATTAATTCTCTATATCGAATCAAGAGTCCCGTTTGATGAAAAGAGTCTGCACTTTTAGAAAAGTTCTTCGTTCTCTTTCAAAGGTTCTCTTAGAACAGTTATTTTATTGTTCTTATATATCGTGTGGTTTTTTATGACCACTCAGTTCTTTTTGTTTTTATCATATCTCCAGCCGGGAGATATGCTATGGAATGGAAAGGTAACCCTAAATATCTGCATGAGAAAAAGTTTTTCTCAATTTTATTGCCACATTTGCCACACGCATATTAACTTACTGGTATACAATGGTTTAATGGTGGCAACAGACCCTATTTCTATTATCACCTTATTGTCACCTATTGCCACACCCTAGGTATGCTAAAACCGGCATAATTAACTGATATTCAGGTGTTTTATGTTTTCTATTTGCTTTTTCTATTCATTGGAACGCTTGGTGCATCGACTGAACAAACAAGGGTTTTTGCGTTCAATATAGCCCCTTTTTTCGTCTTTTTTATCACCAAAAATGGAAGTGAGGCTTACTTTAGATTCAAAAAGGCTTATTTGAAATCCCAAAAAGGCTCTTTCGAACTTCAAAAGAGCCTTACTTGATAATGGGCAGGATGCTCCTGAAACTGCGTCCCGACGTAGCTGTCACTGCGTCGGGACGTAGTTGTTGTTACGTCGTGACGTAGCTACTGCTACGTCGTGACGTAATTTCTCCTGCATCGTTGGCGGAAAAACTCTACCTCCCTCTCATATACTGATAGCTTCGATAAGCATATCGTTGTATCTGTCTATCACATCGTCATTGATACTTTTCAGATAGATGCGCGTGATTTTCTCTGAGTTGTGCCCCATACTGTCACTTATCACGCTGATGGGGATGTTCTTCTCCTTGGCGATGGTAGCCCAGGAGTGGCGGGCACAGTACATCGTTACTTTCATCGGTATGCCGATGCGCCGGGTGAACTTCTGTAAAGCCTTGTTCACCCTACATTGGCGGTAGTGATACTGTTTCCTGACATCGGTAACTACGTTCTGGTTTACGATACCCAGCAGATGCTTGCCGTCGAGTGAAGGGTGGCGGTCTGCAATCTCTTGCATGCAGGGGCGCCATGCTACTCTCAGTTCTTTACCCGTTTTCTTTCTCTTGTATATGAGCTGCCCGTCCTTAAGGCTTCCTTTTTCAAGAAAGGCGATGTCAACGAACGACATGCCTCGGGTGTAGAAACTGAAGAGGAATAGATCTCTCGCCAGTGCTTCCTCCTCGGTGACGGTTGTTGCAGCGACTATCTGATGGATGTTTTCCGCTGTAAGTGCTCTTTTGGCAGTCGGGGTGTTCTTGGTAAAAGAGTGGGCGAAGGGTTTGCGGTCTTCCAGCCCATATTGCTCCAGGGCTTTGTTGTAGATAGCTCGGAGACGCTTCATGTAAAAAGAGATGGTGTTCAGCGTAAGACCGTTCTTTCTCAGATAACTCTCGTAATCTTCCATGATGAGGCTGTCGAGTTGGCTAATCAGCAAGTCTTTCTCTTTCCGGAATTTCATGAAACTGCGCAAGGTGCACATATATATATCGGCAGACCGGTATTTGCCATTCTTGTAGAGTCGCTGGGTGAGTTCCCTGACATATTCGCCCAGCGTCGGACCGCCATTCATGTCTTCTTTGGCTATTTGCTGCGCATCATGTTCGCTACCATTCTCTATGACATATCCCAATGCGTTGTTTCTGTTGTTTACTTTGATGACGATTTCTGCATCTTGCCGAATAAGTTCCTGTGGAATTTCTATTCTTAGTATCATTTTTATGTGAATATTATGTTGAATGAAGTGCTTTGTTGTATAACAAATTAGTAAACAGCCAACAAAGTTACGATTAATCTCTGGATTACCCAAAGCTTTTTTCGATATTCACATCTCAATGCCAGTATATATGATAAGGTGTAGGGACTCCAACCAGTTTAAGTAAGCAGATGAAATCATGTACGTCATTTAACAAGTTCATACGTTTCATTGAGTCGATAGATATGACTGCGTTGGGTTAAAGATACGACTGCGCTGGGCGGAAGATTCGACTGCGCTGGGTTAAAGATTCGACTTCGTTGGGTGGAAGAGTCAATTTCGTTGGCTGAATAATATGGCTGCGTTGGCTGAACGAAGTAGCTCTGTTAGCTGAATGAAGCACTTGAGTTATCAGAATGAGGCACTTGAGTTATCAGAATGAGGCGGCTTGGTATAATACGATTCGCTAGTCTGTTAGGCGATCCGCCAGAACGCCTAACGGAGGAAAGGGCATATCCGGTGCTACGGATTTTTTATTCTAAAAAATCTTTTTAACACTAAAAATTTGGTAATCTTAATTATTTGGTTTATTTTTGCACAAAAACAAGAACAGTATGGCAATAGATAAAGTTAAATATTGGAAAGAACTTGCAGACTATGACATCGAAACCGCTGAGGTTATGTACAACGGTGGAAGATGGCTATATGTTGGCTTTATGTGCCATTTGGTTATAGAAAAAACAATAAAGTCGTATTGGAGTGCTATAAAACCAGACGAGGTTCCATACATCCATAACCTCTTGAAATTGGCACAAAGCTGCGGGTTAGTATCAAAAATGACATCAGAACAGCTAAAGTTTCTTGCGGAATTAATGCCAATGAATATTGAGGCAAGATACCCATCCTACAAAGATGAGCTAGCGAAGAAATTGACTCCAGAATATTGCAGAACATTAATAAATAAAACAAAAGTTTTAAAACAATGGATAGAGAACATGCTTTAATGATAGTAAAATGCTACAAGGAAGCAATACTTCCATTGCTTGCTAATGCGAAAGTATATCTGTATGGTTCTTGTAGTAGAAATGAAGCAAGAAAAGATAGTGATATTGATGTAGCAGTAGTTATACCTAAGCTTAATGGCGACTGGCTGGACACTACATCTTCATTATGGCTTGCCACCCTTAATATAGATGCATCTATAGAACCGGTGTTGATTGAAGAATGCAAACCATCACCCTTATATGATGATATAATGCGTAATGGAATAGCAGTATAAAATACAGAAATCCCCCATCCTTCTTTCTCAAGCCGGATGGGGGGCTTATCTTTTAGTATCTTGCTTCATATCTCCAGTGTTATTTATAATTTTGTGCAAAGATACAACTATTTGGGAATAATACCAAAGAAAAAAGGACTTTTTTCGGTAATCTGCAGAAAACAACATTCCTGGTAGATACTCATACATTCGTATCTAGATGGCCCCTATATATAATAAGGTGTAGGTTTTATATCGGCAAAATGGAGGAAAACAGGGTAAATGGACAGGTTAGAAGCCCAATATGGGGGCTATTTTATAAAAAACATAAGAAAAATAGCCTTTTTTTGAAAAAAAGTGCCCAAAAACTTGCAAGTTTCGAAAAATATACTTAAATTTGCAGCATGAAAAATCTCCCGGCTGGAGATATTTCAAAGACGATAAGAACTGAGTGGCGATAAAAAGCCACGATATATAAGAACGATAAAAAATAACTTTTCTAAGAGTGCAGACTCTTTTCATCAAACGGAACTCTTAATTCGATATAGAGAATTAATTAATAACTTCCTGCCGGAAGGCTAGGAAAATCGTATAACTTTATAAATTATTACCGTATGAAAAGAAAGTATTTTAGCGCGCTGCTTATGGGTGCATTGACAATTGCCTCGGTAAGCACATTTACTTCTTGTAAAGATTACGACGATGACATCGACAACTTGCAGAGCCAGATTGACAAGGCTGGTTTGCAGAGCGACATCGATGCATTGAAAACACAGTTGCAGGATGCAGCTTCTACTGCATCAGCAGCTAAGACTACTGCAGAGTCTGCTCTAGCTAAGGCTAATGATGCTGCTGTAAAAGCAGATGTTGAAAAAGCTATCCAGAAAGTTGAGGTTACAGCTAACAAGGCTGCCACTGACGTAGCAACTGCAATCAGTAACGCTGCTAATGCACAGACAACAGCTGACGGAGCACAAAAGGCTGCAGATGCTGCTGCTAAGGCAGCAAAGGATGCTCAGAAGCAAGCTGACCAGGCTGTTAAGGATGCCGCAGCTGCAGCTACTACAGCTAACGCTGCCGCTAAACAAGCTGACTTCGAGAAGGCTCTGGAGCGCATCGGTAACTTGGAAACAAGCCGAGTTACAGCAGACAAGTTGGATGAGAAGCTCACTCAACTCAAAGAAGAACTCCTCGGTGCTGATGGTGACAAAGAGACTATCGGTAGCTTGACCGTTAAGGTTAATGCATACAAGGGCGCTGTTGAGGAGTTGTATTCTGCAGTAACTAGCGTTGAGCTCGTTGAGACATATTCTGGTGTTAACGGATTTACAAGTAATTGGAATACAACAAATGGCATAACACCTCTCACAGTAGAGATGCTTCATGGTTTGATTTCAGACGACTCTAAGTTTGGTGATGAGAATGGTAATGACGCTAAGCCTATTGTTGAGTACGTTAAGGGTAAGGATATCGATGTGAAAGACGATGCTTCTATTGTAGTTCGCGTAAACCCAGTTAACGCTGACCTCACAAAGGGTGCTAAGATTATTCTTTTGAACTCTAAGGGTGAAAGCCTTGAGGACATTGTTAAGGTAGGTACTCCTTCTAAGTTCGACAAGTTGATTACTACTCGTGCTGCAGCTACTGTCAAGACTGGTCTTTGGAAGCTCCCTCTTTCTGTAGCAGAAGGCGTTTCAGAGGAAGACTTCAAGAAGGCAGTTACAGTAAAAGATGAGAATGGTAATGAAAAAGCTATCCTCTATGCTGTAGCTATCAATAACACTGTTGATTCTAAGGCAGAGGCAGCTGCTGACCGCTACGTAGTGTCTACTTACGATGTTAAGCCTACTTACAATAAGTTCGTGCCTAGCAACGATTTCACATTCAAGGTTGGTGGTAAGGATGTTAGTGAAATCCACAACCGTTGGACTGGTTATGAAATTGTTGGCGAAAACAGCAATTTCTCAAGCGATAAGAATCCTGAACTTGCTTGGGCAAATGATGCTGCCGCAGAGCCAGTTTTGGAAGGCGAGAAGAAGAACGTTGAGAACGCAAATTATCGTAGTCACCGATCTGATGTCCGATATTGGAATAGTCTCTTGCAGGTTGAAGTTGGTAAGCCATTCTCTATCACTGATTTGAAGACTTCAGACAATACGGCTGCGGATTATTACTATGTAGTACTCGACAAGGATAATGCTATCGAGTCTGGTGTTTCTGAGCTCAACGCTTGGAAGAACTATGAAATTGATAATTTGAACAAGGTTGTTCCTGCAAGCGAGAACTTGACTCTTACAATCCAGACCGAGGCTGCAAACCACGACATCATCGGTTTCCGTGTATATGCAGTAAACAAGGATGGTAAGTTGCTCGACCCAGATGGTAAGGCCTTCTACGTAGTTGTAGGTGAGAACTATACATCAGGTATCGTAGGTAACTTGGATGCAGTAAACAAGATTACAGAGAAGAAGGACTTCAGCCCAGTTGATGGTGTAAGCTATGGTCCTTGGGAGTTAGTAGCTGACAACAATGCATGTCCTCTTTCAGAGAAGCCTGTATTCGCTGCTGTTTATTACGACAAGGATGGAAATGAGACAACAAACATGTCTGAGGTTACAAAGATTGCCTTCAAGGTTAACAACCCAGCCCTCATCGCTGATGGTGCAACAGTTTCATTGAAGTCAACTTTGAGGAAGTATACTGATAACAACTTCTATGAGGTAGGTACCGTAACAGCTACGTACACCAAGGTTCTTCCTAAGGCATTCCCTGCTGACATCACATTCCGTCCAGCACAGGAAACAGGTAAGGGTACTGGTTACTTCATCGCTTACATGACGCCAGAAAATGGCTACACAGTAACCAATAAGAGCGTATATGGTTCTGTAGACTTGAATAACGTATTCTATAATCTCGACGATAACGTTAGTTTCGAAATCGCAGACGCAGCTAAGGATGCAAATGACAAGTTGACAAGTGTTAGGGCAGACAAGGCCAACAATTTTGTTGCGAAAGTTGCAGCTAAAGACTTCATTAACTCAACGACCAAGCATGCTGTTACAGCTAAGTACAACTATGGCGAGATTAGTCTTGTTAAGAATAATAAGACTGGCCAGTGGGAAAAGAAGCCTTGCTCTGTAGACTACGGTAAGAGTCTGTCAGTTACATTCGCTTGCTGGCATTCTGCAAGCAGCTATTCTTGGAAAGAACAGCCAGCACTCCAGTGGAAGGCTACTGCAAATGTAATCAAGACAGACATCAAGAACATTGCTGTTAAGAATACATATAACAATGATTTCTTCGGTGGTACATTTGCGCAGCTCTTGACTAACAAGTATCTGGAGGTTAAGGCTGGTTCAGCTCACTTGACATATGAAGGTCAGGTTGACCCATACTTCACGGTTGAAGTTGATGCCACTAACGGTCAGTTTATCTTTACTCAGACAGGTATTCAGGCAGAGAACGCTCCAACAGTTGATCACACAGAAAACTTGGAGTTCGTTGTTGTTGATGCTTATGGTCATGAGGTACCACAGTCATTCAAGGTTACTATCAAGCGTCCTGCTTCTAAGTAATTATTGCGACAACAAGAATCGGTTAGATTCTAGAACATTACTATAATACTGAGGGGGACGTTCATCTGAACGTTTCCCTCTTATTTTTAAACAATAAGGAAAGAAGAAGATGAGAAAATCATTTTTTTATATGGTTGTTTTTACCTTATTGCTGGTTCTAGGAATCAGCAGTTGTGGAAAGCCTGAACTTAAAAAGATAAGAGGCATCGTGAAAAATGTTCGCATTGATGATGATACCCTAAAGAACCTTACCGTTATGGACGGAGAAGATTCTATCGTATTTAATCTCAACGAGGTTCGTTACAACAATGGAGTGATGCTTCCTAATGATTCTGTTATTGTTGACTACATAGATGGAAAGAATGACACAGCTCGAGCTTTAGTAGTAACTGTACTTCCCAAAAATGCTGTAACAATCAATCCAGAAGACAACCAGAGCAAGAAACTCATTACAGCTCCCATAAAAAGCAATTAATAATCAGTTTTAAACTTATCAGACATGAAAAATTATAAGTTTATCATTGCATCTGCTATGCTCGCCCTCGGCACTTCAGCCGTGGCACAAGCCACCTATGTCGATAAGGACGGCAATGAGTATCAATTCAAGAAGCACTTCTACCCCGATATTCGGGGAGGTGGAT